>Ga0209589_1000316_pt1 | contig 62851 bp, 64 predicted proteins | sample CowpeawhiteBW_FD_187525 | JGI IMG/M metagenome (GOLD analysis project Ga0209589, IMG submission 187525) | Root nodule microbial communities of legume samples collected from California USA - Cow pea white BW (SPAdes) (version 2) | ecosystem: Host-associated > Plants > Roots > Nodule | place: USA... | reverse complement strand
TGTTAGAAATAGAACAAACTAACAACATATAAATACTTGCTTCAGTTTCATGTAATGAAGAGATACACACGCATATTCAAAAAGCGATTTTACCTTCTCTCTGAAAGTATCTTTTCCTTGCTGTTTTCCTTTCTTCTTCATTATTCCAGTTTGACGAAAGCTGGTACGTGTCCTGCAAATAGAAAAGAAATAGTGAATGAGTGAGAATAGAGAGAAACGTGGCTATCAAAGAGAGAGTTAGAAGAAGGAGGACTCAGCTTGACGGTGGAGTGGAGAATGGAGAAGAAGCTTTGTGGAGAATGATGAAGAAACTTCGAGTGTGAAGCAGAGAGTGAAGAGAGAGAACGGAGAAAAGGTGAAAGAGGGTAGGTGAGGTAAAGTGTGTACGTGGTTGGTGTGGAAGCATCAGGAGAAATCAGAGAAGCAGCGGAGTGGGCCTGTGTATTGTTGTCCAGGCCCAACATTCAATTACCATTAAGTGTTTGTTCTAGACTCTTACTCTTAAGATAACCATATACCAAAATTTTGTGGTCGTCTTCCATACAACATTCATGCAATTTAATTAGATTCTCATGCTCTATACTAAAGATCACCTTGATTTCTTTCAAATATTCCTGGACTCCTAGTGTTGATGATGCAAGTAATAAAACCTTTATAGCTACTAGGGAACCATTTCTCAAGTTTTCCTAAACCATGGAGAAATTTATCAGTCACATTTTTATTATTTAAATTCATGATAAACTTCTACATAAGTACTTGTAGAAGAAGAAAACAAGAAAAAAATGCATTGAGTTTCTCCATAAGCTATAGAAGTTAAGTGCATAAGTTTGTTAGTTGCCTTAGTGGGTCTAAGAAATCTTCATAAATTCTAGATTGATACCATACTATTGCAATTACCTTAAAGACGGCTCCAAAACCTCTCTAGCCTAAGAAGTTTACACGACTAAAATCTTTAGTGGCACTTCGCAATTCCTTATATGTGTAGATATTGATATTTTGAAATTTTGAAACATCTGTTATAGCATATATATTGTAACTTGATTAAAACACATAACATTTTAATCATATCAATGTTTTGTGTAATCATATTGTAAAACCAAAGAATACAAAAAAATAGGTGTCATGCTTATGAGCATAAGCATGCCATCCTAGACTACCATAAGAGTCTCACCTACCCAAACCCTTTCCAAAAATGAAGATTAAACTAATAAAAGAAATGGGTGACCATAAAAATGGATTATTATGTTTTTGTGGTTTATGGAAACACCAACAAGGACCAAATCTTGGAATAGTTCAATAGAATAAATATATTAAAGTATACCTAAATCAATTCTGGTCAATTGATTGTACGAGGAAGATCCTTTCTTTCTGAAAAGATTAAAGAAAGTAGTCATCATAGTAATCCTCCTACTCCAATTGATCAAACCTAGCTTTGTAAAATTGAAAGAGATATTTGAGGTTCCTCTTGAAATCTCTCAAAATCTCACCACCGCCTCAAAGGCATTCTCTGAAAGAAAAATATGGTTGAACTTTTAGCAACAGTTGTAGGGAACTTCTGCTTCTAATAACATGCAAGTAAAGAAATACCATTTTCTTTTACCATTCAAAAGTTGTCTTGATAGTTTTTGAATTTTAAAAAATCTTGTCAGAAATAAGTTTTTGAATCAATTTTTGGTTATTTAGTCAAATAGAACTTGTGTAGATAGAGTTAGTTGTTGTCTAGGGTGTCAATTACAGATTTTGCCCTTTCACTCATTCATTATGGTCAATTTTGTGACGTGCATGTATGTGAAAATTCTAGTTTGAGTAGAGAGAATTCTATCTGGTTTGTGCATTTCTTTCATTGATGATTAGGTAGTTAACATGCTTAGACACTTTGTGCAGCAGTTCTGATACCTAGAGAGACTTGAGTCTTAAATGTTGATTTTTGAGATTCACTTGTGTATGTTGTAATCTAGAACTTGTGGAAACTCTTATTGATGCCATATGTTTTAGCACTGATAAGTGCGTATTTTTTCCCTCATTTAATGTTTAATTATGGGTATTTAGTTGAATTTGTGTGCCTAAAGAGTGATTTAATTAACAATTCTGATAATTAGGCTGTTTGAGCTTGTGTCATAAAAATGTCTTAAAAAGTGATTTTTAGTTGCATAAACTATTTCTTGGATATTTTAACGTTTGTTGGTGCAGTTAAAGTTTTGATTAAGCTCATTTAGGGTGGGAAAATAAATTTATTGAAGTTACAAACCACTTTTAAATAAGGTTGAAATTAGCAAATTCTGGACAAATCACTTCTACACCCCCAGTTTTTATTTTACACATTCCTCCTGCAAGTGAACCACTTAAAAAACCTGTTATGCACCCTTGGTTTATACTAAGTTGCACCCCTCTTACCACTTAAACTCCACTCAACCAGATCATATCGCATGATGTGAGAGAAGATGAAGATACCACGTGTCAGTCTGCTAATGGACAATCAAAGAGTCAAAACTTGTCAAATAATCAACTCTGGGAAAAGACTAGTAAAAGTTAGTCAAATAAGAGGGGTTGAATTGAATTGGATGTCTCTGCAAATTTGGGCTATCAAATTTCAAAAGGACTAATTTGGAAAATTAATACAAATATTAGTCGGTGATAATTTATCATATATCTTTAAGTAATTAATTTATTTAATTATATTAGATATTGATATTATCAACCAACTATATTTGTCAAATAGTCTATATCTCTCCAAATATTTTTAAATGTTTATCTTTATCTTTATTTAAAAAGATTTTTGAGAGATTTTAGCAACAGAAAAGCCCAGTCCAAGTCTTATATAAAGAGACCAAGGGAAAGCAAAAAAAAAGACAAGCTCAGGACTTCGGAGTTTTGGAACCCATAGGGGGATCTAATTTCATTTCCTTTCTCTCTCTCTCTCTCCATTCTTGGGTTGATTCCATAGTAATTTCTTAATTGCATTCTGAGGTTAGATCAATTAATTTGTTTATTCTTTTGATTCTTGTTGAGATTTATTTTCATCTATGTCTTTTAGTTCTTAATTTAGTAAAAGTAATGATTTTTATATTGTAGCAAGTTAGCACGATTTTAAATCTACATAACATAACAATCGTATGAGTCCAAGGGCTTTTAAATTTTAATTGAGAAGTTACTTTGATTAATTTTAGAAACTTTCATATGATTGAATGAGTTTTTGCTAATAATTGAGAAGTTACTTTGATTAAAAGTGACAACTTATATTAGAATTAATCGAGAACTTACTGTGGTTAATTAGTTTTTTACTATATATAAGAGGTAAAAGAATGGACATGATTAGGATTAGTAGTATTTAATTGAGAAGTTACTTTGGTAAATTTACTAAGATTAATCTACAAAGTTTTTGCTTTTGATTGAGAAGTTACTTTGGTTAAAAGTAAGGATGTCAAAAAATTAATTAAGAAGTTACATTGATTAATTTAGAGTCTTAAACAAGAAATCAATACCAATAATCTTTAGGAAACCAATGATGAATCCTATTTTGAAAAAACAATGGAATCAACCTATTTTTCTTTACTATTGTTTCTATCTTATTTTATCTTTTTATCTTTATCTCTCATATTTTTATTATTTTATTTGACTAACTTTTTGTATAGTTTTATAAGAACTAACTTGTTAAAAATCAATTTCGTGTTCGTTGGGAGATGACTTTGGGTTACTTTACCCTTTCTATTTTGTTGACTACTTTCTTAACAATACTGAAGTTGTTATAGATAAGTAGTATTAATTTGATTGCGTCAACGACAACGTTATCAAGCACACTTTTCATATGATATAGTACACAATTGCTATTGGGCAAATACAACCAACCTGCATTCATACACCATTGCACCCATGATTTGAGCCTTATTATCCTTTCTTGTGTACATTTTTTACTGTTGAACAGGATATGACTAGAAAAATCAGAAAAAATACCCTGTCAAAAATTTGTGAAATAGTGGAACAACTCAAAGGAGTGTGTGATGCTTAAGTGTAGGGTGCTAATGTGTTTCAGAGTGAAAATATGTTTTATAAAGGTTGTAACATCAAAGAAAAGAAAGGAAAAAGATAAAATAAGTGCTTGAAGCTGAAAAATTAAATGAATTAGAAAGTTGCATGAAAAAAAGAAAGTGAAAAGCTGGAAAAAAAGAAGAAACAAAGTTGGTTTATGATGGTGTGATGCTAAAATGCCAAACCAAACTTGAGTTTACACCCTTAACCAATTTTTGTCTCATTGTTTTACTATTTTTGGACTCAAAGCCTTGCAACCATTTCAAGCCACATTATTAGGAATTCTGTGTATGTGGAAGTTGAAGATGATGATCAACGAAGAAATGCGAATGAAGAGCATAGTAAAGATGTGTTCTGAAAAATGGTGGTCGTCATTTTTGGTGCTGTGGGTTTTGAAAAATGCAAAGAATTTGTAAGACCCAAGAAAAAATTAAATAATTAAATAAATAATTATTTAATAAATATAGGTAGTAGGAGCCTTTATGGCATTTAATGCAAATTGTTGTGACGTGGAAAAGTACTAGCTCAAGTGGTTGAGAGTACTTGGTTGTGTGAAAGGACTTGGGTTTGAGTCCTATGTATGCCAAATTGTATGTTATTTTAATATGTGTATTATTTTAACGAAATGATTGAATGTAAGTAGTGATAATGTAATCCTAAAATTTTAGGAATTATCATGAAACATGAATTGGTTGAGTTGGTTGTGCACTTGCTTTGTTATTGAATGGTTATGGGTTCAAACCTCGCTAGGAACGAATTTAACTTTCTTTTTTGCCAAATTTTCTTTTGGCATGAGTATGAAAGAGTAAAGGAACCCTAGTAGCCAAGATAGGCAAATTAGGGGGCTGAAAACATTCTGTTAATGATCATTGAATAACCATTAAACCAAGAGAGAAGGGAATTAGAGGAGAGGAGAGTATTGTATTTTCGTGTGAGTCACTAGGCAGAAAGGTTCTAGCGAATTGGTGCTGGTTGTAGAAAAGAATTGGAGTGGAAGCCATTGTTGGAGGGGGAGCATAGGTTAAGAGAGCCTTTGGGTTAGAGACACCACCAAATTTGAATTGGGAGCAAGGAATCCAAGTAAGGGGAGCTGTTTACATCAATCTTTATTTGAATATGATGAACTGTGCCATGTATGAATGAAATTGCATGAGTTTCCTTCCATTTTTATGTTGTTTCTCGTAGGTTTCTGGATTTTACCCAGAAACCGCCTAGCAGCATCCCCTGCTGCCAGGCGGCACATCAGTTTTTACCTAAATTATGCGTTCTGTCATGAACTGCCTGGCGACGAGACGGAACTGCCAGGCGATGCGCGTTGTCCTGTCATTGTTTAGTTGCAATTTTGTATATTTCATGATGTGCTGATCTTTCAATAAATTTCTATATCTGTGGGGTTGTAAAATACCATGATATTTCTACTGTTTATGTGATTTTGAATTACCATTGAGGATGAAGATAAGATGAATTGTAATGCAAACTAAGGAATTCAATGAATGTTGGGTTTTTATGGTATTTAATCATGTATGTGGGAATCTTATGGTGCGTAATGTGTAATATGATTGGGAGTTGAATTAATAAATTGTGAGGGGTTATTTTGTTCTGGTAAAATGGGAGTCTAGATCACATTCTAGGAAATTCGGGTTCATTGTAAGTGCAAAAACGTGAGTTTCTGGCCAGGTTTTGATAAGCCACTTGGCGATTCCTCGCTGGCCGCCAGGCGATGACGAGAAACAAGTGCAGTGTTGAGAATTTGAGTGGTTGGCAACGAGGAAAGAAAACCATGAAAATGAATGCTAAAATGAAATTAAGTGATGAAGTGGGGAGGGATAAGACATGAATGTTAATAGAATATGAGACTAGTGAAGGGAAGTGGTGATAGGCTATAAGTCTATGAGGGGTTTTAAAGTTGGTACTGAAAGAAAGGGAAAGGTAATTATAATTACAAGTTCAAGTGTTAGAAAGCGTTGGTTTTCTTCAGGTTGGTGCCTTTGGATGTGTGATGGTCAATCCTTACCTTGTGTTTGGATGGAGCATTTCAACAATGCTTAGAAATTGAAATGCTTTGTATTTGAACTGCTTGTAATTAATTCCATTCATTTTTTAAATAACTTGTTTGGATAAGGAAATTAAAATACCTTACATTTTAATTTCTTGTTTGGAAAAAAAATTTGAATTTATTGTGAGATTAAATTTAATTTTAACAATATTTATTTTACACTTAATTATGTTTTGAGTTCATGATAAATTTGGAAACGTGCTCGACAACCCAGATGGGTCGGGCAAACCCAACTACGCAACCGAATTGGTTAGACTCGACGACCCACCTGAGCTGAACCAACTGGGAAGCCTAGACAGGCTGGGTGACCTGATGATCTAAAGGCCTGACGGCCCATACTACACGATTGTGCCGTCAAGTTCGTCAATATGGCCTGGTTCAACCTGTCTAGGTCATTGGCCCAATGCTCCAGACGCATCCGACGACCCAAACGGCCCAACGATCAAGACGGGCCCGACGACCTGAACCGGTCCGAAGACTTGGACGGACCCGATGAGTTGAACGAGCCCAAAAATCTGGACGAGGCTGAATACCCCGACGAGTCCGAACACCCGGACGGGTTTGACGACCCAAACGGGCCCGAAGACCCAAACGGGTCTGACAAGTAGGATGGGCCCGAGGACCCGTACGGGTCCGACGACTCGAATGGGTCCAACGACTTGGACACGTCCGACGACCCAAACAGGCCTGACGACCCAAACAGGCCTAACGACCTAGACGGGCTCGAGACTCGAACTGGCCTGACAACTCGTACGAACCCTTTCAAATCGTCGGGTCCGTCCGGGTCATCGAGCCTGTCTAGGTCGTCGGGCCTATCCGGATCGTCGGACGTGTCTAAGTCGTCGAGCCCATCTGAATCGTCGGGCCCGTCTGGGTCCTCGGGCCCATCCTAGTCGTTGGACTCATCTGGGTCTTCGGGCCCATCTGGGTGTAGGGATCCAATGATTTGGAATGGCCCATTCGAGTCGTCGGGCTCGTTTGGGTCGTCGGGCCCGTTCAGGTCGTTAGGCTCGTCTAGGTTATTTGGCTCGTTTAGGTCGTCAAGCTCGTTCGGGTCATCGGGCCCGTCTGGATCGTCGGGCCGTTTGGGTCAATAGACCAATCTGGGTCATTGGGCTCGTTTGGGTCGTCAGGCCCGCCTAGGTCATCGGGCTCATTCGTGTTGTTTGGCCCGTCTAGGTCGTCGGGCCCGTCTGAGTCGTCTCGCCCGTCTGGATCGTCTAGAATGTGAGGTTGAGTGAGAAGAATTTCAAATTCCACCTATTTTGAGGGTATTTGAATTTCTACTGATTTAACTAATTGAAATCCTTCAAAAAAAAATGCTTGCATTTGAAATGCTTTTTAATTTCTCAATCCAAACAAAGCATTTCATTACAAAGAAATCTAAATTCTTCAAAAAAAATGAATTGCTTCATTAAAATACTCTATCCAAACACACTCTTAGTGAGTTAAGGAATCAATCTTAAATGCGGCATCTTAATGTTAAGAGGATTGAATACAAGAGTTGGCATTATTGATAGTGTAGTATAAGTAAATTGCCTAAATTTAAGAAACTGGATTGGAGTTTTTTTCTTAAGTTTGATTAAGCCATTAGCCAAGATTACAGAACTTGGTGAATCATGTGCCTAAAATATATGAATCTATAAAGGTGAGTTATGGGTAGTGAATTGATTTTGGTATGGCTGAGTAATGAGCATAATGTTCTGATAAGTGAGGGTGTAGTCATACTTTTGGTAGTATTCTGGATTAAGGAACGACCTAACTTGAGTGCCAAAATCAGTAAAACAGTGCTACTGATATAGCGCCTGGCGGCTCAAGTAGGTGCGCTAGGCGATAGGACCTCTAGGGAAGCCCCTGCATTGCGTGGTGCATGGCGGTAAGGTGTGATCCGCCAGGCGATAGACCCTACAATAGTGGGTCTGTGAGAGGCTGGCGCTTGGCGGCATGAGGTGTAATGCCAGGCGGTCTGCACAAGTTTCGCCTGGTGGCGCTTAGGCTGCGCCAGGCGATAGTGTTGCGGGTCTTGATTTATGTGTGTTGTTTGTATGCGTTGATGCTATACTTGGATCAAGAGATTATGTGTCATGAGCGGGTAGATTCATGGATTGTGGTGAACACGTGATGATATGAGCGGGGAGGTTCATATCCAATTGCTCTCGTGTGGGAATACGAGCGACGTAGGTTCATATGTTCCGTGCTCACACTTGAGAGATGCAATGTGCAGGGAGATATGTAGCTGGTGGATCACGTGTGTTGAACTACGGGCGGGTAGGTCCATAGAGCAGGACTACGAGTGTAACATCCCATATGGATATTACGGATTTTTAATAAAATAAAGAAAATAAATAAACATGTCGCATTTAATAATACCTCATTTTCAAAAACGCGGGAAATTAAAATTTTATTAATGAAAGACAATATCCATCATTTATCAAAAGTATGGAAAATAGTCTAAAACATCTCATAAGAGTTTACATCTGATATCAAAATCATAAAATACATAAAAGCATAAAACTCCCGAGCTATCCCCTCTCCGTGGCTAAGCTCCACCATAACCACCTGCATCAACATCCTCTGCTCACGTATATCATGTATATAGGGATGTCAAAAATATCCATACTCGCAGGTATTCGCGGATAAAACCCGCAATTGGTAGAAAACATATATTAGAAATGAATACCCGGTACCCGCGGGTACGGGTATTTTTGATACCCACATGTTAAAGGGGCGGGTATGGGTATCATAGTATCCGTACCCGTGGATACCCATACCCACTAAACTTTAATTCACAAAAATACCCTTATATTATATTATATTATATATATATATATATATATATATATTAGTAAAAAATATTCTGATCAAATTTTGTCTCAAAAATCAATCAGAGAAAGTTGGCTTGTTGATCAAAGCACTAATTAAAGAATTTTCATGGTGTTGACCGTCATTTTATATTTATTTTTATGATTATTTGGACTTGTATGAACTTGAGTTTATTTGAACTTTATTTAAAATTTATGACAGTGATGTATTTTATTTTATTTTATTTGAATTTATGATTAAATATTTATTTTCTAAATAATTTTGTAAATACTCGCTGGTACTTGTGGATATTCGCGGATATGAAAAAAATAGACAGGTACCCGCATAACGGATACCCGACGGATATGGATACGGGTATGGGGCGAATATTTTTCTAGCGGGTAGGGTACGGGGGAGCTACCCGCCCCGTTGACATCCCTACGTGTATAAGATCATCGCCAAACACAAGATGATAGGGTGAGCTTAACAGAATAAACATATGAATATTTATACATACATATAAAAATACATTTATTTTCATATAGATCAAACAATCACCCCCAAAAAGGATTTCCTCATTCGATTCCATATCCCATGGTCACAACCATGTTATTCGTATTCTACATCTTCTAGTAATTGCCTCAAGGTCACTTGTTGTCATACCTATCGGCCACAACCGATAGAGCATGTGCGGGAAACCATGCTACGGATCAAACACCGCAACGCCAGGTGGAGTTCCCAAATACGAACAGAGTTCACATCGTCCTAAGACTACCAAACTCGTCAGTCAATTACTAAGGAGGGCAATCTGTCTAGATCCGTTCGTACTGGCCACAACCAGCATACTTACACCGGCAACACTCGCCAACCCGAGCCACAACTCAAGAGTTCCTCATGTTCATCCGCCATCTCGAGCCACAACTCAAGGAATGCCACCTGCTTAACCCCTATCTAGAGCCACAACTCAAGGGATACGTTCCGAGCTCAACTCAAGGAACCCAGCAATTCCACCTTTGAAACATCACCAAAACACTTGTAGATCACGTCTCCAAGCATTAATCCCCAACACTATAGTAGTAAAAAATCGCCTGGCGGGGGACACGTGTCGCTAGGCACGGTTGCTTCCAGATTGACTAGCAGGGGACACATACCGCCAAGCGCCAAGCGCCTTAGAACCACCAAGACTGCAAACACCGCCCGACGGGACAGCCCACACTGCTAGGCGAATCCACTCCATAAAGCCCCTGACTCTATTGCTATCACTTGGCGGAACTTCCCTCTCCACCAGGTCTCATAGAGTTTCATTCCAAGTCCTAACACTTTTATGTCCACATTTTCCATTACATTACATAATCTCAAGCCAAACGTTTATGCTAAGTCCAATGTACACAGTCTATAGTCATATCCCTTGCACACACCAATTCTAAATCCCACAAGACTCTACTTTATTCCATTCTACTGTCATATAGTTATTATCATTATCAAGGTTATCATCAACTACCACTTCCAATCCCAAGGATAGCACGAACCCATATTTTTTTAACATTCAACATCCCAGCAACTCTCGCAACCAGAAAGATTCCACTGTCCTGAGATGGTGCCTGGCGGCAAGACCCATGCCGCCAGGAATTGCATACAATTTTGGGAAAATTCCCAGAACTCCCGCACCTGCACTACTCTTTTCTTCCAATATTTTCCCAATGCAGATTGATCACACCCTTCCAATTATTTAGCAACCCCAACAAAAATGATTAGTCCATTTCAACAATAGAATTACTAAATTAAATTCCCGCTATCTGATCCCAAGAGCTACAATTCTCAAATCATTAAACCCTAAAATATCTCTCCGCTGTTCCATTCAATTTCTCCCCCAAATGCATAAATATACCCACCTCTCAACAATAAACCATCCTTTAATGATCACAGTTAACATTCCCTTCGATCAAATTCAGCCCAGAACCCAAAAATACCAAAAACGAGCCAATTTGATTCGCGTCGCCTAGCGGTTCAATCAATACCGCCAAGCGCTTCATCCAACAGACCTAGAATTGGGTAAGACGCCATGTGTCGCCTGGCGGCCGGGAATGTGCCGCCAGGCGGTTCCTCTTCAGTAACTCAGTAACAAGCCAAAAATGCATGAGCCGCCTGGCGGAAATTCATCACCCGCCAGGCGGTTTTTGGAAAATTTCTAGAAACACGAAATTTCAACCAGAAACGAAAGATAATCATATAATTCGAAATATATCATGAAATTCATATTCAAGCATAAAATTCTAACGTGTAAAACTTCCCTAACCCGGTTTCGTTTGCTAAGCTTGAAAATTCTCGCCTCCTCCTTTGATCAATGTATAGCTTCTCTTCCCTCACCCAATTCAGCTCCAATTCTTCACTCAAACCTCACCACTCTCTAATTTTCGTGCTCTAGTTTCTGAGTACAATCCCATCTTGCCAAAACCCTCACTCTTACCAGCAAAAAGAAAGTTTAATTTGGGTTCACCAAGATTTGAACCCACAACCATTCCAATGCCAAGTCAATGCTAAACCATTAAGCCAATTCATGTTTCTTGCTAACTAATACAATTCAATCATTACGTCATCATTCAACATGCTCAATCATATTATTAAAACAATAATAATTAAATAACATATAAATGACATACATAGAACTTGAACACAAGTCCTCTCACACAATAAAGTACTCTCAACCACTTGAGCTAGTACGTTTTCACGTCATACCAATCAGAATTTAATGCCATAAAGGCTTCTACTACACGTATTTATTAATTAATTAATTATTTAATTAATTAACTTCTACGGGTCTTACAACGAGCAGGGAGGTTCGTAGAGGCAGGACCACGAGCGGACAGATTCGTGTGAGCATCATAAACCCTGAATCCGAGGTTAACTAATTGTGTGTTGTGAAGGTTAAAAAGCCTTGGGGATAAGATCTTGGCCAAGAACTAACTAGGATGGATAAGATGGGTGTATTACTTTTATACTGATGTATTATATGTTATTTTTATTGTATAAGCTCATCCTTTCTGTTAGTGATTGGCGATGATCGTGTGATTCGTTACACGGGAGCATATTATAAAACATGTGAGGCTGTGGATGCATAGATGACGGAGAGAGGGCTAGCTTGGGGATGTCAAGCTAGGGACTTTGTTATGTTTTCATTTACTTTATCGAATTTTGAATTTTGTAATGAGATTATTACTTTGCCTTTAATTGAATGTTGGCGTATTAAAAGATGTTTTAAATTTTCCCGAGTTTGGGCATAATAATATTGCAACGTTTGAATTTCAACTTCTATTTATTTTTTTATTTAATTAAGTAATTTTCCTTAGGGACGTTACAGAATCAATTGTACAAGATAATGGGAAACTGACCTTAAGGCGTCTACTGCACTGATTAACTTCTTGTTTTTCTTCTTTTACTCCTCTAGTCTATCTATGTATGAAATATACATGAATGATGTTGGAAACAATGGAAGACTCAGATAGTCAAGAGCTTTTTTTTCTGTTGTGTTTGTTGTGTTATTTATTTACTCTCTCTTTGCCATTCAACCTCTTCTAATGGTGTGTGATTATCTTTTTTCCTCTGAACATTGGAAGCATACAAGCACTACACCTTTTTCCTTTCTCGGATACAAATTGATGGTAGTGATGTATGACTAACCAGCACAAAATTCAACCTCCTTTTCACTTCATTTTATTTTCAAATCCACCAAAGAAAAAAGAACAAAAATTAAAAGGAAAAGTAAAAATGAAAAATGAAAAAAGATAAAACGAAACAAAATATAATATAATGAAGCAAAATAAAATTAAATAAAGTAATGATTCTTTTAGAATGGTTATATTTTTGCTACAATTTTATAATGGTTTTTTAGAACGGCTCATGACATAGTCAAACATATCCTAGTCCAAGTCCAACATTACAAACACGCAAAACATAAGCCAAAAGAACACACTGCTCCTTTCTCTATCACTTGGCGCTACCTAAGCACCGCTAGGCGACATTCCAACGTAGACTACCTGGCTAAACCTAGTTCCAGACCGCCTGACGGGTATCACACGTCGCCGAGCACTACGCACCTTCAGAGTTTGTTGTCTAACAGTAGTCGCCTAGTGGAACCACCCTTGCCACGAAGCGCTATGCGATTCCAGTGGCCTCTGTTTGGCCGCTATCGCTTGGCGGCTCACCCTGCGCTGCCAGGTGCCATACTAGTAGAGTTAAGGCTACTAGTTTTTTTTGCCACTTTGGACAAGTTCTCAATGAACCTAAGTAATCCATAGACAATCCAAAACATCAACCACACTTATCCAATCATATTATCATGACTGAATCACAATTCAACACATTGATATACCCAATGGGTTCACAATTTAGATCATACCATTACTCAATTATTAATAGAATTGACCACATATCACATGCATCCCTATATATTCATATATATACTCCACCATTTAAATCCATGCTAGCATTCAATTTCAAGTTATGAATAATACATGCTCATATCAAATATAAAGTAGTAGCACTCTAACAACTTAAGCACATGATTCTATGCACCAATGCAAATTAATATAGCACTTCACACCTATTATGCAACAATTTCATTTATATTGATACACATGCATTCACTAATAAACCCATTCTCAACATGTGACTAACCCAAAGGAACATTGAAATTTATGGAGACTCACAACAGGACCTAATCATGCTTCCACTCATGCAACATTGAAATTACCTCCAAAACAGTACATACACACTTCATTTATCCCAATGCATCACACTAAAACCAATATTTAGCACTCTACATGATCATGTATCCATAAATAGATTGACATTAGTAGTTACTTGAAATTATCAAGAGATTATTCATGCATTTTAAAGACCTCCAAACCAACCATCATATGTGTTCCTGCATAGAACAAACAAGATAAGTTAGGCACAAGCGTCACCTTACCCATGTAGTCCGCTATCTCCTTAGCTGGTCTCTTCCCGATTGACATATGTCGACTTGGACCTAGGAGGGGTTACCTGCAGAAGGGACTCCGAAGCTCAAGTAAGTCAAAGCTCTCAGAAGGTCAAATTAGTGATTAATGCGTACCTTTAATTACTGGGATCCACGTCTATTTATAGAGCATTTAATTATGTCTGGTTATTCTATGGGCCGAGCCTTGGCTTGGGCTTTGGCTGTAAGTGGACCTGGGCCCTAGCTCAGGCCCTTAGGACTTATTGAACGCTGGGGAATTTTCATTATACTGAGTTTATCAAAGTGGTCGGCCTATGCTTTAATCTTACCGGGTCTGCTGGAGTAGTCAGTCTAGGCCGGCTACTTACCTTGACGGTTTATGTTGGTTATATGAGGTACAGGTTATTCCTCTAGATGTTTAGGTTAGAGCTGGTAAAACTTAGGCTAACTCGGCCTAGGCTGAATACTTGACTGCCTTGGTATATGTATTGTTTACTTATTTTGTCAAGTTTGGCTAGGTATGGTACACCAGTCCCTCAGCCTTGTTCGACATGAGTTGTCGGTCAAGGGTGATATGTGTTGGTATGCTAGCGGAACCGGCTAGGTGTGATACACCAGTCCCCCAGCCTTTAAGTGTGATGAACAGTGTTAAGGCTAAAAAGTGGTAATCGTCTGAAGGTAGGTGAAGGGGTGTCAGGGGTCAAATCAGGAAGTTCTGGTGCCGTCGTTTTTAAGAGTCATATCTCTCGCAATGATGGTGTCAATTGGTATGGGTTGTTGTTTTGGCGGGAAGGGGTTTTCGTCGTTTGGGATTATGGCCTATAAATGTAGATTTCAAAACGAGTGGGGGGTTACTTGGTTCATTTGCGAGAGTTTTGAATTCAGAGGTCTTGTGTGCATTATACTGTCCGACTAGATCCCAATTTCAGCCGACATCTTCCCGTAAACACAAAAACAGGTATGTCCAGTAGCGATAGTATATCATTGTCCACATCTAGTAGTGAGAGTACGGAGTCGGAGAGAAGTAGGGGTAGGCAATTTGACGAAGAGGGTACAAGTTCTGTAGGCATGGTAAGTGGGATTCCAATGGAGACGGTGAGGGAGGTTCGAGAAGATCCCCTTGAGGAGTTGGCCGAGAGTAACTGGCCGGCTAAAGGCGGTTATGGGTGGGCGGTTGTCGACGTCCGTAATCAATCATCTTTGTTCCGGTGGTCTCGCCTATTGAACTCTTGGTTAAACTGTACGCATGTCATCTCAAAGGGTGTAAGTGGGGACATCATTTCCCTGGAGAGAGTTAGCGCTATTGATCGAGTATGTCACGGGCAGGAGGGGGCTATAGAGAAGTTTTTATACATGTACATATGTCATTTTTCTCAACTACATGTGCGGCTACCGTTAGACGGTTTTACTATGGGTGTATTGCGCGCACTGAATGTGGCACCTATACAGTTGCATCCGAATAGTTGGGCCTACTTGCAAGCCTTTCACATCTTGTGCCAATCTCTATACTTAGAGCCTTCTCCTTACGCTTTCTTGTAATTCTACAACACCAGACCCCGTTGGCCGACTACTTGGTTGTCCTTGATAGGTCGTCCTAGTATCAGTAGACTGGACACATTTTCCCAGTCTTTCAAGCACTTCAAGGATGGGTACTTCAAGGTTGTTGTTAAAGAAGAAGGCAAAGCTCATTTTTTGAACGCAGATGGGAGTACAAAATTCCCATTTAGTTGGACGGGTAGCCCTTCTCGGTATAAGAATATGGGGATGGATGAGTTATCAGCGGGGGATAAGGAGGTGGTGGAGATCTTAGCGAAGTTTGTCGATAAGTTGCCCACTAAGGGCTTAGTTAGAGTTTATAATTCGGTGCATCCGATTATAGATATTGAAGGTATCTATTTATTACTTAAATTGTGTTAATGATTCTAAGTTATTTTAATCTGAGTTGTAATATATTATTGTAGGGCACATGGCGCAATCAGGAAAGAAAAACTTAGCACTTTTCCAATCGTTGAGGAAGGAGATGGCCGCTAAGGCCAAGGCAGCTGGGAAGACTGATGTTCCCAACCTGTAGGAGTCTGTGGTGGAAGTGCATGTACACGGCGGGACGAAGAGGAAGGTTGAGTTGCCCCCTCGACACGGCTAGGGGAAAGATGTGAAGAGAGTGAGAGCAGCCTTGCTCGGGACGGGGTCGGCCAGTGGAGCAGGGTCGGCTAGTGGGGAGAAAGGACCAGAATCTGGTTTAATCGAATTGCCGGAAATATCTATGAGGAAGGATATTGCAATCAACCTCCCAGATACCATTATAAATTCCATTGATGGCATGGATGCGGACCATATTGTGAGAACAATGGTCGAGTTTGGAAGCAAGGCCTTAATATTGAGTCGTCGTGTGGGGTCTTTATACAAGAGGGAGGTGAAGGAAGGGGGTCGGGAAAAGGTGGAGGAGTTGCAGGGGAAGGTTGGCAAGCTTGAGGAAGAGAAGGCTGTGTTGGAGAAGGCGAAGGAGAGTTGGGAGGTAGAGAGAAAAAAGTTGATAACGTGGAGGGTTCGTTGTTTGGATTTAGAGGAAAGGTTGAACAAGAAAATAGGGGAGTGGGAGGAAGATTATGAAGAATTGAAAGAGAAGTATGACGATGCCGTGGGAGAGCTTGACGACTTGAAGAATAGTATTATACAAGAGCATATCAATGGTTTTGAGAAGGGACTGCGTCAAGCAGCTTTTTTCCATCAGGATGTGGACGTAACAGATTCAAAGTTCGATGTGAATAAGGACGTTGTTGACGGAAAGCTGGTCCAGGAGGACGAGGACAGTGCGAATAAGGAGGTGGAGGAGAAGGCGACATAAGAGGAGAAGAGGGCGGGCGATGCCGAGGAGGTGGCTCCTGTCGCAGCAGAATAGGATTTTGATTTTAATTGATTCAAGAATATTATTTGAGCCTATGTTTGTAATATGTGGTACATTTCGCTACATTGGTACATTTTTGCACTTGTGTTAAAATGCGATTAAGATTTTGTATGTTATTATGTATGTCGTGTTTTGATGATATATGGTGTACATGTGATACGATCGATTGTATGTTATGGGTGTTCGACCCAGGCCGCTTACTTGTGGTAAGGGTGGGGAACTTAAACGAATTAAGCTCAAGATAAGGGTGTTCGACCCAGGCCGCTTACTTAGGGTAAGGGTGGGGAACTTAAACGAATTAAGCAAAAGATAAGGGTGTTTGACCCAGGCTGCTTACTTGGGGTAAGGGTGGGGAACTTAGACAAATTAAGCTCAAGTTAAGGGTGTTCGACCCAGGCCGCTTACTTGGGGTAAGGGTGGGGAACTTAAACAAATTAAGCAAAAGATAAGGGTGTTTGACCCAGGCCGCTTACTTGTGGTAAGGGTGGGGAACTTAAACGAATTAAGCTCAAGATAAGGGTGTTCGACCTAGGCCGCTTACTTGGGGTAAGGGTGGGAAACTTAAACGAATTAAGCAAAAGATAAGGGTGTTCGATCCAGGCCGCTTACTTGGGGTAAGGGTGGGAAACTTAGACGAATTAAGCTCAAGATAAGGGTGTTCGACCCAGGCCGCTTACTTGTGGTAAGGGTGGGGAACTTAGACGAATATGAGAGTAAAAACGTAGAAAAGTTGTATAGTTGAGAACCCTTCATTTTATTTATTGAATGGGAGTGCCTCGTTAAAACCTCCCTGGCCAAAACCCTCCTTAGGGAAAAAAAAAAGACCAGGTGAGGAAAAAGAGTACACCCAGGGTTACAAGTGTTCGGCTTAGTGCAACATACATTTAACTGAAATAGAATTTGAAGTGTGATACACTCCAAGTGTTGGGAATCCCTTCCCCAGATAAGTGTTCCAGGCAATAAGCTCCTCATCCTGCATCTTCGCGTATGCGGTATGGGCCATCCCAATTGGCGAAGAACTTGCCATCCTTCTTTCTAGCACTGTTGGCCATTCTCCATACTAAGTCCCTGATGGCGAATGATCGTGGACATAGGTTTGCATTATATTTTCTGGCAGCTCGTTGTTTGGCAGCTAAATTTCGTATTTGGGCTTTTTCTCTGAGTTCGGGTAGGAGGTCGAGATGCAAAGCCATGTTTGGGTGGTTGTGGGTTGGGTCGTATAGTTCTCGGCATAGGGATGGTTCGCCAATTTCAACCGGTATCATGGCGTCTGCACCGTAAACTAGGCTGAATGGGGATTCATTTGTTGATGATTGAGGGGTGCACCTGTAAGCCCATAGCACTTCGACTAACTCTTCGGGCCATCGGCCTTTGGCGGTATCTAATCTCTTGCGTAGCTCCACGAGGATAACTTTATTTGCCGCCTTTGCTTGTCCATTGGTTTGTGGATGTTCTACAGAACTTGTGATGTGTTTGATGCCTAGGCCAGTGTAGAACTTGGCAAGCTCTTTGTCGATAAATTGTCAGCCATTGTCTGTTACGATGGTATGTGGAACACCATATCTGCATATAATATCCTTCCAAACAAATTGCTGAACTTGCTGGGTCGTGATGGTGGTTAGCGGCTTGGCTTCTATCCATTTGGTGAAGTAGTCGACGGCTACAATTAAGAATTTCACCTACCCTTTGCCGGGTGAAAAAGGGCTGAGAATGTCCATTCCCCACTTAGTGAATGGCCATGGGGATAGTATGTGGTGTAGTTATTCTTGTTTCTGGTGAATAAGGTTGCCATGTTTTTGACATGGTTTGCACTTTCTGACATAATCCTAGCAGTCTGCTTCTATAGTCGGCCAGAAATATCCGGCTCTAAGAACTCTGGTAGCCATGGTGCGTGCACCGGAATGATAGCCACAAATGCCTTCGTGTAGCTCTGTAATAATATATTGTGCTTGTTCTGCCGTGACACACTTGAGAAGGGGTTGGCCGTATCCGCGTTTGTAGAGGTCATCGCCTATCATGGTGTACCTGGCGGCCTTAGCCATCGAAGTTTTGTCCACATCTTGAGGGGGGTTGCCGGTTTTGAGGTACTGGATATAGGGGGTGGTCCAGTTATGGCTTTGGGAGGGGGTGACGTTGCCAGCTGGGACGTGGGTTAAATTTTGACAAGTGTGTGTGATGGAGGGTGTAGATAATGTTTGTTGTAATAGGGATCGGTGACAGTTTTTTAACTTGGCCAATTTGGAGAGGATGTCGGCTCTGATATTGTCGGTCCTTGGGATGTGTTCGATGCGGACTTGTTCGAAGGCGGATTGAATGACTGCACAGACCAGGTGGTAATACTATAGAAGGATGGGGCCTTTTATCTGGAACTCGTCATTTAGATGGCCTACAGTGAGCTTGGAGTCGGTTTTGCACGTTAATTTCTTGACACCTACCTCGCGGGCTAGGGAAAGGCCAACGAGGATTGCTTCGTACTCGGCTTGGTTATTTGACGTTTTGAAGGCAAAGTGAAGGGATTTTTCAATGAGGATTTTGTTGGGGCCTTCTAAGACGATGTCAGCGCCGACACCTTTTGGATTTGAGGAACCATCTACATGAAGCGTCCACTGGTCCTCTGTGGGTGTGTGCTGGAGGTCGTTGACGAAGTCTAAACATTGTGCTTTAATAGGGCCATGGGGTTCATAGGGGATGTTGAATTCTAACAGCTCGACGGCCCATGATGACATGCGTCCAGCTAGATCTAGTTTTTGCAATATCTTTTGAATTGGGTAGTCGGTTGTAACGGTTATGCTGTGGTTTTGGAAGTATGGGCGTAGGCGGCATGCTGCGTGGACCAAGGATAGGGCCAACTTCTCTACCATTTGATATCTGGTTTCAGGATCTTGCAGCGTTCTGCTCACAAAATAGACAGGGTGTTGCATGCCGTATGTTTCTTGGACGAGCGCGGCGCTAACGGTGTGGTCAGTGGCCGTGACGTATACGAGGAGGGGTTGATGGGTGTCCGGCTTGTGGAGGATAGGTGGGGAGGTTAGGGTTGTTTTTAGTTTTTGGAAGATTTGTTCACAATTATCAGTCCACGTGAACCAGGTGGATTTCTTTAAGAGTTGGACTATGGGTTGGGTTTGTTCGGCTAGTTTGGGTAGGAAGCGGGAAATGGCTGTGAGACGGCCTATAAGACGTTGGACCTCCTTGATAGTAGTGGGGTTGCGCATCTCGATGATGGCCTTGCATTTTTCGGGATTGGCTTCTATGCCGCGTTGGGTTAACATAAAACCAAGGAATTTACCCCGGTCAACGCCGAATACACACTTGTCTGGGTTGAGGCGAAGGTTGTATTGGCGTAGCGCAGAGAAAACCGCTAAGAGATCATCGACATGTTGGTGGTGACTTGGTGATTTGACAACCATGTCGTCAACATATACTTCGACACATTGTCCCATTAGATGACTGAAAACCTTGTCCATCAACCGTTGGTAGGTTGCTCCGGCATTCTTGAGACCAAAAGGCATTACCCTATAGAAGTAGTTGGCATCGTCCGTGATAAAGGCGGTTTTGTGCATGTTAGATACGGCCATGGGGATTTGGTTGTACCCAGAATATGCATCCAAAAAACTAAGTACTTTATTCCCTGCTGCGACGTCAACGAGTCGGTCGATGTTGGGTAAGGGGTAGGCATCGCGAGGGCAAGCCTTGTTTAGATCCGTGTAGTCTACACACATCCGCCATTTGCCATTGGCTTTCTTCACCAAGACTATGTTAGAAAGCCAAGTGGTGTACTAAGCTTCTTCTATGAATCTTGCGTTCAGTAGCTTGTCGGCTTCAACCTTAGTTGTCAAGCGGCGTTCTTCACCAAGTTTGCGTTTTTTCTGGGATATGTAGCGGGCTTCTTTATAGATAGATAGTTTGTGGGATGCCACCAGAGGGTCCACCCCAGATAGATCAACGGCTGACCAGGCGAAAAGGTCTGTCTTGCTAGTGAGGATGGGTGTGATGATGGCACGCTCGTCAAAGTTCAAACCGATGCCTAGGTTGATAGAGTGGCCGTTGGAAAGCTCTAAAGGGGAGGTCTCCTCAACTGGCTCGAGACGAACATCCCGGCCTACTCTAGGTCCAGGTCTTCGCCTAATTGTGCGATGCCGAAGCCAGGTGGTCGCTCAATGTGGTTGGTTTGTTGAATAGGGAGTTGTGGGCGCAGGTTGGCCATGTAGCATTCGTGTGCCAAGCTTTGGTCACAGTGGATGGTAAGGATGTCACCAGAAGGAGAAGGGAACTTCATGGCCAAGAGGGGGGTGGAGACGACAGCGCCAAGGGTGTTGAGGGAAGGACGACCTAGGAGGACATTGTAGGATGTTAGCGCGTCGACGATGAGGAAACGGATTGGAATGGTTTTGGTTTGGGTTCCCTCACGAAAGATGGTGTGGAGGTCGATGTAGTCGCGGGTGGAAACTTGTTCGCCAGAGAAGCCATATATTGGTTCATCATAGGGGACCATAGCGGTGTCCGAAAGTTGGAGTTTTTGGTAGGTGGCCCAGTAAAGGATGTCAACTGAGCTGCCTTGGTCAACAAGGACTTTCTTAACGGCGTAGTTTTCGATTTCAACCGTGATGACCATGGGGTCATCTTGTTGGTGGTCGAGGCCATGAAAGTCGTCATTTGTGAAGATGATGGGAGGCATGCGGCGTCTGTGGTGGGAATGGGTGATATGGTTGATGGACTGGATATGACGGAGGTGTTTCTTTCTGGCAGAAGAGGTGGATCCTCCACTAGCGAAGCCACTAGAGATGGTGTTGATGGTGCCACGTAAGGGAGGGTCGGCGGGGGTGATGCCGGTGCGGGCCGGTTCGGATTCTTGGTTGGTGGGTTAGGCGGGGCGTCTGTCGTGACGGGAGTCATGTGGAGGGCGTCTGTGGTCGAATCGATGGGGGTTACGGGATCGAGAGAAAGAGGAATGGTCATCTCTGCGGATGAAATGGCGAAAGTGGCCAACACGAACCAGTTCTTTTATTTTATCCTGGAGTGCTTTGCATTCTTCTGTAGTGTGGCCATGGTTGCGGTGGTAGCGGCAATATTTGGTCATATCAGCGTTAGGAGGTGTGGTTGTCTTGCGTGGTGGAGGGATAAGGTCAGCTTGTAGGGCCTCGTCGAGGATGCGGGAGCGGGCTACGGTAAGAGGGGCAAATCTGGTGAAGCGAGGTTGGCGGGGCTTGCGTGGGCGGGTATCAGGGCGTGGGTTAGGTTGCGGGGTAGGATTGGCGGTGGTGGCTGCATAGTCATTGCAGAATTTGGTGTGGAGGGTTTGCATTTCTTCCATGCAGACATAGTCGGCTGCACGCAATTTGAGTTCGTGCATAGAGGCAGGTGGGTGGAGGTAGACGTTGTTGGCGAAGGGGCCGGGTTGTAGGGTGAGTGCCATGCACTGAAGGATCATCTCTTGGTTGAGGTGTGGAGTGCGAAGAGCTGCCCTACTGAAGCGATCTATGAACGCTCTGAGCGGTTTGCCTTGTTCCTGTCTAATGCCCAGGAGGGAGATTGTGGTAGTTTGGTGTGGGCGGCTGCCAGCGAAATGGGTGGAGAACATGTGGGAAAGGACGTCAAAATTGTCGATGGAGTAAGGTGGAAGGGTTGTGAACCATTCTAGGGTAGGGCCCTTGAGGGTGGTGGGGAAGGCTTTGCAGAAGACTGCATCTTGGGACGTGTACAGGGCGACATGGGTGATGTAGACTTTGAGGTGCTCATCAAGGTTGGTTTCGCCAGTATAGCGGTCCAGGGTGAAAGGTTCCCACTAGGTGGGGAGAGGGGTGTTGGCGATGAAGTCGGTGAAGGGGTGACGACGTCTGGCTGGTGAGGAGGGAGCAGATGGGGTGGGATGGGATGAGCGGTCATAGCGAAGAAGGTGGAAGTAAGGTTGTGAGGGGGGATGTGGCTTGTTGGAGGGTACTGCGGGTTGTATGGTGGAACATGTATGGTGTGTAGGGTGGTGGGTATGGTGTAGGGAGGGTAGCGGCAGGGGTTGGGGCTGCGGTATGGGGATGGGTGGAAGGGATGGGTGTTTGTTGGGTAGTGGTGAAGGTATGAGGAATGGGGTTGTATTCGCTTTCTTCCTCTGTGGGCTGGAAGGCCGGGGACCTTGCAGCTTTAGAGGTTTCCTTGGTTTTTCCCTTCAGGTTGGGATCAGCTTCGATCTTTCGCCTAAGGCGAGAGTTCTCTTGTCGCAGCGCCTCCATCTCGTCAACACTGCGTTTCTTCAGATCTGTCAGCTCTTGTTGCATCTTCGCTTGGCCATCCAGGAGGGCGGCCAGGTCAGGGGTGATGCCAGCAGGTCTTGAGGGACCAACATCCGCCTGCTTGTTCACTCTAGCTTTGCTGCGGGTTGAAACCATTTTTAGAGAAAAACGGGTACTAAAGGTGTTCGTCTCGTGCCCCACGGTGGGCGCCAATTGTTCCTGCAGAGAACAAACAAGATAAGTTAGGCACAAGCGTCACCTTACCCATGTAGTCCGCTATCTCCTTAACTGGTCTCTTCTTGGTTGGCATATGTCGACTTGGACCCAGGAGGGGTTACCTGCAGAAGGGACTCCGAAGCTCAAGTAAGTCAAAGCTCTCAAAAGGTCAAATCAGTGATTAATAGAGTAATGAATGCGTACCTTTAATTACTGGGGTCCACGTCTATTTATAGAGCATTTAATTATGTCTGGTTATTCTATGGGTCGGGCCTTGGCTTGGGCTTTGGCTGTAAGTGGGCCTGGGCCCTAATCCAGGCCCTTAGGACTTATTGAACGCTGAGGGGTTTTCATTATACTGAGTTTATCGGAGTGGTCGGCCTAGACTTTAATCTTGCCGGGTCTGCTGGAGTAGTCGGTCTAGGCCGGCTACTTACCTTGACGGTTTATGTTGGTTATATGAGGTGCAGGTTGTTCCTCTAGATGTTTAGGTTAGAACTGGTAAAACTTAGGCTAACTCGGCCTAGGCTGAATACTTGACTTCCTTGGTATATGTATTGTTTACTTATTTGGTCATGTTTGGCTAGGTGTGGTACAATATGTATCATATATCTCCAACTATACATATCCAAATTAAGATCACACTGCATAAACTAAAGAGCAACATGTTATAAACCTGCTGTCAAAATTTTAGCTAAATCAAACGATTAATGAACTGAGAAACACAGTTTTACGAAAATTGCATAGACCAGAAAAATTAGTGGCATGGCACCCAACGCCCAAATGTCAAGAACTTGGCACCTGAGAGTACAGAAGCAGCGCCCGACGATTCCTGTTGCGCAAAAAACACGAAAAATAATGTTTTTTTTATGAAAATACCTATTCCACATATCCACGCGTCGCCTGGTGAAGAACTGCCACCAGGAAGTTCTTAACAAAAACCCAAACACTAGGTGGTTTCAGAATGAGTCGCTTGGCGGCTTTTAAGGCGATTTCTGAAAAATTTCTAGAAACGCAGTATAGTCTAGAAAAAGCATAACTAGGCACTAGGCATCCAAGATTATCATACAATGCAGAATTACGTAAATAAATATTAAGTACGAGGTACACCTCTCCTAACCTGAATAATCTTTGCTAAAATATGCAATTGGTAAGCTCTTGATACTCTCTTTAATTTATGTCCAAAACTCACTCTCTATAGCCCTCACAATATGGTAGTCTCAAAACCTACTCTCCTCCCACAAATTTAATTAGTCTTAATGACTAGAAAACAGGATTGCATTGACAAATGCTTTTAATTATCATTCAAAATGGCATACATAGGACTCGAACCCAAGTCCATTCAACACAACCAAGTACTCTCAACCACTTGAGCTAATATTGTTCCACGTCATAAACCCCGACATTAAATGTCATAAAGGTTCTCACTACCCGCATTTATTAAATAATTATTTATTTAATTATTTAATTTTCCCGGGTCTTACAACTAATGCACGTTTTAGTGTGGAGGCAAAGATGTGACCTTTTTGGAGCAAAAAGAAACTGTAGAAGAGCTTTGATGCTGGAAATCCAGGTTAGAGGAGATGAAGCTTGTGCTTGATTGTTTTATATAATTGTGTTATGTGTGGGTTGGTTATGAATCCCCTGGCGACAGAGTTGAATCGTCAAGCGACGCGAACTGGGTTTTCTAATTTTGCAATTTTCCTTGGTTCTTAGGATGTGTAAGACCCGTGAAATTTAATTAATTAAATAAATAATTAATTAATAAATGCGGGTCGTGGAAGCCTTTATGGCATTTGATAGTGGTTGATGTGACGTGGAAAAATACTAGCTTAAATGGATGAGAGTACTTAGTTGTGTGAGAGGACTTGGGTTCGAGTCTTATGTATGCCAATTGGGTGTTATTTAATTATTATTGTTTTAATAATATGAATGTGCGGGTTAAGTAAGAATATAGTATTTGAATTATGTTAGTTAGCACGAAACATGAATTGACTTAATGGTTTAGCATTGACTTAATATTTGCATGGTTAGGGGTTCAAACCTTGGTGAGACCTAAATTAAGTTTTCTTTTTGCTAAACTTGATTTTTGGCAAAGAAGAGAAGAGGTAGAGAACCCAGCAGCCACGTTAAGGTAGCCAAAGGGGCTGAAAAACAACCCCATAATGGTCTTGAATGACACTTATCACAAGCAATAAAACCAATTTTTGTTTTTGGCCAATTAACCTTCATTAAGAAGTAATTAAAAGACAAAATTGAAGGGAGAAAGAAGGTTTTTCTTGGTCTGGACTGGTACTGCACGAAAAGGGAGAGAAATCAGTATGAAGAGAGTGAGTTGGGTGAATTTGTGAGGCATTTTTCAGGAGGATTAAGAGAGATCTTTGAAAGCAAGTGGAAATCTAGAGCCATTCAAGTTTTAAGCAAAAGGATCCAGGTTAGGGGATGTTGGGGTATTAGGATTGTATTTTTATTGCACATATATATATAATTGGCCTGATGGAAATTTCATGAACTCACGAATGGAATTGGGGGTTAGGGATCATGTTGGAATTGAGAATAATTATGCCGATCATACTTTTGATTAGCGGATTGTTCAATAGAATTGATGTTAATATGATCAAGTATGAACTTTATAAGATAGGTGCAGTTGGAATCATATAAGAATGATGTTGTATGGTGTGTATGGTATTAATTGGGGTCACGTCGAGTGTAGGGAAACCTGGATAGGACCGAAATTGTTGTGCGTCGCCTGGCGGTACCGTGATTTCTGCCAGGCGACATCGCAGAGGTAAGTAACACATGGTTTTATTCCGCGTGGGATTCTTGAATGTAGTTAATTGAACCTATGATATGTAAAATTGTGTTAGTATTTATGTGGTGTGAGAATAAAGCTTGACAAGCGAGATAATGAACTATAATTGTTAAAAGGTATGAAAAGAATTGGGTACAGTTATGTGAGAATGGGGAGAGAGGCAATTAAACTCAATAAGAATTGTATGTAGAAACATGATAAGGACTACATGCATATGAGGATTATTAAATTGGACACTTTATGATTTAATTGGTGATTATGGACTTGGTCAAATAGAAAAATGAAGAATATGAAATATATTGCGCAATTTAGCTACTGTAAATACGTTGGAATGATTGAGATTGATGCTTGGAGGTGGGATAAATTGCATGCTATCTTGTTTGCGTTATTTAAGGTGTGCTAGTTACATTGGAAATGGTTGCTTTGTTTGATTTATAGTGTGTTATAATTTCATGTGTGGTATGATTGGAATCCTTTGGGGATCTGCTCAAGTGCCAAGAAACCAGTAGCATTGCACTAATGGTATGGTGCCTAGCGGTGTGTGCGAGCTGCCAGACGGACGGGACACAAACCTGTGACAGTGGTCACAGTGTGAGCAGGGCGCCTGGCGGTAGGGAGGGTTCCGCCAGGAGGAATGGTGCAGCAGAGACCCTGATGGTGCGGTGGCGCCTGGCGGCGTGGGGTAGGTGCGCCAGGCGGTGGTGGTGAGTGGCGCCTGGCGGCATGGTGGAATCCGCGTGGCGGTGACAGTGCAGTGATGATGTTGCAGGCGCGTGGCGCGTGGCGGTGCGTGATGCCCGCCAGGCAGTCTAGACCCAGTGTTGCTTGACGATGTGAGATGCGCCCCAAGCGGTTTTGGTTCAGTGATGGTGCGCGAGGAAAGGTTTCTACACAACTTTAGGTGATGTTCATGATGCGAGGCTTTGGCTGGGGTCCAGTTACGAGTGTAACCCGTTTTGGATTAACACGTGACCACTCTAGGTTGTAGCCTGGTGGTTTAGGAAGTCCAGTGGAGTGTGCGAGTTGTAGCTCGTACGACGAGGTTCAGGTGATTGCCCTTTTCAAAGCATTCTGATAGAGTTTTGGTAGTCTGGAACAACTACAAACTTTATGTTTGTTTTGGGGAGCTCCACTTGGTGTCACGGTGAGATGTTGTGGGAAATTGTTGAATGATAAATGAGGTTGTTTTATTGAATTTTATTTTTGTTTTATTTTAATAAGTAATTTCCGGCTAGGACGTTACAGGATGTGCCTTGGTGCTGTGAGAATATATCTAGTCTAAATTAACGTGTGCATATAAATTGTATGATTTACCATTGTGGGTATGATAAATGGATGAATTGGTGATTTCATGAGTATGAAGGTTTGCCTTGATTTGGGATGAATGGGAATGTGATTTAACTGTGGCGATTGTAATGATTTTAATGCATGTATGAGTGGAATGAATATGCCTGAACACTGTGCATATGATGAAATGCCATATTGCATGAAATTGCACGATTGTTAGTGAGTTGGAAAATTTGAAGGTTCTCGCATGTGCAAAAGAATCTAGGTTCAACCCATAAACTGATGCACTACTTGGCGGTACAAGTTAGTGGCCAGGCGATAGACGACTCCAGTGTTCCTTTGGGGCTGACTGTTAGGTGCGAATTGAGATGTTGAAATTCCCTTGAATGCACGTATGAATATATATATATATATATATATATATATATATATATATATATATATATATATATATATATATATATATATATATATATATATATTAATCTTATGTGTAAAAACCAATAGAGTAAAGTCTAAATTTGGTTGCATCATTCATGTACGAGTGCATAAGCTTATATGCATACAGGGCTAGTATAATCTATATCAACATGAGAATGCATGCATAAACTTATGAATAAGTATATGAGGGATAAAATCTATGTGTTGGTGAAACTTGAGTCTGGAGTAACGATATGCATGAATTAGTTGCTGAATTTTAATGTTCGTAGGTATATTTTATTGTTGGTTAAATCTAAGTGTTGGTTAGGTTCCGTTGGATAAATATTGTTACTTAAATGTGAATGATGAATGTACATGTTTAGAAGTGATGAGTATTGAATTAAGGTATGAGCTATGTGATTAAACAATTGAACCCATTTAAGTAGAAGAGTATATGTATTGATACTCTGGATTGTGTGGTTTGGGAAATTGGGTTCATTGGAACCTGAGTTAGAGGAGAAAAACCAGTAATTGGTATGTTACTAGTGTGGCGACTAATAGTTCAACCTGCATCGCCAGGTGATAGGCCAAAAAGAAAAATCTGGAGTAAAACCTGAGAGTTGATGCTTGGTGACATAAGGGGTTCCACCAAGCGGTTCATTGGAAAATTTGGCCTGGATCAAAATCCAATGGGTTGTCATTGCCAGGTGCCAAGTGTCTTGCCAGGCGGTTTGGAACTAGGTTTTGCCTGGCGACGTTGTAGATGCGTCAAGTGATGTTTCACGCAGAGTGAGGCTGCGTTGGAAGATTTTACACTGCTTTGGATGAAGGCCTTGAAAAGATGACTTGTTAGGGGCCCATTTATGAGTTGTAGCTTGTAATGGGGAGTTGAACACATGACCATTCTAGGTTGGAGCTTGATGGTATTGGAATTCCAATGCGAGCATGATAGTTATGGCTAGTACAGATGGTTCACTTGATTACTATTTATGGTCGGAGCCGGTGAGGCTGATAGTCTTGTGATGAATACAAATTGTGGTCTGTATTAGGGTGCTCCACTCGATGTTACAGATATTAGTTTGTAATTAGATAATTCCCTCGTGTGATCTATAGGTGGTGGCCAGTAGATGAAAGGATCATGAGTTGGAGTTTGTGGTGGCAAGAGTCATCTTAAGGACATCATTAGAGTGTGGAGAATCAGGATGCGCACGGTAATGGCTGTGGCTTCTAGTGCATGAGGATGGAGGTCCCCATAAGGGGTTTGAGTTACTCTTAAATGCTTTGGATGCTGACTTAGGGGTGGAAACTTGCTGAGGACATTCCTTGAGTTGTGACTCGAAATGACATTCCTTAAGTTGTGGCTCGAAATGACATTCCTTGAGTTCTAGTACTTGCTTGAGACCCTAAGACTTGTGCCGCCATGCTTTTTGTTTGTGTTGTTGGTTCATGTTTGCTGCAACTATGGGTGTGGATCTCCTTGTACTAGTGGAGCTGTGGTTTGATGGTCCTGCAACGTTGGGTATGTATTAAAGATTCAGAATTGCATTATTTGGAAGAAAAAAATTGGAAACAATTATAGATGTGCTTTTACCTTTCTATTTCATTTTCCTTTTCTACAACTTCTGCCTCACCCAACACAACATCCTGACCCACCACTTCCTCCAATCCATAATCACCAATAAAGTGAACAACTTAATGTTGACTAGGAACATGCTGAACATATATATTAACCTCTTCGTTAGTCTCCTCTGCAAAGTTAGCTAATACCAGTGCTTCATTGTCATCATTCAACAATCTCAGGTTGTTTAATAGCTTTTGTTTTGAACCCTTCCACCAAAGTTTCACATCACCACCATATTTAAACTCTTTGACGATGCCCAATGCTTCAAAATAGGACAAAAAAATATGGATCGAACCTTTTAACAACATGAATTTCACCCCCAATGTATTTCAATCCCTTATTTCTTTTGAACCTACCCATATGATGAAAAGCAACAACGAACCCCATTTCCAGCCCTACATTTTAAATCAACACACAAATTAAACAAATTGAACCATACATGAACAACAACAAAAAAACAGCCAAACCAAACCAAACAATAAAAAGAATCAAAACAACAAACGAACTAACCTTAGTACTAGAAATCGTGATTTTGTCAATCACATCAAACCATTGTCTTAGCTTTTGATTATAACTAATGCCCCAGCTTTCGATTATATTCTGTATTAATTGTAGTTTATAATGTTGTAATCCTCTTTGTTCTCACCAAATGCCTCTTCCCCTCACCAAATGGGTCTTCCCCTTCTTTCTAATTTTAACAAATCCTAACTCATGTTTAATTAACATGTGTAGAACATATACAAGTGACAAAGCTGAAAACGGGATCCTGACATGACAATCTGTTTGCCAGGTGCCAAAAGAAACTAACGACGTCCAAAAATGAGGACCAATTCCAAGTGTTTCAAAATGTGAAGGACCTAAATAGAGCAAACTTTAGATGGAGTGACGAAAATCAAAATCGCTTAATACTTGAGGGACCAGAAATATAATTAACCCAAAATAAAATGATACATTTGTAGTGTATTATTTATCTAAGGGTATTTTCTAAACTAAAATAAAATGTAAATATAAATATAAATTAAATATGTGAAAAATAAAATAGTACATTTTCTGTGTATTATTTATACAAGAATATTTCCTAAAACTAAAATAAAATATAAATTTAAGTTAAATATGTGGAAAATAAAATGATTTATTTTTAGTGTATTATTTATCAAGAATCTATAACAATATATAAAGGAGATTCCTTTTTTTGTGTTCACTTTTCAAAATACCGATTTTACCCCTTTAAATATAATAATTTATTAAATTTTTAAAAATTGACCGTTACTTTTATAGACTTTTTATAAAATCAGATGTTTCTATTTCTTATCTTTTTTCTTTATTTATCGATGGTTATTTTTTTATTTGTTCTGATATATTTCACTTTATTTTTAATAAATATAATTTTAATATATATATATATATATATATATATTAACTTAATAACATTATAATATTATCACCTATTAATATAATATCACGCATATTTAAAAAATGTATAGATACAGGCGCTAATAGCGCCTGTGTTACGCTAGTATTTTCTAAAACTAAAATAAAATATAAATTTAAGTTAGATATATGAAAATTAAAGTAATATATTTGAAATATAATATTTATCTAAAAGTATTTCCTAAATTTAAAATAAAATATAAATTTAAATTAAATATGTGCAAAATAAAATAACATATTTCTTATGTATTATTTATCAAAACATATTCTCTAAAATTAAAATAAAATATAATCTTAAATTAAATATCTGAAAAATTAAAGCGATACAATTTCGATGTATTATTTATATAAAAATATATTCTAAAACTAAAATGAAATATAAATATAAATTAAATAAAATATGATACATTTTTTCGTGAATTATAAATTCCATGTATTTCCTAAAACTAAAATAAGATATAAATTTAAATTAAGTATGTAGAAAATAATTCGTTCACCACATCACCCACGACTCTCGGTCACTCATACGTTCACCACCTTCCTCCGTCACTGCGTCACTGTCCCTTCCTCCACCGGCGTTCCGCCGCTCACTGTGCCTTCACTCGCTCACCGTTCCTTCTGCACCGTTGGCGTCGCCCACCACTGTCAAATACAATTTGTAATCTCTAATTCCCTTTTCTGGGTTTAGTTTGTAATCCCTATATTCGTTGGCTCTGTTTGTACTCAATCTGTGTTGAATGCTTGTCTTCAGTCGCTCACCGTTCGTTCTGCATCGTTGGTGTCGCCCGCCACTATCAAGGTACAATTCGTAATCCCTAATTCCCTTCTCTGGGTTTAGTTTGTAATCCCTATTTCCGTTGGCTCTATTTTTACTTAATTTGTGTTGAATCTCTGCTTATGAATGAAAGAATGGAATGGAAATAGGGATGTGCTGAGTTTGTGCTTATGAATGAGAATGGAATGGAAATAAGGATGTCCTGAATCTGTGCTTATGAATGAAACCACGGAATAACTCTCTTATTTTAATTTTAAATGATATGAATATTTAACACGTGTTAGATAATATAAGGTAGAAAGTCATTATCACGTGGTGAAGGTGACTACATCTATTCCGAAAATGATTGACAAAGAGATCTTAAACCCTAAAGCTTTTGGCAGACAAGTGCTTGCATTGATATGCATCCAAAGCACACAATTTACACCTCCATTATTATGCTCTTACATAAAAATATTGGTACTTCCACATAAGCGGAAGTTGTAGATTAGGTCTGTTTATACTTTTTATGTGTAGGTTAGCTTTGTTTGTACTTTGATTTGGAGATGTAATGTGTGGCTGGGAAATTAGGAAACTTTAGCTGTAGTGTAAGGCAATGGGCAGTGGAGGCACTATTATAGTACTTGAGATTGAGACTTAAAATATATGAGTAGTGGACTTATGGGACCACTCTCACTTTCTTCTATCTATAATGAAAACTTATACAAATACATGGAAGACTAAGAGACTGCACTAGGACCCTAGCTGCATAATTAGATACAATAGTAGAGGTTTCCCACACTCTACACCTCTATACATAGGGTTAATGATACAAAATAGAAGTAATAATTTCAACACTCCCCCTCAAGTTAGAGCATACAAATTGTATGAACCAAGCTTGGAACAAATGAACTCAATCCGAGGTCCCCTTGATGACTTGGTTAACACATTTGCAAGTTGGTCATTTGACCCAACGAACTCAGTACAAATTTCCTTGGTCATCAATTTTTTTCGAACAAAGTGGCAGTCAATTTCTATGTGTTTAGTTCTCTCATGAAACACTAGATTTGATGCAATGTGGAGAGCAGCCTGGTTGTCATAGTACATCTTCATGGTCTGAATTTCACAGAAGTTAAGCTCTCAAAGAAATTGCTTTACCCATATGAGTTCCAACATGCGAGATGCCATTGCCCGATATTCAGCTTCACCGGTGGATCGGGCCACTACATTTTGCTTCTTACTTTTCCAAGAGATAACATTTCCTCCAAGGAAGACACAATATCCCGTAGTAGAGCGTCTGTCAATAGGGGAGCCTGCCCAATCAGCATCACAGTACCCGGAGATATGAACATTTCCTTTATCCTCATATAGCAAACCTTGTCTTGGAGCCTTCTTGAGGTACCTTAAAATACGGATGATGGCATTCCAATGTCCAAGACATGGAGTCTGCATAAACTGACTAACAACTCCAACTGCAAAAGATAGATCAAGTCTCGTAATAGTAAGATATATTAACTTTCCAACAAGCCTCCTCTATTTCTCTGGATCGGAGAATAATTCGCCTTTTGTTGTTGACATCTGATTTGGGTCCATAGGACTGTCTACTAGTCTGCAGTCAATCATGCCTGTTTCTTGTAATATATCAAGAGCATATTTCCTTTGAGAGATTACAACTCCATCTTTTGACTGAGCTACTTCAATGCCCAAGAAGTATTTGAGGCTTCCGAGATCCTTGGTTTGAAAATGTCTACACAAGTGCTCCTTCAATTGAGATATTCCAGCAGTATCATTTCCTATAATGACAATATCATCAACATATACTATTAGGTAGATACATTTCCCAGGAGAGGTATGTTTGTAAAAGACTGAGTGATCTGCCTTACTGCGTCTTAACCCAAATTTTTGAACAATGGAGCTGAATTTTCCAAACCAAGCTCGTGGTGATTGTTTGAGGCCATATAAAGAGCGATACAATTTGCATACCATACCAGACTTCCCCTGATCAACAAACCCAGGAGGTTGCTCCATGTAGACTTTCTCCTCAAGATAACCATAAAGGAAGGCATTTTTGATATCCAATTGATGAAGCGGCCAGTGACGAATTGCTGTCATTGCAAAGAAGAGGCGAATAGTAGTCATCTTGGCCACAGGAGAGAAAGTGTCACAATAATCAAGGTAGTGTACCCTTTGGCAACTAATCGGGCTTTGAGCCTATCAACCTGACCGTCACAGCCAACCTTAACTGCATATACCCATCGACAACCAACAACCTTCTTGCCCGGTGGGAGGGGCGTGAGCTCCCAAGTATTGCTGTGTTCAAGAGCTTGCATTTCTGCAATCATGGCTTGTCGCCATCTAGGATGATCAAGTGCTTCCTTCACATTTTTGGGAATAGTAATAGAAGACATTGAAGATAAAAGAGAACAATAGGAAGGCGACAATATGTGATAACTAAGAAAATTATAAATGGGATAGGGTTCCGAGTGGAACGAATACCTTTTCTAAGAGCAATGGACCAACCGGAATCACCTTCATCAGGAGGCATGGGAGCAAGAGATGAGGGAGAAGGATCTGAAGTCGGGGATTCACCATATTCTTGGATAATTGGACTATCCGTCGGAGTCCTGTGTTGGAGGTCGGGACTCAGGAGGGTATTAGTAGGTGGGGATGGGGGATTGAGAGGACTTTGATTAGGACTCGGGTTGACAGAGGCATCCGAGATAGGGGACTCAACCACTGGAATAGGGAGGACCTACTGTATGACATGAGCGTCTTGAACAGAGGAAGAGAAATAAGGGGTTTGTCCAAAGAATGTGACATTGGCAGACATGTAGTATTTCTTGGTTTCAAGAGTAACACCGATACCCTTTTTGAAGTCGAGAATAGTCCAAGAAGACACATTTGAGAGCACAAGCAGAAAGCTTATCTAGACCTGGAGACAGGTCGTGAACAAAACATACAAAACCAAATACCCGAGGAGAAATGTGAAAGAGAGGGTTATTTGGAAACAAGATGGAGAAAGGGACTTTATGATTGAGAGAGGACGATGGCATTCGGTTAATAAGAAAACATGCCGTTAAGATGGCATCTCCCCAATGATGGACAGGAATGTGGGCACGAAGCAAAAGTGTATGAGCAGTTTCAAACAAGTGTCGACTTTTTCTTTTTGCTATACCGTTTTCCTGTGGCGTATGTGGACAAGTGGACTGATGCAAGCTACCATGTGAACTTAAAACCGCAGACAAAGCAGATAAGAAGTACTCTTTGGCATTGTCACTTCTTAAGATTTTGATTACTCGACCGAATTGATTCTTGATTTCGTGTAAAAAGGATGTGAAGATGGATAACAATTCAGAACGATCTTTCATAAGATAAACCCAAGTACATCTTGAAAATCTATCGATGAAAGTAACAAAATACCTAAAATCAAAAGACGAAACATGCCTAGGTCCCCAAATATTGGAATGGATAATAGAAAAACTAGAATTACATTGTGATTGAGACCTTTTAGGAAAGGCAGATCTAACATGTTTTCCTAGTTGACATGACTCACATTCTAAGGTCTGGGGACCACTAAGTTCAGAACACATTTTTTTAAACTTGGATAGATGAGGGTGACCAAGCCGATCATGTAACATTTTAGGACTAGGGGCTGCAACACATGACACTCGTGGACGAGATCCAAAATGATATAATCCTCCTGCTTCATATCCTTCTCCAATCTATCTCCCCAAACCACGCTCCTATATAACAAAAGATTTGTTATCAAAGGTTACTGAACAATTTAACATTTTGGTTAACTGCTTAAAGGAAAATTAAATTGAAGGGGCAATTAGGGACAAAAAGGATAGATTTTAGATTTAAGGAGGGAGACATGATGACTTGACTGACTTCCTTTGGGGAAGTTTTAGACCCATTTGCAAGGGTTATAAAATGAGGTTTGTCTTGAAATGAAATGGTTGAGAACAAATAGGTATTACTAGAGATGTGGTGAGAAGCATTGGAATCAATTACCCATGAATTGTGACTTTCCATAAATTGAGAGATGCAAGCTGTTGATGTACTCAGAACTTGAGATGACTGTGTCAAGCTGTTGGACTTGAGGTGTAGGTACTCTTGATACTCATCCTTACTGAACTTGGATTTAGTAGTTTAAGCCTGAGAGACATTGGCAGTTTTGGAAGGAAAACCTTGTAAGGTGTAACAGTTTTCTTGAGTGTGACCCATCCTTTTGCAATACGTGCATTGAGGACGCCCGTGGCCTCCACGTCCACCTCTAGGTCCACGTTCTCCTCTTCCTCGAGTTGCGGCCATAACAAATGATTCTACTCGAGCAGGAGATTCTAGAGTTTCATGTGTTAGGACTTTTGGGACATGAATCATGCGTTGGATCAAGGTTTCCATGGAAGGGACCTCATGAGAGGTCAGAAGTTGATCTCTGATGTAATTGAAGTCTGGATGAATGGCGCGAGGAATCATCACCATATAGTATTTGTCCAGCTTCTTCATTTCATTTGAAACGTGAACTTCTAGAAACATCTGCAGGTCTTCCATGGCTGATTGTGCTTCATTCATGAAGGAGATCATGTCATGGTTGGTCATTTTTAGAGATGCCAACTTGTCCGTCGAATCATATAGGCGTTGGATATCGTTGTAATATATATTCTGAGTCCTCTTCCAAAACGAGTGACATGTCTTGAAGGCCTTAAGAAACATTAAAAGTCTTGGCTCCACGGATTGCCACAACAGGGCACACAACTGAAAATCTGCTTGCTTCCACTGTTTGGCTTTTTCTTCAAGCTCATGGCTTTCGTCTTTCTCAAGATGGTCATGATGTCCCTGACCAAGCAACCACATCTCAACGGCAGCGGTCCGGGAGAGGTAATTTTGCCCGTCTAGCTTCTTGGAAGTAATGTAGGGGCTTCTAGAGAATGAAATAGCACTCCCAGTACCTCCAGTGGCCATATTTGATCAAGGGAACAAAAACACAGCGAGGAGCTTCGGAAAACAGTGAAGATTTTCGAATGCCCTAGGGAGATTTCCGCAAGGGTTGTGTCTGGACTTCTCCGGAACAAAGTTTTGAAGGTCAAAACGGGTAGAGTGGCTCCGGCGACACCTATGGAGGTGGCATAATGACGAACTAGCGACTGGAAGGCGGCGCATGGACGACACGCGCTTGGCTGCAGTGGATTGAAATGACGCACGTGGAGGCGCGTGGCAACGAGTCTGCCTTTGGCACCGACAGGGTTGGCTGTCGCTCGGAGAGGCGGTCTAGATCCAGTGGTTGCCGGTGAAAACTGAAGACGACGACTGGCGGCGAATAATGGCGGACGGCGGCAGAACAGTGGCAGAAGACGACGATTTCGTGAACAGTGGCTGCTGGTAGCTTTGGATAGCGTTTAATGGCAGTGGGCAACTATAGACAATAACGAACAATGGCAGATGGCGGCAGACAGCCGCGAACTGTGGCAACAAGTGCCGGTGGGCAGGACCAGACAGAAACCAGAGTGGGATCGACCTGCTCTGATACCAACTTGAGATTAAACAGTGAAAATATTTTGAGGGCTTGTTCAGATCCCTCTACTGTTCCTAATATTTATATAAATGATAAAGGAGATACAAGGGAAGTTGAAACATTAAAAGCTACAACTAGGTGCTAGATGTAGAGGTTATCCAACATTCAACCTCCTAGCTTACACATAATGATTGCCTAGATATACTAATTATTTCTACACCTTGAATTAAGATCAAAGTAATATGAAATAGTAAACACCATAACCATTCAAAAATTCATGATTTCAGGTTTCCTTAACCTGACCTGAGACAGACCACCACAACTTTTTAGTTAATGTTTCACTAATTTATGTTTATGTTTCCATTTTGGACAAAAAACTATACGCTAAGTTATCTCAATTTGTATCATCACCAGAAGGCATTATGGCAATAAAGTCCAACATCAGTGCCACATAATATTGAAAAGTGAGACAACACAAACTTGACCCTATTTTCTTGATTTTACTTTCTCCCCACTGCTGATTCTACAAGTTCCCTGTTCTTTAATAGTTTATACTTGGTTCAAGTGGTGTTTCATTTTGTTGGGGAAGAATAAAGCTAAGGTTTTGAGCCTTGTTTTGGCAAGGGAATAAGGTCAAATTTGAGGACCCAACTTATTTCAAGGTAGAACAGCTGACCACAACAACACCATAGCTATATCTTGAGACTATCCTAAGAAAATAAACTCAAATCGAGGGAAAATTTGGGTTTTTAACCCTTGTTCATCAAAATGGCCATAGTAGACACATTTTTTTTCAATTATAGTGTGGCTGTGATTGAGCATATAATGACCATATCCCATAAACACAATGCAATTGAGCACCTGTTGCAGCGACCTGCCACTACTTAACAACACTATTGTTAAAATTATTACTTCTATTTTGTATCATTAACCCTATGTATAGGGTGTAGAGTGCGAGAAACCTCTACTGTTGTATCTAATTATGCAGCTAGGGTCCTAGTGCAGTCTCTTAGTCTTCCATGTACTTGTATAAGTTTTCATTATAAATAGAAGAAAGTGAGAGTGGTCCCATAAGCCCACTACTCATATTTTCAGTCTCAATCTCAAGATGGTATCAGAGTGGGTCGATTCCACTTTGGTTTCTGTCTTGTCCGGTCCACCACCATTTGTCACTGCCGTCTGTGGCAGTTCTCCACCACTAGTCACCGCTATCCGCAGCTGTCTAGCTTGGTTTGTCATTATCTGAAGTTACCCACTACTGTCCAACACTGTCTAGCACTAGTTTCTGCCAGTCTGCCCCTGTCCTTAACTGTCCGCTGCCACAGTTTCGTCCAGCGGATCTGGATCGCGTCTTCGAGCAACGACCAACCCCGTTGGTGCCGAAGGCAACTTCTCCTCCACGTGCTGCCACGCGCCACTACACTGTCCGCTGCAGCCAGGCGCTTGACACTCACACGCCGCCGGAACCTCGTCGTGTCTCCACCGTAGGGGTAGCCGGAGCTTCCTCTATCTGTTCAGCCCCCTAGAATCCAGTTTGAGTGAGATCCCGAGGCCTCCCTTGTGAAAATCATCCTAGGGCTTAGGGTTTCTCTTGTTTTTTTTTCACATCTGCAACTGTACTTGATCTCCCTGATCCAAAATGGCCAAAACTATCTATCTTGGTCGGCTGCCGTGGAAATGTGGTTTCTTGGTCAAGGACAACACGACCACCTCGACCAGCCTCCTTGTTCTCAACCATTTCATTTCAAGAAAAATCTCATTTTATAACCCTTACGAATGGTTCTAAAACATCCTCAAAGGGAGTCGGTCAAGCCATCCTATCTCCCTCCTTAAATCTAAAATTTGTCCTTTTTGTCCCTAATTGTCCCTTCAATTTAAGTTCCTTAAGTTTGTTACCAAAACATTGAATTGCTCAGTAACCTTCGATAACAAATCTTTTGTTATACAGGAGCGTGGTTCGGGGAGACAGATTGGAGAAGGATATGAAGTGGGCGGATTATACCATTTTGGATCTCGTCCACGAGTGTCATGTGTTGCAACTTCCAATCCTAAAATGTTACATGATCGGCTTGGCCACCCTCATCTGTCCAAGTTAAAGAAAATGTTTCCTGAACTTAGTAGTCTCCAGACCTTAGAATGTGAGTTATGTCAACTAGGAAAACATGTTAGATCTACCTTTCCTAAAAGGTCTCAATCAAAGTGTACTTCTAGTTTTTCTGTCATCCATTCCGATATCTGGGGACCTAGTCGTGTCTCATCTTTGGGCTTTAGGTATTTTGTTACTTTCATTGATGAATATTCGAGATGTACTTCGGTTTATCTTATGAAAGATTATTCTGAATTGTTATCCATCTTCACATCCTTTTTGAATGAAATTAATAATCAATTCAGTCAAGTAATCAAAATCTTAAGAAGTGACAATGCTAAGGAGTACTTTTCATCTGCTTTTTCTAACGTTTTGAGCTCCCATGGTATCCTGCATTAGTCTACTTGTCCTCATATGCCACAACAAAATGGTATAGCAGAAAGAAAAAATAGACACTTGGTTGAAACTGCTCGTACCCTTTTGCTTAGTGCCAATGTTCTTGTCCATCACTGGGCATCTTAACTGCAGGTTTTCTCATTAATCGGATGCCATCTTCCTCTCTCAATCATAAGGTCCCTTTCTCCATTTTGTTTCCAGATAATCCTTTCTTTCACATTTCTCCTAGAGTTTTTGGTTGTGTATGTTTTGTTCATGACATGTCTCCAGGGTTAGACAAGCTTTCTGTTTGCTCTCTCAAATGTGTTTTCTTGGGCTATTTACAACTTCAAAAAGGGTATTAGTTCCACTAGGAACCCCCATCCCATTTATAATTTTGTTAGTTATCACATATTGTCGCCTTCCTATTGTTCTCTTTTATCTTCAGTGTCTTCTGTTACTATTCCTAAAACTGTGAAGGAAACACTTGATCATCTTGGATGGCGACAAGCCATGATTGCAGAAATGCAAGCTCTTGAACATAGCAATACTTGGGAGCTCATGCCCCTCCCACCGAGCAAGAAAGCTGTTGGTTGCCGATGGGTATATGCAGTTAAGGTTGGCTCTAACAGTCAAGTTGATAGGCTCAAAGCCTAATTAGTTGCCAAAGGGTACACTGCCTTGATTATTGTGACACTTTCTCTCCTGTGGTGAAAATGACTACAATTCACCTCTTCTTTGCAATGGCCACCATTCGTCATTGGCCACTTCATCAATTGGATATCAAGAATGATTTCCTTCATGGTGATCTTGAGGAGAAAGTCTACATGCAGCAACCTTCTAGGTTTGTTGCTCAGGGGGAGTCTGGTATGGTGTGCAAATTGTATTGCTCTTTATACGGCCTCAAACAATTACCACATGCCTGGTTTGGAAAATTCAACTCCATTGTTCATAGTTTTAGGTTAAGACGCAGTGAGGAAGATCACTCGGTCTTTTACTCATACTTCTCCTGGGAAATGTATCTACCTAATAGTATATGTTGATGATATAGTCATTACAGGAAATGATATTGTTGACATATCTCAATTAAAGGAGCACTTGTGTAGGCATTTTCAAACCAAGGATTTGGGAAGCCTCAAATACTTCTTGGGCATTGAAGTGGCACAATCTAAATATGGCGTTGTAATCTCTCAAAGGAAGTATGCTCTTGATATACTACATGAAAATGGTATGATTGATTGTAAACTAGTTGAGAATCCTATGGACCCAAATCAAAAGTTAACAAGTGAAGAAGGTGAATTATTCTCTTTAAAGATACAGGAGGCTGATCGGAAAACTAATTTATCTCACTATTACAAGGCCAGATCTATCCTTTGTAGTTGGAGTGGTTAGTCCGTTTATGCAGTCTCCATGTGTTGGCCATTCGAATCCTATCATCCGCATTGTGAGGTACAAAAAAAGGCTCCCGGGCAAGGGTTGTTATATGAAGATAGAGGAAGCTTTCATGTCTCTGGATATTGTGATCCGGATTGGGTAGGATCTCTTATGTACAGATGATCTACTACTGGATACTGTGTATTCCTTGGATGTAATGTTATTTCATGGAAAAGTAAGAAACAGAGTGTAATGACTAGATCGACAGCTGAAGCTGAATATAGAGCCATGGCATCACTAACATGTGAACTTATATGGGTGAAGCAATTTCTTCAAGAACATAATTTTGTGACATCCAGACTATGAAGATGTATTGCGATAATCAAGCTGCTCTCCACATTGCATCAAATCTAGTGTTTCACGAGAGAACAAAACATATAGAAATAGACTGCCATTTTGTTCGTGAAAAGTTGTTGGCAAAGGAAATATGTACTGAGTTTGTGGGATCGAATGACCAACTCGCAAATATGCTGACCAAGTCATTAAGGGGACCTCAGATTTGAGTTTATTTGTTCCAAGCTTGGTACATACAATTTGTATGCTCCAGCTTGAGGGGGAGTGTAGAAATAATTAGTATATCTAGGCAATCATTATGTGTAAGCTGGGAGGTTGAGTGTTGGATAACCTCTACACCTAGCACCTAGTTGTAGCCTTTAATGTTTCAACTTCCCTTGTATCTCCTTTATCATTTATATAAATATCAGGAACAGTAGAGGAATCTGAACAAGCCCTCAAAATACTTTCACTGTTTAATCTCAAGTCAAGGCACAATCCAAGGATTGGTTGATTGATTTGAGTCTTGCAAATGGCCCTATAAGATTTTGATGTTTTGGTTTCTTAAAATAACATGTATGGTGATTTAGGAAGAAAGTGATATAATGTATCCATTATTTACCTAAAATGCAATACTAAGTTTTGCTAAATATAATGGAATAAGATCCTGATAATACAAAAACGAACAACGAAACAAATATCATGATTTTTTTCCTTTCAGTCCCAACCCATCTATCTATAAATGTTTAGTAGCTCCATTGCCACCACAAAAAGCAAATAACCAAACATGCTAATGATGGACACATAGGAAGTGATTTTTCATTTCTTTTGGTTCCTACTTCGAAACACACTATTACATTAGATTTTAATCAAATTTTGAGGGAAAATGGAAATCAGTATACTTTTCGATATCAAATTATAGAATATAATTTGAGAATATAGTTAACTATGGTCAAACAAAGTCATGAGAGAGAAGGTGTAATGCACATGTGAAAGGAAAATTTAACTCTTTAGAACCAAGGAAGCATTTTTTAACATTACACCAAGTGTACATAGAACTCGAAGAAGGCAAAGCTAAGAGATCATTAACATTAACCCAATTGTAAAATTTAGAAATAATATCTAATTTCTTCTCTTGTTTTCTTAGTAACATTTGTGTTACTTTAATATATGCAGTTCAATTGTCAAGGCTATAGCTTCTGATTTGGTGTGGGATTTCCAGTCCAATCATTAGGTATTAGTGTTATTTAAAGTTATCATGTTTTCAGCCACGGAATCCGCTTTCTATTTGTCGCTAGCATAAATAGTACTCATTTGTGGTTGTTCTTTTGTAGTTGATGTTTAGGAGCTTAACTATAGAAACCTGTTATGATATGGTTACAATATGTAGGATATATGATACAACTTAGAGAGAAATTAGATTTTTTGAGCACATGTGATTTTTTTCATATGCCTTTAGCTAATGGAAGATGTGACAGTATAATTGTTTTGTTGATTTGATTTTGAGCTACTGGAAGATGTTTTGGTGATTTAGATGGACAATTTGGATATATATATATATATATATATATATATATATATATGCATATATATTATCAAGATAATTACCAGTATGTATATCTTAGTTGTAAGAACCTCGACTTTATTTCTTAGTTGTTTGTTTATTTATTTTATATTTTTTACTAATAATTTGATAAAAAGAATATGAATATTAGTTTGACAAATAAGTTTAGGATAATGAATATTATTCAGTTAATTTTTAAAATTTCATATAAAATGAGACAAACAAACATAAAAAATACTTGAGATATTAAAGATAATTAATAAAATAAATAAATTTTAACCTTAAGGCATTAATTCGATAGTGATCTTCCAAATTGATTGCAAATGCATTATATTTTTGTTTAAAATGTTCTCTATTAAATACAAACACATTCATGTGCTACATTACACTCTCAGGAAGACAGAAAAACGAAGAGGAGCTTCGGGAGTGAATCACTGTTATGTGTTTTCACTGAGTCGGTAAGAACAAACGAGTGAACGAGTCGAAAAGCAAGTAACTGTACTGCATGGACCCTTTGGAAGCTTTGGTCGCTCAAATCCAAGGGCTATCAAGCACTTCTAGCGATGTCAATCGCCTCCATAGTATTTTGAAACAAGCCGATGACTTGCTCCGATCCAAGTCAACTCGCCTCCCCCCGCTTCTCACTCAACTCGACCCTTCCATTCACTCCCTCGGTTTTCTCTACATCTTGTACGTCCCAAAAAAGATTAATTATAAGCGTTATTTGTTGATGCCAAAAACCCTAGTTCTTGAACCCTTGAATATTGTTGCGAGATTATGCGAATTGTTTTATTTTGATTCTTTTGTGATTGCAGAGATGCCTACATGACTAGTCCGATCACCAAAACGCAGGCTGAGACTGCCGTTCCAATCGCTACCAGGTTCATCGGCGCTTGCAGCGATCAAATTCGTTTGGCCCCTGAAAAATGTATGAAAATATGAGATTCAAATCGTTAGTTTTTCCTGATTCATTGGTTTTATAGAAACTGCTTTAAATTGCGGTCGTAGTTAGGGTTGATCCTTGATGTTGGGAAATTGCTGGCCGAAGTTGTTTTTGCGCACTTATTTTGAAACCTTGTTGTTTACATGAGTTAATTAAGTAACAAATTGCGGGTTGAAATTATTTTATTGGTTTTTAGATACTTGTGCGATCGATTGTTGTTTACAATTCAATAAAAGTGAAGGAGAGATGTTTAGTCGGCGTGGTAGAGAGGAGAAATAGATTAGATGGAAACATGAAGGATGAATGGACATAGGTGGGAAATAGAGTAGAAACTGTAAGTGTTTTGTTAAAAGGAAATAAAGAAGAAACATGTAGAGAGATTGAGAGATAAATGGAAATTGTTCTGTCAAAAGTTCCACATAGCATAGAAGAAGTTGAGGAGGTGAGATAGGGAGTGGAAGAGTTTAGGCGAATCCCACTACTTTAAAAATATCTCCTCTAACTCTTCTCGACCAAACGTCCCCCTTCTTCATCCATCCATTCTATATCTTACTAACAACACTGGATTGGGAAAAAGGAAAAATATTTAGTGAGTCGAGATTAATCAATTAGAGAGAGAAGAAAGGGGACAGATGAAGATTGGGAAGATCTTTTTTTGGTGTTGGTTTTCTTTCTTGGCTTTGGTATTTTAGTGTTGACTGTTTTTTCTTCTGAATTTGTAGTTTTGTGCATGTTTAAGGTGCTGATGGATCTAGAACAGAATGGGTTTTAATTTGATGGTGATGTTATTTCTTGGTTTTTGATTAATGTGTTTTTGAATTTTTTTGGAATTTTTTTAGTTTTATCTGTGTGTAGGAGGTTGAAGGATCAAGTGATGTTGTTGGAAACTCCAATACGAGGTGTGGCTCCTTTGTTCACTGCACTTCGGAAAGTTCAGGTCTCTGCAGAGCACCTAACTCCCCTACACTCAGAGTTTCTTTTGCTTTGCTTGTTGTCAAAGTGCTACAAAACTGGTTTATCCATATTGGATGATGATGTTTTTGAAGTTAACCATCCAAGAGACTTTTTTCTCTACTGTTATTATGGGTGCGCTGCTTTCTTCCCCTATTTCTTTCTGTGCTTTTAGTATTGTGTTTTAGTTGATAGAATGTGCTGTAATTTCTTCCCTGTATGTAATATTTTGTTGAATTTCTTACATTTATATTAGATATGCTATAGGTAATGTTCTGTGTTCTTAACAGTAGTGGTGGGGTTGTAGGATTTTCCCATGTCAAAATTCATGTGGGTATTTGGGAGTTGGAAGGGGAAAAATGCAAAATAAAAAGGGGAGGAAATGGTATCAGGGAAGAGTATGGAAGTTCATTAATAAGTTTCCTTCTTTGGTTTGGATGTTTAAATTGGGGGAGTTATTAAAATGTTTCCCTCTTCAAACAAAGCAAGAGTGATGCTCAAAATCTGCCCGTTCTAAATCTGTTAGGATACCTGAACAATGTAGGAATCGAGGTCAGAGTTTTGTCATGTTTCTTGTTATTGCAGGAAATTGTGGATAAATGCAATTGATGTGGCTACAATTGCAATCATGGACACACCCAAAATCCTTGATGTAGGAGTGATGAAAATAACTATTGCAGATTGTTTTTAAACCTTGGCATAATTTCATGGGGAAACAAGTGACTGTAGGAAAAGTGATACAATGTCCTGTATCTCGAGTGCAATCTCCATGGCTTCTCAATGGGAGATACCCCTCTTTCCCTGTATCACATAAGGAAAAAAGGCTAGATGAATTCTTATGTCTATCCTTTCTCATGTGTATATTTCCTATCATAACACAATCATAATAACCACAATTTTCCTCTCTTCATTCCCAAAATACTCTCCTCTTCATTCCCATCCAAATTGCCTTTCTGAAATTTTAATTTTTTTGCTGATGCTTATATAATGCATACATACCTTAGGGGGGAGTGGATCTCATCGCTAAAGCTTGCCATTGTAGTGGAAAAATGCCCAATGTCATAAACAACCCACATAAAAAATCTTCATTTCTTATGTAGGACTCGGCTCCCATAACTTGCATTGCTATTTCAGGGTTCTAATATTTAACATTCTCCACTTGTTCCCACGTGTAGTGACTGTGCTCCAGCTCTTCTGGCTGGTCACTCGTGAACAATGCAATGTTGCCATCAACATTTGTGTTGCGTCTTTGCTCTTAAGAGGCATGGTGGTGGGCTCTAACATCAAAGTGATGGGTTTCTTTAAAGTGATCTCTAATAGCATTATAATAACTAGGAAATGAAAAAAAGGCCCTGCAGGTGTGACTTGCTTTCTGCTGTCCTAAAGCCGCACTCACTTTTTCTCCACCTTCTCTCATGACTCCTCTTCCTCCCATTCTCTCCCTTCAACTGAATTATCCTTGTAGAATACACATGTGGGAGGTATATCATTATGCTTGTACCTTTATGTGGTTCTCATATCTTATTTGGATATATATGTCTATCAATGGTAGTTTAAATATGATGTCAAACATGATGAAAATCTGGATTCATTGCATTTAGTATTATAACCATATAAAACTTATCCAACCTCTTTTTTTATCTCATCTAATGTGTCAACTTCCAAGAAAATTTTCAATTCCTCAATTGTTGGTAATAAAAGACATCATGTGATTATGTTAGGTTTCTTGTTAAAGGAAATTTGTTAGAACGTGTAACACATGGACGAGATCTGTATGTAAACCAAAGAATAGAATAAACCTTGTGTATTCCACTTAACACAATAGTGTCACATGTACAACCTTCCTAGAGCCAAGCTCTCCTCCTACACAGGATAGACTCTATCTTGTCTCCAAACAAACAACAATACAACCACAAAAACTCTCCTGAACAACCTAGGATCAACCATATAAAGACTTTCACTCACGAAGGGCTCACTCCCCCAACCACCTAACTAACTACCTAATTTTTAACAAACTTCCTTCGAACATACACCTACATAGTCTTATCATCATGATCGAACAACCTTGTCCTCAAGGTTGAAACCTGGAGACTAGTCTGTCATAGTAGCCATGTCCTCCCAGGTTGTTGCTTCTGGATCTCCTTTCCACTCAATGAGCACTTGCTGCACCTTGTCACCTTGTTGCTGAGTGGTTCTTTTATCCAATACTGGGATTGGAACATGGACAGGAAAATTGCCTTGCAATTCTTCTAGTAAATCTTTCTCAATATTGTGCATTCCCACAACTAACTTTAGTTGAGACGCATGAAAGACCGGGTGAATGCGGGCCATATCTAGTAGTTGTAATCCAAATGCCAATGGACCCACCTGTCGCAACTTTGAAAGGCCCATAATAGCATGCTGATAACTTGGTATGCAACCTCGTTGGCATGGAACTTTGCCAATGAGGTCGTATCTTGGGGTAGACCCAATGCCCCACTTTAATCTAAGATGGTTTATGTTTCCTGTTTTTTGCAAAACGTACCATCTGTTCTTGGGCCTTGAAAAGATGTATTTGAGTTGTTCGAGAGCTTCATCCCGATTCATTAGTTCTTGCACCACTACCTTTATAACTGTTTCCCCATGGATGAATCGTGTGAGTGAGGGGGGAGAAAATTGTGACCATCTCTACATGACCCACCAAGTGGTATCAAAATGAAGAATAGAGGGCAAAAGCTAACTCTACTTACGAGTTGAACTGTGGTGGTCCAAAAGGATTCCAACCATTGGAAGGCAGTGCATGTCAGTCGTCTAAGGCAGTCAAGATCTTGATGATGCATTGGTAGGAATTTGGATACCTAACCTACCTAACTGTGGCGGTTGGGTTATGCTGCTCGAGGCCCACTAAACCCAAGCATTGGTGGACGAAACTCCAATAGTGGATGATGAGTTTTTTGCCAAACAGAAATAGGTAGAGCAAGATCGACCCACTCTCATATCAACTTGAGAAAAATACAAATGAATAATGAATAAATTTTAGAGTGAATTTCCTTCTCATAGATCCCATATTTATAATAGCATTGGAGAGTTAGATAAAATGTGTAAGAGGGAAGAGAGGAGAATAGGAAATGTCTTATCTAGAAACTAGGTACAACACAAAGCACACAACTTTTCAATCAATTCTTTTTTGGATAACTTATTCTAGTACCTCACATTCATTATACATGAAATCTGGTATGCCATGATAAGCATGAGATCCTAAGGGAGAGAATCACCCTCAAATTTAGGGATGTCAAATAAACTCATTCCTATGAGTATTGTTTGAATCTAATGACTTTGATTGTAAATCCTAACATTGACTGGATATGGTTAATATTTGATTTTTTAAATTGAGGATGGGGATGAGAATGGGTATGTAGATATCTGTCACGTCCCCATTCCTATATATATCCATGTCCTCATACCCATTCCTGTTTTAAATTACTAAAACACTTGTAGTTTATTAGGTAACCTGATAAACTTGATTTCAGTGTTCTCTCTTATCTTTAGTTTCATTTCATTTGGAAAACTCTTATTTCTTTCTACATAATTTTTCATTCTGTCTGAATTGTTGTTCAACTTGTTCATTATTTATGAAGTTCACTCAATCACTCAGATTCCTAAGTACTTTCTCTCTCATTGCAACCTTAATTACACATTTGAAGAAACACAAACATTAATTTCATTAAATCAAATAGTTTTTAGGCCATACATTTGATTATTTCTACTCTTTTAATATTTTTATTTACTGTTTATTTTTTTCACATGAGAATATCTCAATTTCAAGTGTTAAATTGTTTAAACCCTTACAATGTGTGTCCTTACATAGATAATATCATATTTTCTTTGCTGTGATTTATATCTTTTTGTAAAAGATTTATTTAATTGATAATTGAAACAGTGATGGTGATGAGATGTATTTTTACAGAGGTTAGGATGGGATAATTAAACTGGCACCCACCATTGCGACTCAAATTTTTTCTCTATTCCTTTTGTATTTATCTCAAGTTTTTATCATGGTTAAATTGATATGCACATGGATCAAATTGACAAGTACTTTGAATACTTGTCAATATTTAATAACTTTAGATCATACCGCTGGTAATGAGCTCTTAGTCAAGCCTTTTTCATATTGTCTGTCTTTTGACCTTCTGACAGAGGAATGATATGCATTGGAATGAAGTGCTTTCAAAAAGCATTGGACCTTCTGCACAATGTAAGCAATCTACATAATCTATAACTTGTGTTATTCATGATTTGTTCTCGAATCAACCTTTTAGTTCAGCATTTATACATTTTCCAGGTTGTAACTGCTCCCATGTCTGTCATTAATGCTATAGCTGTGGAAGCGTACAAAAAGTATATCCTGGTTTCTCTCATTCGTAATGGGCAGGTATAAGTCTAATTTATTTATAGATTACGCCTGTTATGTTTCCTATGCATCACATCCTAAACAGTATTGTTAGATGACAAGCCTTCTTTGTACAGGGTTTTTCTCGTTTTGACCAAATTAAAATTTATTTTTGAGGTGCTATATTGATAATTTATCAGGTGATGAGCTGCCATTTCTTTTTTGCAGTTCTCTACCAGTCTTCCTAAGTATTCTTCTTCTGCTGCTCAAAGGAACCTGAAGAACTTCTGTCAGGTATGACTTCAATTTAGTTGGTTGAGATACTGTCTTATAAATTAGAAGGTCAAATTGTACAAATTTGGTTTTTTATATTCAAGATATTGATAGAAATAACTTTATCTTAGCAAGTGTGATCAGAATGAAAATTAAGAGAAAAGATACTGTCTTATTATAGTTTAGTAAAATAGGAATAGTTCCTGCCGTAGTAATCATTGGGTTACATGAATCATGGTCTGCTTGGGTAGACAGATTCCATCAATACCACCCTCCTAAGAAGCTTTCTTGTCCTCAAGTCAGAAGCTGCTTTGTGTACTTACTGGAGCACCCTTTCTCTGCAGCCCTTGATTGTATAACTCCCCATATCAAATTATCTTCTGGTCCAAGTTGAATCATCTTTGCTCAGTCCAGAAGGAAGGACAGTTTTCAGCCTATGTTATCAATAGTGACCAGAGTGGTCACCATTGTGGTGGTGGGGCAGGGTGGAGTGGGGTTGAGATACAGGAACAGACTCTATCACGTGTTATAGTGTTGCTGTTTGAGTGGCTGCAATCAAGCTTCTGGGACTTAATGTTTCACTTTTAAGGGGTGGTGCAAGCTATAACAGAAATGGATGGCTCCTGGTTCCCTAGGGCTTTAGGGTGTATTTTTCTCCTTTCTCATCTGTTTTGGGGCTTGGGCATCAATTTGAGTTCAACATTTCTGTTGTATTTTTAAATTGGTCACTTTTTAACTTACAATAGTGGGCAGTTATTTATTATATTATAATATAATAAACTAAAACAGAATAATAATGACCTAAATAAAACATAATATATGATATATTAAAAATAGTAATGAACTAATTATAGCAATAAAAACTAAATTAAACATACTATTAAAATATGATTTGCTACAATGTTAATAAAAAATATAAATATAGATAAATACATATACACAATAAATAAAAACAAATATAGATATTATTGAGCAATAAATTCACATACGAAATACATACTGCATGCGTGTAAACACATATTTAGGATCTGTTTATACCAAGGGTAAGTCAAAAGGCTTACACCAAATCTGATAGTTCAGATCAGTTCATCTAAGTAAGTCACGTTGTGTATTAACTTTCCATTAATTTGATTTACATTCAGATTTAAGTACACTAATATATATGCTTTCCTTCCAAGGAAATAAAGACACTGTTTTGGATCGATGCATAGGTAGCACATGACTCACTAAGTGAATTGATATCAACCATTAGATTTTATAGAATTAAAGGTTTGGATTTGGTACGAGTTTTTAGACTTTACACCTGATGTAAACAAAAGCTAACACATATATATGTGTGTGTGCTTGCGTATATTGACCCATTCATTACAAGATACATAATGGTATAAAATATATATTACTTATTTAGCAGGTTGATTGGGTTCTCTGACTTTGTAATTAGGTAATGCGAGGAAAGACTAAATTTTCAGATTTCTTCCAACTTTGTGGCAGTAAAAACCATCACTAAATGTTAAGCCTAAATATGAGGAAAGACTAAATTTATATATTTTCAAACTTTGGAATACTAATTCGGTATATTGAAGGTGTATGAAAAATTACCAAATTTGGCAAAAAGAACAGGCGCTTAAAGTACATTTTCCCATTTTGGAATGTGTCATTTCCATTGAGTAACCTGTACAAGACTCTGCCTGCTTTAGTATACCCTCCTCTTCGTAAGCTGCCTATAGGGTAAAATCTTAGATGCAATTGATGGCTTTCCCTCGATTTTTTTAATTATTCGTAGATTTGCTTGTCTAGAATTCCTTTTTTTACCATCAACTTGAATGGCCGTGTAACTTGCTGTTAGCAATTTTTTGTGATTACTTCAACGCACATTGACTTGTCTTCCATGCGTATATTCTGTATTTGAGCTATGTTAACCTTATTTTAATCCCTTTGTCATTTTGGCAGCCTTATGTCGAATTGGCAAATACTTATGGCAATGGAAAAATTGCAGAATTAGAGGCTTTCGTCAAGACAAATGCGGAGAAGTTTGAATCTGTGGGTTCTTTTACATATTTAATACTTATTTGTAGCATCTGGCATTTTGATTGTTGCTCAGTACAGTGTTTAACTTCCAGTTCTGACGTTATGCAATTACTTATCAAGATTTCTTGTGCAAATTTCTGTTTCAGGACAGCAACCTTGGACTGGTTAAGCAGGTTGTATCATCCATGTATAAGCGGAATATTCAAAGATTGACCCAAACATACTTGACCCTTTCTCTCCAAGATATAGCCAACACAGTGCAGTTAAATAGCCCCAAAGAAGCTGAAATGCATGTGCTACAAATGGTGCTCTTCCAACTGAGATACATTTTCATTTTCATTTTAGCATTAACGTACCACTAATAACATACTCCTAAACTTCAGATTCAGGATGGTGAGATATATGCTACTATCAACCAGAAGGATGGAATGGTGAGATTCTTGGAGGATCCTGAACAGTATAAAACCTGTGAAATGATTGAGCACATTGATTCATCAATCCAGAGGTATATTTTATGTTAAAAGCTAGTTTAGCACAATTACTTTCCAATACTAGTAACAATTAACACGTTTCATCTCAAATTTTGAAATGACAAATTTTCGGTTTTGTTACTTTTAAAGCTTAATTTCATAGTGACCTGTGTCTATAATATGTCCTTCCTCTCGTACTGAAGTGTTTTTTTCTCAATTTATGGCCAGAATAATGGCACTATCAAGGAAGCTAACCGGAATGGATGAACAAATTTCATGTGATCAGTTGTATTTGTCTAAGGTGTGTGTTCATCAACTGTTCTGTTATGTTATGTTAACATTTCTGTAAAATATTTTTAACTAAGCGTAACTTGCGTACTCAGACCGGAAGAGAGAGACAAAGATATGACTTCGATGACTTTGATGTTCCACAAAAGTTCAACATTTAAGGTCAGACAATCTCAGTGAGATAATGTTCGCTTCTTACTTATATTGTTTTTTCGTTTGAACGATTTTTATGTGCTAGTTGTTGTGTGCATTTGAAGTAGCGGTTCCTTAAGTCCCTTTTATTATAATGTGAAAAATAGACAAGCATGGTTACTTACGAGATAGTTCGGACTCTTATTGTGGATATAGAGGTAGATGAGCATACGAAGAGAGCCATGGAGAGATTAAGTAGTTCAGCCTCTCATATTTCCTTTTCAACCATTCCAACAAAATAGGTGATTGTTTGGTATGGAATTCAAAGATTTCCTAGCTGAAAGGTTTTTAATCATTTTTTGTTATTCATACTTCCCAAACTCCTTGTAGAAGTAATTAGTATATCTAGGCAATCATGATGTGTAAGCTAGGAGATTGAGTGTTGGATAACCTCTAACCTAGCACCTAGTTGTAGCCTTTAATGTTTCAACTTCCTTGTGTCTCCTTTATCATTTATATAAATATCAGGAACAATAGAGGGGACTAATCAAGCCCTCAAGCATATCTTTGTCTGTTTTAATCTCAACTTGGTATCAGAGCGGGTTGATCCCGCTCTGGTTTCCGTCTGGTCTGTCCACCAACACTTGTTGCCACCGTCTGCGGCTATCCGCCGCCATCCGCCACTGTTAATCACTGTCTGCAGTTGTCCACTACCATAAAACACTATCCAAAGCTATCCGCTGTCACTGTTCAAAAAATCGTCACTTTTTGCCACTGTTCCACCGCCGTCCGTCACTGTTTGCCGTCGGCCGCCGTCTCCGGCTACCTCAGTTTTCGCCGGCTACCACTGGATTTGGAGCGCCTCTCCGAGCGACAGCCACCCACACCAGTGCTGGAACCAGCCTCCCGTCCACGCGCCGCATCTTCTCCGCTGCGAACAGGCGCGTGCAACCCATGCACCGCCTTCTGCTGATCGGAACGTCATGGCGCCACCTCCGTAGCTCTCGTCGGAGCCTTCTGCTGTTCTAACCCTCAAAACTCCGATTCAGTGAGGTCTAGACGTTACCCTTGCGGACATCTCTCTCGGTTGTTTAAAAATCTCCACTATTTTTTGCGTTTCTGCGTTTCTGCTCTCTGTTTTTGTTCCCTTGATCAGAAATGGCCTCTGGAAGTGTTATTTCATTCTCTGGAAGTCCTTCCATTACTTTCGAGAAGCTAGATGGACAAAATTACCTCTCCTGGTCCGCTGCCGTCGAGATGTGGTTCCTTGGTCAGGGACATCATGACCACCTTGAGAAAGACAGAAGCCATGTGCCTCAAGAAAAAGCCGAACAATGGAAGCAAGCAGATTTTCAATTGTGTGCCTTGTTGTGGCAATCCGTGGAGCCGAGATTGTTAATGTCTCTTAGGGCCTTCAAGACATGTCACTCGTTTTGAAAGAGGACTCAGAATATCTATGCCAACGATATCCAACGCTTATATGATTCGGCGGACAAGTTGGCATCTCTGAAAAATGACCAACCATGACATGATCTCCTTCATGAATGAAGCATAATCAGCCGTGGAAGACCTGCAGATGTTTCTAGAAGTCGACGCTTCAGATGAAATGAAGAAGCTGGACAAATACTATATGGTGATGATTCTTCGTGCCATTCATCCAGACTTCAATCACATCAGAGATCAACTTCTGACCTCTCATGAGGTCCCTTCCATGGACACCCTGATCCAACGCATGATTCGTGTCCTGAAAGTCCCAACACTTGAAATTCTAGAGTCTCATGCTCGAGTAGAATCATCTGTTATAGCCGCAACTCGAGGAAGAGGAGGACGTTGACCTAGAGGAGGTGGACGTGGAGGCCGCGGGCGTCCTCAATGCATGTATTGCAAGAGGATGGGTCACACTCAGGAAAACTGTTACTCCTTACATGGTTTTCCTTCTAAGACTGCTAATGTCTCTCAGGCTGACACTACTGAGTCCAAGTTCACTGAGGACGAGTATCAAGAGTACCTACGTCTCAAGTCCAACAACCTGACACAATCATCTCAAGCTCTGAGTACTTCAACAGCTTGCATTTCTCAATCTATTGAAAGTCACAATTCATGGGTAATTGATTCCGGTGCTTCTGACCAGGTCTCTGGTAATACCTCTTTGTTCTCAACCATTTCATTTCAAGACAAACCTCATTTTATAATCCTTGCAAATGGCTCTAAAACTTCCTCAAAGGGAGTCGGTCGAGTCATCCTGTCTCCATCCCTAACTCTAAAATCTGTCCTTTTTGTCCCTAATTGTCCCTTCAATTTAATTTCCTTAAGCTAGTTAACCAAATTGTTCAACTGTTCAGTAACCTTTGATCACAAATCTTTTGTTATACAGGAGCGTGGTTTGGGGAGACAGATTGGAGAAGGATATGAAGCTGGCAGAGACAAATCTTTTGTAACCTTCATTCCGATATTTGGGGACCTAGTCGTGTTTCGTCTTTTGGTTTTAGGTATTTTGTTACTTTCATTGATGAATTTTCACGATGTACTTGGGTTTATCTTATGAAAGATCGTTCTGAATTGTTATCCATCTCCACATCTTTTTTACACGAAATCAAGAATCAATTCGATCGAGTAATCAAAATCTTAAGAAGTGACAATGTTAAAGAGTACTTCTCATCTACTTTGTCTGCAGTTTTAAGTTCACATGGTATCTTGCATCAATCCACTTGTCCACATACACCCCAGCAAAACGGTATAGCAAAATGAAAAAATCGACACTTGGTTGAAACTGCTCGTACACTTTTGCTTGGTGCTCATATTCCTGTCCATAATTGGGGAGATGCCCTTTTAACTGCATGTTTTCTTATTAACCGGATGCCCTCCTCCTCTCTTAATCATAAAGTCCCTGTCTCCATCTTGTTTCCAGATAACCCTCTTTTTCACATTCCTCCTCGGGTTTTTGGTTGTGTATGTTTTGTTCACGACCTGTCTCCAGGTCTAGATAAGCTTTTTGCTCGTGCTCTCAAATGTGTCTTCTTGGGCTATTCCCGTCTTAAAAAAGGGTATCGGTGTTACTCTCCTGAAACCAATAAATACTACATGTCTGCCAATGTCACATTCTTTGAACAAACCCCTTATTTCTCTTCCTCTATTCAAGACACCCATGTCATACAACAAGTCCTCCCTCTTCCTGTGGTTGAGTCCCATATCTTAGATGTCTCTGTCAACTCGAGTCCTAATCAACGTCAACCCGAGTCCTATCTCATATGACTGCTATTCGACTCTTCTTTGCAATGGTCGCCATTCGTCGTTGGCCACTTCATCAATTGGATATCAAGAATGCTTTCCTTCATGGTGATCTTGAGGAGGAAGTCTACATGGAGCAACCTCCTGGATTTGTTGCTCAGGGGGAGTCTGGTATGGTATGTAAATTGCATCGCTCTTTAAACGGCTTCAAACAATCACCACGTGCCTGGTTTGGAAAATTCAGCTCCATTGTTCAAAGTTTTGGGTTAAGACGCAGTGAGGCAGATCACTCAGTCTTTTACTCACATACTTCTCTTGGGAAATGTATCTACCTAATAGTATATGTTGATGATATAGTCATTAAGGAAATGATATTGTTGGCATATCTCAATTAAAGGAGCACTTGTGTAGGCATTTTCAAACCAAGGATTTGGGAAGCCTCAAATACTTCTTGGGCATTGAAGTGACACAGTCTAAACATGGCATTGTAATCTCTCAAAGGAAGTATGCTCTTGATATCCTACAAGACACTGGTATGATTGATTGTAAACTAGTAGAGAGTCCTATAGACCCAAATCAAAAGTTAACAACTGAAGAAGGTGAATTATTCTCTGACCCTGAAAGATACATGAGGCTGGTCGAAAAACTAATTTACCTCACCATTACAAGGCCAGATCTATCCTTTGCAGTTGGAGTGGTTAGTCAGTTTATGCAGTCTCCATGTGTTGGCCATTGAAATTCTATCATCTGCATTCTAAGGTACCTAAAAAAGGCTCCTGGGCAAGGGTTGTTATATGAAGATAGAGGAAGCTTTCATGTCTCCGGATATTGTGATGCGGATTGGGCAGGATCTCCTATGGATAGATGATCTACTACTGGATACTGTGTATTCCTTGGAGGTAATATTATTTCATGGAAAAGTAAGAAGCAGAGTGTAGTGGCTAGATCGACAACTGAAGCTGAATATAGAGCCATGACATCACTAACATGTGAACTTATATGGGTGAAGCAATTTCTTCAAGAACTTAATTTTTGTGACATCCAGACTATGAAGATGTATTGCGATAATCAAGCTGCTCTCCACATTGCTTCAAATCCAGTGTTTCACGAGAGAACAAAACTTATAGAAATAGACTGTCATTTTGTTCGTGAAAAGTTGTTGGCAAAAGAAATATGTATTGAGTTTGTGGGATCGAATGACCAAATAGCAGATATGTTGACCAAGTCATTAAGGAGACCTCAGATTGAGTTTATTTGTTCCAAGCTGGGTACATACAATTTGTATGCTCCAGCTTGAGGGGGAGTGTAGAAGTAATTAGTATATCTAGGCAATCATGATGTGTAAGCTAGGAGGTTGAGTGTTGGATAACCTCTAACCTAGCACCTTGTTGTAGCCTTTAATATTTCAACTTCCTTGTATCTCCTTTATCATTTATATAAATATCAGGAACAGTAGAGGAGACTAATCAAACCCTCAAACATATCTTTGTCTGTTTTAATCTCTAACTCTCCTCATGCCATTAGCATGAACAATTGTTTTCTTATGCTCATTTCTTGGTGACCCTTTGCGTTATTATTATTTACACCAACCAACACAAAATTAAATACCATTTTGTTAAATCCATGTTGGAAAAATCACATTAAGTTGTATAAAAGAAAGTGTTCATATTCTCATGTTATGATTTCATTAATTGTGGCAGGGGATGAACAACGGAGAAGAAGATGGAAGATCTTCCTTATTGTCACTGTTATCGCAAAAATGACTCAATTGTTCTTATTCCTAAAACCCTACATTTTTTTTGGTAGGATTTGGAAGGTCGTTCTTAGAATTCAAGGTATGGTAAATACAATTCCAGTTGATAATCAATTAAGAAATTATTAAAGTATAAATATTGTGAATTATATTGATGTCACTTATTAGAAACTCATGCAATCTCTTGATTGAACAAAGAAACATAAAAGGATAAATTTGTTGAGAACTTTTTTCTTCTGTTTCTAAGCAAAACATGGTCTGTTTCTTCACTACCAGAATCTAGACCATGCAAAATGAATAGAGCATGGCTTATAGCAGTGTCATAACAAAATATATGCTTTTATTTTTCTTACAACTGGGAATAATTAATTTTGATTGATTGTTCTTAAAATTGTTTTATATACTAATTGAAACGTGTGTCTAAATTATCTTCACTATCGAGTTTATACCGAAACATGTGTTATATAGGAGTAATTGGTCCTGGCTGTAAAAAAAAAAAACAAAAAAACTTGAAATTAGAGAAATATACACAACTTCTTATTTTAATATATTTGTCAAACAAAAATTTATAAAATTGAACCTAGTAAAGTAATAATAATAATAATACATAAATATATTAATATGTTTATGTCATACATAAATATATTAATATATTTATGTAAGGTATTATTAAAATAAGTTTATTTTATTAAAATGTTAAATGTAAAATATATCAACATATTTAAAATTTAAAATTGGGTAAAATTATATTTAAAAAAATATAAAGACTGAAATAACAATGTTAGACCTTTAACAATAATTATATACTTTTAAAAAGTTATCATAAAATATTTTGTGGTGTTTCTTGCAAAAACATTAATAGAAAAAAAACATACTTACAAATTCAATTTAAAAACATAGTTAAAATAATTAATTGAGAATTAAAAAAAAAATCTTTACGAATTTAAAATATGTAAGAAAATTACTCACGAGGTATAAATTTGTAGGAGAAAAAAAAGTACTTATTGCTTTTTAAATTGACTTTTACGTAAGAAAAATTACTATGATTTTTTTTGTATGGAAATTTGTTGTACATTTTTTTATATGAAATTTTGCAAGAAACTTTTGCTACTTTTTAAATTCACAGTAACTAATTACCCATTAAAAAAATCTATTAATCAAAATTTGTAGAAAAAATTGCATAAAACACTTAATCTTTTGTAAAACTTACGCATAAAAATTAGCATGAAATATGAAAAGTTTTAGTAGTCATATTTTTGTCTTGCCTTCCATTAATTATTCCTATTTTGATTTTTCTTTTGTTACTTTACAAAGCTGTTGACGTAAAATTGAAAAAAAAAAGGGAAAGAGATTGTGCCACTAAAGCAAGTTTAACTTAGTCATTTTATATCTAATAAATTTTTGGATTTTAAAAATGGTATAATTATTAATTTGATACTCCAACTTTTTCGAAATGTTCAATTTGGTATCCGAATTTTAGGAATGTTAAATTTAGTACCCAATATTTTTAAACGGGTTTATTTTAGTACCTTCTGTTAAATACTCCTTAACGTCGTTTGGCTTCTGTTGAGGTAGCACTGTGCAGCAGATACGTGACAGAAATGTGATTAAGATAAAATGACTTGAAATCCCTCTTTTTTGTGATGAAAAATAAAGTGCCCTATTTTGTGGAGAGTTCCCTAATTTATGCTTTTCTCTTCTTCTGGTTTTTGTAGACGTTGAAGAAATGTCAAGGGGTCAATCATCTTCTTCTTGCTCTCACAATTCATGGGTGATGCGAAATCAGAGGTTGTCCTGTAATAGTGGTGGCTATAGAGGCTTGGGTGAAGCACCCACATGCAATTGCGGAGTGGCAACTGTGTTGAGAATGGCTAGAACCATCAAGAATGGTGGGAGACAGTTTAGGGGATGCTCTAATTTCAAGGTCAGTCATATGGTGTTTTGTTTAGATAAGTTTATGTTTGTGTTTGCATGTAGTTGCATAGTAAAGTAATTTTTTGTTGTGTTATTTTTTGAAAAACAGTGTGAAAGTGAAGTTTCTTATGGGTGCAATTTCTTTAAATGGTGCATTGAAGATGGTGATGACGAAAAGGATGCAACTATTCTGAGGCAAAGGCGGAAGATTTATATTCTAGAAAAAAGAAGTTAAGGGATGGAGAAAGTGCGTCAACTTGTTAATTGGATTGGTGTGCCTATAGGCTATAGTTAATCTGATTTTAGTATACATGATGTTGATGAAGATTGATATTGTAGAGAAAGATTAGTTGTTTAAAGTTGTTGGATTTCACTTTAGGTGTTTGGAAGATTATTTTGTAATATCAAATTTAATGAAATCTGTTAAAGTTTGAAATTGCATTTGTCAAAGTTTTGCATTTCTTTTTCTGGTATTTGAAATGTTACATGGGTTGTAATTACAAGAAAGGACTTTAAATTTGAACAACAGCAGGATAAGTTGCCAAAAATTCATTGAACATTAAATACCATCTTGTTAAAACCATGTTGGAAAAATCACATTAAGTTGTATAAAAGAAAGTGTTCATATTCTCATGTTATGTTTTTCATTAATTGTGACAGAAGATGAACAGTGGAGAAGATGGAAGATCTTCCTTATTGTCACTGTTATCATAAGAATAACTCAATTGTTCTTATTCCTAACACCCAATATTATTTTGGATATATAGTAGGATTTGGAAGGTTGGTCGTAGACTTCAAGGCATGGTAAATACAATTCCAGTTGATAATCAATTAAGAAATTATTACAGTACAAATATTGTGAATTATATTGATGTCATTTATTAGAAACTAATGCAATTTCTTGATCCAACAAAGAAACATAAAAGGATAAATTTGTTGAGAACTTTTTTCTTCTATTTCTAAGCAAAACATGGTTTGTTTCTTCACTACCAGAACCTAGACCATGCAAAATGAATAGAGCATTTCTTATAGTAGTGTCATAACAAAATATATGCGTTTCTTATTCTTACAATTGGGAATAATTAATTTTGATTGATTGTTCTTAAATTTTTTTTATATAGTTTATACCGAAACATGTGCTATATAGGAGTTGTAAGGCCCTCTTATGTCAGTCCTAATATTCAAGGGATGCCTCAAATGTAATGGGCTTAAGGGCTGGCCCATAGGGTGCACAAGGCTCCTAAGGCAGTCAAACCCCACTCACTTCTGCCATTCTTGCAAAGAAACAGTTCCCTCACACTCTCCTTTCTTCTCCACAGAACCTATGCTAGGGTTTGGATCTCCGCCACCTTCGAGCTAGTTCAGTCTCATTCTCTGAGTCACGTAAGTTACTCCTCAACTCATATTAGTTCTTCTCCAATTACACTTTCGTAATCCCAGTTAGGGTTTCGTGGTAACCTTGTTTCTGTTCTGTTCCACCGTTTGTTTTCAGCTATTTGGTTTGTCTGTAGGACTGTGGTGCTCGTTGTTCCGTATCGAAGTTTCTACTAGCTCTTTACAAGTAAGGGAAGCTAGGGTTATGAGTTGTAGTCTATTTTGTCCTGTTTTGGAATCTACTTGGGGTTTGTATAGACTATACATTGCTGTGAATATATGAGATGCCTTGTGTTGTTATTTGGATATGAAAAAGTGGCTGTTGCAAGGAGAACAGTGGCGAGATCTGATACTCTCGCCCAAGCGAGCCTGTCTCACCTAAGCGCGACTTGTAGAAGCAGGCTAGGTTCACACTCGGACTCTCGCTCAGGCGAGAGACGCTCGCCTAAGCGAGAACGCGTGAGAGCCTTGGTATGTTGCTCCAGTCTTAGCCCAGGCGAGCAACCTCACCTTTAGGTGAGGAGTGGCCTCGCTCAAGCGAGGAGGGCTCGCCTAAGCGAGCGTTCGCAAAATCTCCCATGGCCTCTGTCGCTATCTCGCCTAAGCAAGAGTCTACAGCTTAAGCGAGAGCACCCCTCTCGCCAGAGCGAGGGCTTTTGGCTTGAGCGAGATGTGCTGCAGGTCACACTATTTTTCCTCACATGGTTTTTATTGGTTGTTTGATTGGTTGGTTTGCTTTATTTAAAGTATGAGGCATGTGATTATGCATGAAATATCTGAGGGTATGAATTTATTGGGTGCGTTGGTATGATCTTGGCATGTGAAACAAATGGGATGGTTGGTTATTAATGTGACATGGTTATGGCATGGTGAAGGATTATATATTGGTTATTGGAAACATGAGTTGTATGTGGTTAGGGCGTAATTCCATGAGCCTCTAGGTGAGACCTCATGGTGGTGCCTCAATGGTCAGGACGTAATTTCATGACCCCTGTTAGTGGGAATTCATGGTGGTGCCCCATCTATATAATTTAGTAAGGATTCAAGGTAAGGTTGCATCCTGACGCTCTAAGGAGCCAATTAGTCTCACATAGAGCAGACTGACTCCTGTGGTGAGAGTAGGAGGAGGTCTGAAACCCATTAAGGGCTAACCTTGTGTAGGGGGTTGAGACATTGTAACACTTAGCTCGGGGGTGCGCAGCTTGGTAGAGCAGGGAAATCCACCACAAGTGCAAGCATTCGCTGAATCCAACTAAATTATATGTATCCGGATGAGTCGTGTTTGAGTCTTAGTGTATTGTTTGCAAGTCTTAACATGATGGGTTGACATATGTATCTTGAACTATGAAATTGTATGTAACTGCATGATAAACTTTTTTTTTGCTCTAGCTTACCCTTATGTTATTTGTTGTATGTCTTGTATGTGTGGTTCTCTCTGTTGTGATGAACATCAATTTATTGATGTGAACAGATGCGAGGAACACCCGTGGTCAACAGGGAGGTGATGGTTCCGCTGCGTAGTCGACCTGGGCTGGACTCTACTATTTTGGACCTTCTCGTAGGGCTATGGCCCATGTACCATTTTGTCCTTTAGTACTCTAATAACTAATGTCAAGTTCTTGTATCTTGTTTGTATCTGGCATTGTGGTGTGCCTTGGTTTCTTTTAGCATTTCTGGATATTGTAAGGAGTAGTGTTAAACTTCAGGACTGCGCTACTATATTATTATGTGTGACATTTCCATTAATTAACGTTATTAATTAAATTGGGTGTTACAGGAGTAATTGGTCTTGGTTGTAAAACAAAAAAGAAAAAAACTTAAAATTGGAGAAATATACACAACTTATTTTATTATATTTGTCAAACAAAAATTTATAAAATTGAAACTAGTAAAGTAATAATAATAATAATACATAAATATATTAATATATTTATGTAAGGTATTATTAAAAAAAATTATTTTATTAAAATGTGAAATATAAAATATATCAACATATTTAAAATTTAAAGTTGGATAAAGTTATATTTAAAAATATATAAAGACTAAAATAACAATGTTAGACCTTTAACAATAATTATATACTTTTAAAAAATTATCATAAAAATATTTTGTGGAGTTTCTTGCTAAAATATTATTAGAAAAAAACATACTTACAAATTCAATTTAAAAACACACTTAAATTACCGATTTTAACTTGGTCATTTTATATCTAATAAATTTTTGGATATTTTTCGTTTTCTATTATTTTGTTTTTCTGTTTTCTCCTTCAGCCTACGTTGATCCTTACTGACTTGTCTTGGTGTCATAAACTTCTACTTCTTCTGATGTCTCTCATGCCTCAAAGAAAGG
>Ga0209589_1000313_pt1 | contig 62960 bp, 18 predicted proteins | sample CowpeawhiteBW_FD_187525 | JGI IMG/M metagenome (GOLD analysis project Ga0209589, IMG submission 187525) | Root nodule microbial communities of legume samples collected from California USA - Cow pea white BW (SPAdes) (version 2) | ecosystem: Host-associated > Plants > Roots > Nodule | place: USA... | reverse complement strand
TATATATATATATATTACTCACCAAAAAAAGAAGTCAAAAACTAAAAAAAAATTAAAACTGAAATAAAATAAAATAAAATATTAAAAAAAGAAACGATCGTTGAAATCCGTTTCAAAAAACGAATCTCAACATCCGTCTAGAAAACAAAAAATAAAAATTACGAAACGGATGTTAAAATCTGTCAAAATCTATTTCAGGAACTTGTAAAATAGATCGCAATATTCGTTCCATAAAAAGCGAAAAGAAAAAAAGAAACGAATTTTAAAATCAGCTTCTTAAAATTCTAAAACGGATTTTGTTATCCGTTTAGTACAAAAATAAAATAAATGAGATGAATTTCGAGATCCGTAGTACTCTTTTATGCTGAAAATCCGTTTTGGCATATAGAACTATAATATATATACAACACAGGTTCATCAATCATCATCATTCACGAAAAAACAATAAAAAATTGAGAAAACTTAATTGGACACGTGGACTGTGGATTAAGTGCAGAAGGGGAAGGCTGTGACTGTGAATGCCGAACTAGAAGCCTCGTCGTGGAACTGCTCTTGTTGGTGCTTGCTGGTGCTCTGCGGCTGAGGGTCAGATCTACTCAACACAGCAACGTCAATGGAAAAAATGAATGAAGGCAAAGAAGGTAGCAACGTGGAGGTAAAAATGAGTAGGCGTGAATGGAAAAAAAACAGAAGTCTAAATTTAAATGTGCCTGCTGTGGTTGTGCTGCTGCTAGGTTAAGTCAACAAGATTTTTTAGAGGTGCAGAGGCCTGCAACAAAAGCATATTTGCTGGGTGCAAGGAGTGCAGTGCGGTTGAATTTTTTTTACTATTTTTTCTCTTTCTTTATTTAATTTTAATTGTAGGTAAAATTGAAAATAAAGAAAATATTTTTTGGTACAGGAGAAATGGTTTGGGGTGCAGAGAGAAACCCAAAATGAATGAGATAGGAGGCTAAAATGGATGGTGAAGAGAGAGAAGATGGGTCACGTGTGTAATAGGCTTGTCATGTATCAGCAACAAATGGAAAATGTTTAGGAGGGTGAGAAAATAAAAACAGGGGTGTAGGTAGTAAAATGAGTTGAATCAAATGGTCTGTTAACCAGAGCCTTAATCCTGGAAAATTTAATGATTACTAACATAGGGGTGTCAAATAGTAAAGTATTTTTTCTTTTAAGAGAGTTAGGCCCAACAAAAAAAGCCCAACTATACTCTTTTCTTATCTTTTATTTTTTGAAAATCATTTTGTTTATTTTGTTTGCTTTTTTATATAATTTATTTGTAAAAATATTTTTTTATTTAAATTTTTAATCTTTTTATATTTTGAAATCCAATAAAATTTTATTCATCTGTACAAGATCGGATGACAGTTGATAATCTGGAGTTGCATATAATATAACCCACTCTTTTTTAACAAAAGAAATATATAATAAAGGGCAAAATTATAATCAAATTATATTATAAGAAATTATTTAAAATAATAAAATTGTGGATTGTTAAGTGAGTTTAAAAAAGAGCAGGGTATCATCATATAAAGGTCCAAAATTAAAATTTGGCAAAGAATATACAACTGAAAATAAAGAGAGAACTAATATTGTTAAAAATATAATAGAATAGATGATAAACATTTTATGAAGGAAACTTTATTTGATTCTTAATTTTTGTTTTATTTAAAAAACTTTTTGTTTTATTTTCAATTTTTTTATTTAAAAAACTTTTGTTTTCTTAAAACAACTTTCATTATCTTTTATTTATTTGAATGTTATGATATTTGAAAAACTTTATCATTTCTCTAAAGTATATTTTTTTTCTTATCATATTTTAATTATATATTTTTCCTTTGTACAATTTTATTTAATAATGTATCAAATTATTTTATCTTTATTTTTACTTTTTTAAATATTTTTATTTGTTATTTATATTAGGTTTAATTACTTGTTTGATCATTATTTTGGTTGGAAAATTTCAAGTTAATACACGCTTAACTTTTTATTTTAATTATGTCTCAATTCTTAACAAATTGTTTGTATTATGTCATTTTTTTAAAAACAAAATTACTAATCATGACATATCATACATCAATATTTTTTTGTCAAGTCATTGTTGTGACATGTGACACCACATGGCATGGTAGTGTCGCCTTTCAGCGTCAGTGTCAAGTGTCATTGTCTTGAATTATATTTATTTTCTAAATTTGTCTCTCTCATTTAATTTAGTTTTAGTTCCAATATTATTTCAAAATAGAGCAATATTGTCCATGTCCAAATTGAGACTAAATTTATTATTTTTATAAATGTTATACTGATATTTTTATTAAAATAAATTTTTAACATGTTATATTATTCTATATTATTTATTAATCTATTTTGTTAATTCATGTTTTGGTATAAGATTAAAACTAAATAAATATAAATGTTTTTTGAAAAAAAGAGAGTAAGTATTTAAAACTAATATATTATTAACCCATGTCTTTTTTATAAGAATAAATTCATTAATAACATTTATACAAATAATAAAGTTGGTATCAATTTGGAGAGAGGCAATATTACTATATTTTGAGAAAAGATTGGGACCAAATTAAATAAAAGAAAAATATATAGCAACTAGATTGCTATATTTTGACATGAACATGTGTCATTCCTCTCTCATGTGAAACTATCATTACCAACTAATATTGTCATATGTCACACCAAGGGTCTAACACGTGGATAACAAAAAAATTTACAAAAAAAAAGAAATAAAAAGTTTTTTAAAAAAAAATCACAGATTGACACATGACATGTCGTTAACATCGTTAGTGATTGTTATTTTCAAACGAACCTATAAGACATTTCTTAAAGTTGCGACGTATTTGAAACATAAACTTAAGGAGGTACCAACTTGAAACTTCTCAACCAAACTGGGGACCAACCGAGTAATTAAACCTTGTCTTTCTTATGCTAAATATCGTTTTAATGATTTTTTAGATAACTATTTTTATTTTCTTATTCTTCTTCATAAGTGTAGTATTACCACCACAATTGCATAAAGATCTTTCATTTATTATAATATAATTATTTATTTTATTATCATAAATATTGTGCACCATCCAATATAAATTGAAAGATTTAAGTATAAATTTGAACTATTATTAGTTTAATACTTTTTTGATTTTTTCGATAAATATTAATTGGTATCAAAGAAAATAAAATAGTAAAGAGGTATTTGAAATATGTTTAAGCATGAATATTTGTTTTCTTTTTATAATTTTTTTAAAATGCTTTATAATTTTATCAACTTTGTTTCATTAATGTTTGTAAAATTTATAGATATTTTAGTTGTGAAATTGTATTTATGTTAATTGTGAAATATTTTATATGGTTCTTTGATATTTATCCAATTGTTATTTGATATTCTAATTTGAAATTTGTACAGTTATAATTTTTTTCTAAATATTTGACACTAAAAATATGACAATATATATTTTTTATATTGAATATTTGATAATATTATATTTCTTTTCATGTAACTTTTACCTTTTTTATAAAAAAAGTAATTAATATAGAAAGAATAAGAAAGATGGTATGAGCACGGGCACGTGATGTACTCATTACCCCATGTGATGAGGTAAAACAAAAATTTTATACTCGTTGGGTATAAAGATGAAGATGAATTTTTACCTTGAAAATGGACATCAGATAATGGAACTCGTTCCGTCTCGTCTCATTGTCATCCCTAGTGAAAATAATAACATATATTTTTTTAATGAAATTACTAAAATATATAATTACTAACAAAATTTATTGACAAATTCATTACTAACAAAAATATTCGATGGTAATACACATTTAAAATTATTAATAAATTTTATCGATAAATTTTACTGATAGATCCATTATCAATAAAATATTCATCAATAATAAAAAATTAAAATTATCAACAGATTCATTATCGATAAAAATACCTTTCTACTGCGATAGTGAAATCCTATGGGAAAGAAAATAATGTATTCTTTCTCTAATTCCCTTTGAATGATAGAATTCTTCAATTGGACTTATGCTCATCAAAATTGATATCGATATGATATCGTTTCTACACAATCATTTATCTAATTTATCCATTTACAATAAAATCTAAGTTATTTCAATATATAATAATAGAGCTTCCACTTAATTGGTGTTAAGTTTTCACAAATTTTACATCTTAGAATTTTATAATGTGTAAATTATTAGAAAAATAAGGTAGAATTCAATAATTATGCCATGGCATGATAATTATATATCTTGAAAGCAAAACTTGGATAAATCTACACTTTATAATTGTTTTTGCGGAGAACAAATAAGATATGTCAGACAAGTATTATCTTACCTCAATCTGCAATCTCTTTAGTAAGCTTCCTCCCGGCTGCCATATGCCATCTGTGGGTATCTCAGTTTGGACCGGTTTGGATCCGAGAGGAGTTACCTGCAGAAGAGACTTCAACGCTCAAGTCAGCAAAAACGGAGTCTCTTCCGCAAGTAACCCCTCTCGGATCCAAACCGAAATACCCACATATGACAGCTGAAAAAAGTCTATTAAGGAAATTACAGATTAAAGTAAAGATATATTTGTTTTTCGCAGGACCAATAATCATATATTGTACTTTGAAATTAAAACACTGCACTCATCCTGAAAAGCACAATAGAGGCTTCGCAATATAATGGTCAAAAAGATGAGAAAATAATGATAGGAAACTGACGCAATGGGATGGGGAAAAGGGCACTTCAAAAAGAGATTCAACCAAAGACTAAAACATCTTTTCTTTTGCTTTTATAGTTTCTTATAATTTGTTAAGATGAGTCATAATGTTCTTCTCTTCCATTGCCAAAAAGACTGACAAATGGATTCTAATTAAAAATTAATTAAAGTTTTGCCTATAATATTTTTAATAGTAAAAAAGAAATTTAATATTTTAATTACATGAACGTGCTTATATTGGTAGTGTATCAAATTAAATTCAACGTGATGAGTATAAGGGTTACCGAGCTTCTAGTTAAAAGTTAAATACATCCTTAATTAATAATAAAAAAACAAAATATAGATACTTCTTATGTAAATCCTATAAATATATATATTAAGGTATAGTTGAAAATTCCACGTTAATTAAAAATAAATTAATTTATAATATATAGGTACAATTTCGTCTTATAAATTGATTTTAGTTTAATTGATGTAATATTTATATCTTTTAAATAAATAAAGCGATAAATATGTCATTGTTTATAGTAAAAGATAAAATAAAAAATAAAAGATAAAATAAAAAAGTAGTTTTGAAAATAAGTATTTAACATTGAATATGAATGTTTATATATAAAAAAAAAAAGAGAACAATAAGTACATCATGATTCATACCTCATAATAGAAGATGCACGGTGGTCCACAAAAACAATAATAGATTTACACATTCACTCTGTCGGCTGCTAGAAGAATAGAAATTTCAATTAAATTAAATTTGCTTTTTCTTTCATTTCATTTTTATTACATTTGTCTAATTTCTATTTTCTTTTTTCATAACATCACTTATTAATTTTTTTTTTAATGTTGTCTTTCTTTTCCCTTCAATCCACCCGTACAGGATTATCTCCATTCTGAAAAGAAAGGAGAAAGAGAATAAAATCCTAAAAGAAAATCGTCAAATTGAACAAAGTGGGAGAGTAGTAAAACAAAAAACTCCAAACAAATTATTTATAATTTTTTAATATATTTTAAAATATTTAAATTTTAGCAATTATATAAATGCCAAGTGTTTTAATTAAAAAAAGAAAAGCTCAAATCAATAAAACTAATAAGTATCTCCTGTATTAGATCCAATTTCATATTTCAACCAAACTAAAATTAATTAAAATGTTTAGGATCGTAAAATAAATATTTGATTAATTTTATAAATATAGATGCATAGTTTTAAAGTAAAAACATGTTTAAAAAAGTTTTATATATATATATATATATATATATATATATATATATATACATTGGAATGACCGATTAAAAATTAATGATTTAATATTTGATGTGAAATATAAGAAAATGCAAAGAATTAACATGCAATGTATTTCTTATCCAGGAACCCAATACAATACCTAGTAAAGTTGCTGCCACCTAACTAATTATCTTGTTTCTCATTCACGGAGTATATTTAATTTTAATTTTTTTTATCGGTGTAGCAGAGTGTATTTAATTTAAATATTTTTATCGGTGCAGCAGATTCAGTTTAAATATATCATACGATGTATAGTTCATATTCAAATGAAATAATTAATATATACATATTTCGAGTCTCTAATAAATCTTTATATTTTACTAAATACTTAATAAATTTAATATTTGTAATTGAATTTTCGTTGTTAATTTTTTTTTTAATTTAGTGATGTAATTGTTAATTGAATGACATTGTTATTATATGACCGTATCACTCGGTTCAATTATCGTTTAAAATTTTATAAATTATATAATTATAATTTATGATTTTATAATATTAAAATTTTAAAAAGTATTAAAATTTAAAATTTTATGAATATGACAATACGACGATACAACAATGATAATATAATACGATAAGACAATATAACGATATGATAATATGAAAATATAATGATATAATGTGATAGTATGACAATATTACGATATAATGATATAAGGATATGATGATATAACAATATAACAATATAACGATATGATAATATAAAGATATGACAATATAATGATATGATGATATAAAAGTATGACAATATAATGACATAACAATAGAACGATATAATGATGTGATAATATAACCATAACACAATATAACGATAAGACGAGACATATATATAACGATATAATAATATAACAATATAATGATATGACAATGTAATATAACAATAAGATGATATAACGATTATAAAATTAAAATATAAAATTATAAAATTTAAAATTTTTAAAAATAATAAATAATAAAATTATTTATATGTGAGACATGTCAAAATAATAACCTGTCAATCAGCTATATATCACTGAAATTAAGTCTATTTTTAATCATTAGGAAAAGGTTTATATAAACCCGCCTTGACACTATAATTAAAAAACATTATCAACGAATTTGAAATAATTTTACCTTTTAATAGATTAATTTATGTAAATAAAATGTTTTAGTAAAGATATGCATGAACTTAATTTAAAATATTCGCAACACATGATATGTCATCATTATGTTACGGATAAATTATGGTTATTTTCATTCGAGTAATCAATAATTGAACATGTATAAATTTTTTTATTTTGAAAAATAAATATTTATACATGAACTTGGTTTAAACTATACACAATACATGATATGCAATCATGACGTTATTGATAAAGTACCGTTATTTTCATTGAAATATCAATAATTGAATATAATATATGTACTTCTAACATAACTAGAAGCATTTTTTACACTTCTACTTAAACATATCATAAAGTTGATATATTATATCATTACTATATTATCATTACAAACAACCGTATCAAAATATTTTGCTCGGGAAATAATTATGAATAAATAACTTAAACATCGATACACATTCTCCTTTAATTATAAGTTCTTATCTTTTCTTATACTCATAAAAATCATTCGATTAATAATAAAAGATAATTAATCGATTTATACCAGTTTATAAATTAAAAGTTATTAAAATTAAAAAAATTTAAAAAAATTATAATTAATATCTAAATTTATAACTAAAGTAATTTATATTATAAATTATCTTTAAATTGGTCAGGTACTTAAATTTTGACTACTAAAAAAATTTATATATGAATTGGTTTATAATTAGAAAATTAATTTCTAAACATATTTTTATTATTATAAATAATTATGTTTTAAATTTTTGTCGTAGTGACTCTTTAAAAATTATTCTGACTATAATTTTGAGTGAAAAGTAAAATACTTTTGCACCTAACAAACACAAATTTATACTAAACAACTAAACTTTTTAGAATGATAAACACAATGAGACCTAAGTTTATCTAGAAAAAAATAGGTTAGAAATTGGCACGTACATACATAATCCCATAAAAACAAGGATCAGAACTGTCTGGTAGAGCAACCAGTCAACATATATGACCAGAAAGCTATGGAGCCTTATACACAATATATATTCACTCCTTCATTTACCCATTTACCTCCTTAGAACCTTAGAACTAACTTATTCCTCACTTCTACCAAAATCACTCTATCATCTTTCTTCTCTTAAATTTCTCTCACAATTCTTTTTTTATTTAACAAACACTTTCCAAATACATATTTTATTGCAAGAGGATGGTTAATACAGAAAAACACTTGTTATATGTATATAACAAAAAATTGGAAATATGGTTATTAAATGTGTTTGAGAAGAACAATAACTAACTCCGGCCATTATTATATATTTGGATGATATATATAGTAATTGACTTTTACATTTTGTTTTACATAAAATCAATTTAATTTTATGTAATATTTAATCTTTTAAATTGTGAAACTTAGTAGAAAAAAGTACTAACTCGTCAGATTTCAATGATTGGAAAAGATATTTGACCACTCTCGGTAAATAAAATTAATTCGTTATAAAAAAAGAGTAATTACACTGTTTATAATATTTTAAATTGTTAGAATTTAATATATTAATATACCTATGTAATTGAACAATGTCTAGAGACTGGAGACCTATTTTAGGGACATGATTAAGATAAAAAAATCACACCGATAACTTACTCTTTATATTATATATATTCTCACCTCAAAGTCATACTCTTCTAAAATCCTCTTTTCTTCTTCTTAATGCACACAGAAGAAAGCAAGTCATATATACCAAAGTGTAATTACATGGTTTTAACCTTGTCTTTAACTTAGTTCGCTTTCGTCTTATGTTGTTGCTGTTGCTGTTGCTGGTGTAAACATGTTCGATTTTGCAGTCATGAATAACGACAAAGTCCAATGATCCATCATCATCGCGCGTATTCCCTTATTTTGGAAACCCGGTAGCAAAATTTTCTTTCATTTGAGATTGGTATAGGAAGATAAAGAATCGAGGGAGTGGTAACAATGGCTGCACCGCCAAATAGCAGGCTTCAAAGCATGTTAAGGGCTGCAGTGCAATCAGTTCAATGGACTTACACCCTCTTCTGGCAACTCTGTCCCCAACAAGGGTACCTACTTTTTCTTCTTCAAATCATAGTTACACTAACCCTTTTTCCGATTTAAGTTTTGATTGATCTGTATTAGAATAATGGATTTTCGTGCCACAAAGCAGATCCAGAAAAAAAAAAAATGCTTTTGTATGTGTGTTGTTAATTGATGATGATGATGATTAAAGAGGTTGAATTGGAGGATATTTTGATAGGATTTTGACGTGGGGTGATGGATATTACAACGGAGCAATTAAGACGAGGAAGACGGTTCAAGCAATGGAAGTTAGCACTGAGGAAGCTTCTCTGCAAAGAAGCGAGCAACTTCGAGAGTTATATGAATCTTTGTCTGCTGGAGAAGCGAATTCGCAAACACGAAGACCGTGTGCTGCTTTGTCTCCTGAGGATCTAACGGAATCAGAATGGTTCTATCTCTTGTGTGTCTCTTTCTCTTTTCATCCTGGTGTCGGGTAAGTCAAGTTCTTTAATCTTTCAAAACTTCTTTATCGATCCCTTCAACTTTTGTCTCACTGTGTTCAACACGTTCTTCATCTTTAACTTTTTCTGTTATTTTTACGAGAGCGTGATTGGTGGTAGATGGATCTAAAGTCTAGTATAAACAAAACAAACAAACTTGCTATAGTTAGGTTTCACTTTTGAGATCAAACACTCTTTTTTCTTTCTTTCTCTCTCTTCCCATTTGATCGTATAATGCTCTATCGATAAAGTCCAAAAAGGTTGTAATTGTTAGAGATTTGAGTTTCTACTTTTGGGAATGAGATGATTTTTCAGTCTACCTTCTTTTCACGATATCAAATTTTACCGTTCAAGATTGCTTCATCATTTTTCTAGTACGATATAAAATCCTCAATTTTTTTAGTGAAATGATTTTTGTTGTGTTTATTTTAAGAAAAAAAAATGTGGTTTATTTTACTAGTGGAAATCTTCTTCTCCACTCGTTTTAAAGACTCTCAAGTAATTCAACTATGTATTAGATAGAAATTATCTCTTTTCAGAATGATCAGTTAATATTATATTAAATTATGTATCTTTCTTAATGTAGATCAGGCGTGATTTATGGAACACTTTTCTTCTTCATTTTTGAATAAATTACTAACATAATTACTTTTTAATCCTAATTTCATCTTCTTCCTTCAAACTCAATTATATACCTAATTGCTTGATGTTAATTTTATCTTCTATAATGGAACAAATCACCCTCCAATTTCCTTCAAATTCCGAGTCAAACATTACTCTTATAAATGTTTTTGAAGCCTTTCATTTCTCCAACATTATATAAAATATCTTCTAATGCGTTTTATAAAAGATTGCCTATTACTCACAAAATTATATCTCGGTATCCATGTTATAAATCACTCTTTTAATTTTAAATACTTTTTGGGTATTTTTTAAAACTCGGTCAAGATTTAGTTCATATAAGTCGGTGGAGACTCAACTTTAGTTAAAGCTAATACATAAAGAAAATTGCAATGATTGTTTGAAGCATTTTGAAGCATTCAAAGCAAACAAAATTTTTATTTCTTCTCCCTTTATTTTGTTTTCCACGGAAAATAAAGTTACCAATGGTGAATTATAAAGGCAGACCAGAAACTGTTGTTTAGCCCTAGCTTTCGTTAAAGCCAATTGAAAAAGGGAATTGCTATAGTTTATGCGTTCAATCTTTGGAAGAAAATATATATTACTTTTTTTCCTTTTTTTCCAAAGTATATGAAATTCTCAAAAAGCGAAGGTCAAAAACACAGCTCGAGGCTCTACCACTTTCCTTAGTAAAGATACGGTTCCTGCCACTGAAACCGAAAGGAGAAGAATTGTCTGCAAAACTTTAGTATTCAACCAATTGTGATAACGTATCATTTCGAAACAACATTCGTTCATTTCTTTTACTTACAAAGTTAAAATTTTTCTATATATATATATATGGCTTCCCCACTTTTACCTTTTCAACGAATTACCATGGTTTTGTAGCAAGAGACAAGAGTTACAACCAAAAAGGAAAAATCATTGCTCCTTCTCACTCCACTTCATATCCGAGTCTCAGATACTGTTGCTTTTTTCCTTCTCCCTAGTGTCTGTCTTTCTGCTCTTTGTTTTTTCTGGGATAAACAGATACTTCAAAGAAAATATATAAAAAGTTTTTTAAAAATATAATTTGTATATAAAAAGTTACGTAAAACATTTGTTTGACATAGAACTGATTGATGATGATGTAATATAATTAAGGTTGCCCGGAACAGCATATGCCAGGAGGCAGCATATATGGCTCACTGGTGCAAACGAAGTAGAGAGCAAAGCATTTTCCAGAGCTATTCTTGCCAAGGTACTCACAATCATCACTTTTGATCACAATTCCCGGCCATTGCAAAACATGTACAAAAATATGTCATTTTTTTCCTAAATAAATGATTGATTTTTCAGTACTATATATTAAAGTTTTTGCTTTTCAAGTTAACGTGTATGTTTTCTGTACCATGTATGGTTATGTAATATTTCCCATGCATATAAGAAGCTTCACTTACTAACTATCTTCTTCTCTCTCCTTTTCGGTGATGGCAAAATCTTCCACGCCCAGAGTGCTCATATTCAGGTGAAATTTTTTCCAACACCTTCTTCATTTCTGGTAGACATAGGTTAAACATGTTTTTTCTTAAAAAAACATTTTTTTATTAGTAAACTGGAATTCATTAAAGTAAAACAAAAGAGGTCAACAACTACATGAGAAAGACCATGATTCACAGCGTACACAGTCTGGCATATAAAGCTTCCACACACACAAAAAAAAAAATGACAGCAACAAAGAAGCTAAAACGAAAACAATAGCAAGACTTTGTTTCTTGACAGTTATTTATTTATTAAACCACACACAATAAACTCTATTAAGCAATTAATTTGACAAATATATTTCGACATGAAATAACCTAATATCCTCACATACGGACTACAAGTAGAGTTACGTCAACTAAAAGCTTGCATGCATGCATGCATAATCAAATGAAATTGAAGGAAGAAAAAAACCAAAACTCAATGATTTTGTAACAGTATTTAAAACATAGCAATACATTTGGTACTACGTTAAAGTTTGTGCCATGCAAACTGCAGACAGTGGTGTGCATTCCTGTGTTGGATGGCGTGGTTGAGCTGGGCACAACCGACAAGGTAATGAACAGACAAAGATTCATGTATTGCACTGTTATTTGTTCAACAAAAAATATGACCTAAAATTGAATGCATGCATGTGTTTGTTGATTAACCAATTAGGTGGAAGAAGACCTAAATTTCATCCAACACATAAAGAGTTTCTTCATAGAACAGCACCCTCCGACGGCAAAGCCTGCACTGTCAGAGCACTCCACCTCCAATCCCACTTCTTCTTCATACCCTGTTGTTGTCACTGCCACTACTGCACCACCCAACAATATTCCCAACCAAAACGACATCGTTGATAAAGGAAAAGAAGTTAAGTTGAATTCTGAAACAGCAGGATTAGTAGTTCGTAGCAACACTTTCATACCCACCGAACTAATGGAGCTCGACACGTTGGAGGGGTTTCGGGTCGGGTCACCCGGAGATGGATCCAACCACTTGGATTCGTTCCCCACAGAGGCCTCCATGGCACTGTGTTCTGCAGGGTTGGAACTTCTTCAACTTCAACTACCACCACAACCTCCAGGTATATACATAAAACTCAAACTTTTACTTTCTTTTACAACTTTTATAATTTCATTCTTCATCATTGCATTTATCATATTTATTTTTTCTCTTTATTTCACTTGTTTATTAGTAGTTTGATATTTTCTTACTAATTTATTAAGATGATTTGTAAATTTTAAGATCATTATAATTTGATAAGTTATACTTTATGAGAAAATGATATTATTTAAACAATTAAACATTTGTTATGAACTTATATAAATGATAATTCAACAAATCTATATATTATTGAAAAAGAGATAAGATTTCCTTTAAGACAACTTAAAACAGCTCAATAATGAATAATGTGATATATATATATATATATATATATATATATATATATATATATATATATATATATATATATATATATATATATATATATATCTTCAATCTCCATTCTTTGTAAGTATCATTTTCCATTCCTCTAGTTATCTCAACTAACTCCTACCATCCTTTCATGTCAATTGTCCTTTTATTCTTCTGAGTTTAAACATTCAAGGCTTCTTCTTTCCCTACCTACTACCAATTTGGTCTAATAGTCAACACAACTTACACATCAATTGTTTAATACTTGATATTAAAAAAACTTGCTAACATCTTTTTAATTTCAAATAACACCTTTCATATCGATTCTAATTAATAAATAAATAACTTTTATTTCAATTATATTTTAATCGATACAACAAAGATAAATGTTTTATGCTTGATTTTTAGTGTTTTTTTTTGGCTTCAAATGAGTTTTATAAAAAGTCCTCCTATTATACTTGTTATAGAAAGTCTTTATAGTTTACATCAATGGGATTTATATTAATTGTAAAACCAAAATAAAATATTTCATTTAATTTAAATAAAGGATTTGTTATAGTAATTTGGAATCTTATGATTGTCCTTTCCTTCTAAATTAGTCTTGTCCTTAATAGAAATGAGGATATTGACTTCTCATAGAAAAGTCATTTTCTAATGTTAGTTATATATTCTTGTTATATATATATTAAATATAATAGCGAGCATAAGTCAATTTGATTGGTTTTAGTGTCTGATAATTTCATAAAAAAAAGGCATAAATGTAAAACAATTTTTGTTTATATATAGTAGTTGAGTGACAAGTAGATCAGGTAATGAGTGTATAAGCGAGTATAAGAGAAGGATAAATTTGACAATGATGTGATGTCAAAATTTATGGATGATGTCAATAATATCGATTATAATGTGGATAAGCCAAAATGGCGATAGGGAAAAGCTAAATGATGGTAAGCCAAAATAACAATGTAAAATTGAATTATAGATTCAATTTGAGACTCTCTCTCTCTCTATTAAAATAAAACATAATAAGAAGGGAGATTAAATTGTTATTTAGTTTCCTTTTGGTAAAATTCATACAATCATTTTATTTTTATTTAAAATAAAACTTGTGTTTAGAGAGACTTTGAAAACAAAACAAGTAACATAGAAGAAAAAATATTAATATGTTTGTCTGTGTGTTCAACTAGTGTTAACAAACTTTCAAATTTTATCATCATTGTTGTTTACGAGTATTCTTTTATAAGCCAATAATGGCTTAAGCCAACAAGGAAGTAAGTTATTTCTCCAAAAAATATCTTACGTAAATTTTTAGATAAGTCTCTTTAGGCTTATTCTCACAAAGAAAAATATATTTGAAGTTGTTAAAACTAATTGAAATATTTTGTAGAGGAATATAAAATGAATATGTAGTTTAAATGTGTCTCTTATATGTAAGATATAAAATATATATTACAAATAAAGAATCGAAAAAGTGATAATTAGATGGAAAGGAAGTGAGAAGATTGTTGATTCGATTCTCTTGCTAATACTTTAAAAAAATACAGTTATTTTTGTCATAAAATTGTGTCATAGGAGGTAATGTTAAAAATAAGGGTCCAGTTTAAGAGATGAGATTTTTTGAAGTTAAAAATTTTAAGAAACGGACTAGTTTTTCCTTTTAATCAAAGATAATTTTTACAAAATGTTGTTTTAAATACAAAGAAATGCAAGATAATATTTTAACTTTATATTTTAATAAGAAATAATTTTAACTCAAATTTTAATATGCAAGTATAAAGAAAAACAAATGAACACAAAAAAGAATTATAGTGGTTCGCTCTCACAAAATACTTATAGGAAAATGATATTTTAACTCACTTTTAACCCATTGCTTTAATCACCATTAGATCATTTTTTTTTATTCTTTTTGGTGATGTGATGTATGATCTAATGGTGATTGAAGTGGTGGGTTAAAAGTGGGTCAAAAAAAATGGGTTAAAGTATCATTGTCCATACTTATATCTACTTTGTTTAATCATGGTGATTAAATAATCTTCTAATAGTTTAAATTTTTACAAGACTCCAAAGAAAACATGCACACACCAATAACTTAAATCATATAACATGTTTTACTACCTCTTGTTAAACCTAATAATAAGAAACACATTGATGATCACCTTTATCAATATAACTTATATACCATGATAAGTAGTAAAAAAAAAATATGGTGTGCTTCCCATTTGCACAAGGGCTAACTTAGGATCTTTAGGGTTAGAACCTTATAAGAAACTTGAACAATTAGTTAAAATGTGGAAAAGAAAAAAATGTTGAAATTCCAATCTGTCCAATATTGTAGAAACGTCAATATCTTGGGTTGTAGAACCCCAATTGACATGATTCCAAAACAGAGTGAAAGTTCACATTCTCAACTATAATTTTGGCTTAAGAAACACTAATTTTGGACGAGTGGAACAAGAGTTATGACTATAAGATAAATCTAGGCAAAATGAGTTCTTTTCTGAATTTGGGTGAAGAAAGAAGAATAGGTGAATATGAAAAGGTGGAAGAAAAGAACCACTCTTTCCTTTCCAAGAGAGGCAACACATAAAGGATGGGAAATGGTTTAGTTATATAGAAGCTTTAACCATCAGACTTACAAAAGACCCATAAATTACAATTAAATCTCACTTAAGCTATTAATGATCTCACTACTTAGTTGCTGATTGTAACTACAAATTTGGCAACCCAAAAGTCAGCCTAAAACATTCAGCTATACATCATCTTGGTCTTCCAAAGGTTGATTCTAAGTTGGCAAATGGACTCTTATTACAACTTGAAAATAAATCAAAACTAAAGTTCAAATTTGATCATTATTTAAACAAACTAATAACTTTAAAAAAATTAAAGCAAAATGGTACATTAATCATTCTCCATTTGGACTATGATGCGATTCATATAAAAAACTCAAATAGATAAGTTGTAAAGAAAAATTATAAATAAAGAGACAAAAATGATATTCAAGGTTATTCTCTAAATCTATTATATTCAAAGATATGTTTTTTTATGTTTGAAAATGTTTTGAAATTTTCTCAAATTGAATGAATCAAAATATATATATATATATATATATATATATATATATATATTTGATAAGTGTAATCCATTAGTTAGTTTTAATTCATCAAAGTGTTCCTCATAACATGGAAGATCATTTTAATACATTAAAATAAATAAAAAGAAGTGTCTTGAGGTGTTTTAATTGATCAAAACTTTTTTTAATCAGTTATATACGAGAACATGTTAAAGCTTAAATAACTTAAGTGAAAATATTCTCTAATTTTTTTTCCTGCATTTTCTAACAACTTGAACATTTTAATAGATTAATTTTTTTTTAATTCTTTAAAAACTTTCTTCCCCACTTAATACGTAATAAGGAAACTCAAAATGATTTCTATATTTCATCTTTTTTACTATTAAAGGAAAAATAAATATTTAAACAAGATTAAACACAAAAATTACAGCTCTAGATATTATACCATATTTTTTATTATCAAAGGAAAAAGAAATATTTACACTAGATTAAACACAGAAAATTACTAACCCAGATACAAGATAAAAATAAATAAAATCTCTTAACTTTAAGCTCTTACATAAACAAGTAGTTGTATTTAGTTATTTGTATGAGTAAAAGCTAAAAGAAGGTGGAGATAAAAGAATTTGCAAAGAAGGAAGAGTCAAAAGATAGATTCTCAGATTGGGTTGAACTTTGGGATTACATTTGCAATTGAAATTACATTAAAATTATTAAAAAATATATTATTTTTGAAATTATTGTATCAAAGAATATGTAATAATTATGATTATTAACATTTTAGGTAATTGAAACTGTAAATCATCATTCCTAACTTGTTATCATAATTAGTAGTGTCTAAATAACCAATTAAATATAACATACCTCACCCCTTTCACATTTTTAACTAACCATTAGAATGCAGACATCTTAATTAAGATTGATAGAGACACTAAAGCATCAATTGCACTCATTTTTTATTTTTTTTTTTGGCTGCATAGTTCAATTAAACTAACTAATTATTCTGTATCATACTTTAAAGAGCTATATAAATGTACCCGTTGTGAGATTTGTTTAAGCTATAAATTTTGGAAGAATTTCTTACTGAGCGCATCATTTCATTGAAAAAGAAACTAAAACCATTTCTTTGTTAATATACTCTTACATTATCAAATTCAATTGAAATATGTTATATGACATGATTCTTTTTACTCATATAATCATAAATTAATAAGTATTTTAAAAATTATATGGAACCTTATTTATAACGTTTTGTTTGTTGTTTTGCAGAACACCCTCCCTCAGAAAACATAGCACAAGGCGACACAGACACTCATTACTCTCAGACAGTGTCGAGCATCCTCCAAAAGAACTCCGGGTGGTGGCCGGACTCACCCTCCGTCAACCACCTCACTGATTCCTTCCAATCAGCCTTCAACAAATGGAACTCCGGCACCGACGAGTACCGCGGCCAGTTCCACATGACGGTGGCAGACGTCACCTCTCAGTGGCTCCTCAAGTACATTCTCTTCAGTGTCCCTTATCTTCACGCCAACCGGGTGAAGGGGAAGGGCGCCCCGTCATACGAGACAAGCCACGTGATGGCGGAGCGGCGGCGGAGAGAGAAGCTGAATGAGAGGTTTCTGATTCTGCGTTCAATGGTACCGTTCGTAACGAGAATGGACAAGGCATCGATTCTGGGAGACACGATCGAATACATAAAACAGCTGAGGGAGAAGATTGAGAGCCTGGAGGCACGTGAGCGGCACGCGGGGAAGAGGAGGGTGAGGGAGGTGGAGGTTTCGATCATAGAGGGCGATGCACTGTTGGAGGTGGAGTGTGTGCATAGGGAAGGGTTGTTGCTGGATGTGATGACATTGTTGAGGGAGTTAGGGGTTGATGTGATGATGGTGCAATCGTGGGTTAGGGATGATGGAGTTTTTGTTGCAGAGATGAGGGCCAAAGTCAAGGATAATGGGAACGGGGAAAAGGCTAGTATTGTGGAAGTCAAGAATGCCCTAAACCAGATTATACCCCGTCATATACCCCACCATGACCCTTACACACTACCTTCCAATGATCATTTTTAACCATGGATTTGGACTTCAATGGGGTGAGTATGTCTCAACTGAATAAGTTTGTGTACAAATTTAATTCATTCTATATTTGGTTAACTGAGTACGTGAATTGATCATGTAAAATATCATGGACTTGCATGTAGTATACTTTCACAACTGGGCTTGTGATTTTGTAAGGGAAATTACCATGGACATTGACTATATATGTGCCATGTTTGTTGTATTCAATATTGATATCATCGTGAGTTATTACATACTTTTGGTCAAATAAATATAATTCAATATATAATCTTCAGTTTTACTTGGTCTCTTTCTTGATAATTTTAACATGCTTATAGACACATATATTCATAAACAAAACAGGTATAATGCAACATCCATAAAGTTTGTAAGCAAAAATTACACTCCACAATAAGTCGAAATTCCTAACATAATGTCTAAAAACTAAAATGGCGTCAAACTTAGTATTGGAAAAAAAATGTGATGTTCTAACCCATTACCAGTTACCGTTGGCTCAAAAAACACTGGTTAGCAGTTACTGATGAATGCACCCCTGGCTACCTGTGCTAAATGATAACGCTAGAGCTAAATCTTAGTAAAGCAATGTAGCATTTGATCACAACTTCAATATCCTTGGGGATTAAATGTCAGTGAGTAGTTGCAAAACAATTATTGTTTTTGCTGACGCTGTTTTCTTTTTTTATACATCAAGAACCTTCAAATGAGTAACATATCTTACCTGGCCAACATCTGTTGTCTTTGTCCAATATGCTGTGTAATAAAGACATTCCAGATTAACAAGCCAGCAGCGTGTTCATTATGATTAAGTCTACAACAAGGAAACATTAGCTTCAAGCATGAATCATATATTTACGTTTTTCCTATCTTACTGTAAGGTGGAGGATTTTATTCTTCTGGCAATGTGTTCATTGCAAGGCCTTTTATCACATGTCGACATTGAAACCTGTAACAAACAGAAGGATGAAAAGTAAGCAACGAAGAAAAATACAAGGGAATACAGAGGACAGAAAAAGACTAGAGTCTGCATCATGAGAGAGGAAACTATATAAATAGTATATGTAAAATGTACTGCTATTAAGAGAGGCCACAAATATCAATCAGCAACGAAAATTAACAGTCCCCTGACAAACAGTAAGGATCAGCTTAGACATAAAAAGCCTGACTATACTCCAAATGTAAAAATAAATAAATAAAAAGACAATGAAAGAATTGACTGCAAAAACTATAATTTGTCAAATGAAGAATGGACGGGAGGTGTTTGCTGGATTTTTCCACTTCCAATAAAAAAACCAAAGACTAGTAAAAAAATACAGGAAGTTTCGTAAGCAGCATCAAGGCAACTCATCTAAACCGAAAACTTAGTTATATACAAGATGCCGATTCATAAATTGTGAAAGATACCAGATTAAATCTTCTGAAGCAGTAGCGACCACTTCCTGATTCTGATTTCGGCACTTAAACTGTAGCCCGAGAGGCACAACCTATGGCGGAAATGCAGTTCTGTTAGCAGAAACTCATGAAATAATCCCACCCAAAAAAATCATTTTATTAAAATATATAAAGTGCATGTGATCCTACGAAGTTGCTACTAGATTAAACAATGTAAACAATATTTATAACAAATATCAGCCAATCTAAAACCATTGACATATAGTTCGAGCAGTCTTGCAAATAGTTCTTTTTCTTTATGATGATCATTATGATGAAAAGCCTGCAGTCTTGCCAAATAGTTCGAGCAGCAAATTAACACTAGGTTCACAAGGTTCTGATGAAACAGAATGTGTGCCATATTTGAATTCAGGAAGCAACAAATATAAATAGCACTTACTATTTTCATTACCAAATAAAGAAATTATGAGCATCAGAAAAACTCCACTAACAAATACAGCATACGGTACCCAATGCAGTCAGAAACGATCACGGATTTACAACTTGTAAAAAGACAACCATAAATTCAATATGTCCTTGTAGTCTATTTTACCTTTCTGTTATACTTAAAATCGCGTTTAGGCAGAAAATGCATAGGCTGATTGAAAGAAGAAGGGGCCTTTATTAACACAAACAATCTGATAGGGCCTACAAAATAGAAGAGTGGCATTAAAAGAAAACTAAAAATGCGATTACATAGAAAAAATTCATTCAAATTAAGAGATAATGCCAAAATTGATCCTTCAAATGTATACACGGCACATCAAATTGATCCAACAAAGATTTTGGACATCAATCTGATACCTTATGCTTGAACGAACATCAATTTAGTCCGTCAAATTGCCTCTGAATACTAATTTGGTTCCAGCTTGATCCTTCTATCACACCATGAAATACCAAAACTTTGAAGGGCCACCTTTAAGACCATGGATCTTTACAGGAACAATTTGAGTATTTAATCTTCCTAGTCCTTGTTTAGATAGTATTTAATTTTCCATAAGTTAAAATCGACTTAAAGAAGTTCTCTCCCGTAACTTTTTCAGATGCAACTAAAATGCGTAAGTTGACTTAAACATACAGAAGAATTCAATTCACTTTATCTTCTTATTTTGTTCACCTAAAATAGCCAACAGAGCAAAATTGACCTTAATGTTTATCTACAAGAGAAGTGAACAACTACCGGGATAGGTCACAGAGCCAGCACCCTTGGATATCAATGTCCGAATCACCTGTTAAAGAAAAAACGAAACATAATATCCAACACGCCTACCTCGTACAGAGCACATAAAATTTTAACCAGGAACATAAAATGGATATCAATAAGGAACCTTTCTCGAAAGACTCTCAGCCGCTTTACTCCTAGCAAAATCATCAGCATCCTTGGAAACACCAATCGAATGGGAAAAATTCAACTCATAAATGTTCTGAGGTCGAAGTGGGCTAGCTCCAAGCGCCAAAACGACACCGTCTATGGTGGGAACCTCGTTGATCACGATTTTAAACGCTGTTTGCAAATTCAAAAGTGAATTCATCAACTTATCCAATCTCTTAATTCCCACCTTGATATCCCTCATTTTGCTAACATGCTTTCTCCGAAACGATGGCTTCACCTCAGCTCCCAACTCCGTTTCCTGATGTTAACGATTCAGGGTTTATGAAAATCGATGACAGAATAACGACCCAAAATTCAAAATTTCCACTCAGAATTATGACATACCAGCTCCTTGTACTCCGAATGCATGGCTTCAAATTCGATGGCCATATCCTGCACCGTGCTGCATAAATTGAAAGCCATCAATTATAGAAACCGAAATTGAAGCAAAATATTTCACGTGTTTGCGGTTTTTTAATAAATAATGAAAAAAAATGGTTCGGGCGTTTCGAAGTGAAGGGAAAAGACATACGAGGGGATTTGCTGGTGCATGTAAAGAACAAACCCTACGACGTCGTAGAAGGTGTGAAAGATGGAGGAGGCGTCCAAGGCATCTGATGCTGTATAGATTTCTGCATAATCCGTCTTCGGTTCTGAGTTCGCCATAGTTTCCGTTCTAAAATCTGTGGTTATGCTCTTGCTAGATTCAAATGTCAAAAATCAAAATCATAAGACCCGCCAAACGGTGGGCTCAGCTATCTCTACTCATACAGGCCCAATATAAAAGCAACCCACTTTGTGAGCCCAAATTAGATAACTAGCATAAGTGGAAAAAAAAAAAGTTAATGTAAAAGGCGCACTCTAAATACAATTATATTTATGGTATGGTTGTTTCATGGGAAATAAAGATGGAGAAAAAATAGACATTGTTTTTCATGTTTTCTTTCATTTCCAAATTTTTCCAACGAAAAGGAAAAACAATGGATCTCACTCAAATGCATGCTCCCATTGCTTGCTTTTTCAACACAATAATTTTTTCTTTTCAGAATACTCTAAAAAAAATAAGTCAAGCATTTTTTTTTTCTGAAATTATATATTTATATATATAACACCTTGTCATAAGCCAAAATTTTCCGCTAATCCGTTTTTTTACTCCCATTCTCCATTAATTTTCTCTAAATCTACAACGTTTTCCTTACGCCTGTGACCTACGTTTCGATTTTTCCGACATAAATTCATAACATTCAAGTTCCGAGAGTGTAAATACATCCATATTATTTTAGAATTTAAAAATTATAAAGTTCCGTCATTGAATTTTTTTATTTATTGTTAAAGTTAATCAACTTACGAGTTTTAGAATTACAAAATCGTTCAAATCAGAAATATACTTTTGAAACTACCAAATCCAAGAATTGGTTTTTTGTTTCTTTTTTGCATACAAAGTAGTACCATAAACACTTAAGTATCAATTCAAATTGTCAAACGAAAACGCTGAAATGTGGGGATATAGAAAAAAGTGATCTAAAAACGCAGAGGTTTGAATCTCTTGTTACAACATTGTTAGTGCAACAGTGCTGGCCCGTCCTTTGGGATATCAACGCACTAATTTAACTTCCTGTACCCCATAAAAATATGGGACAATTCTCATCTATTCTGACATGTACTATTCAGAATATACATTCTGAAAAAAACAATTGCTGTAAAGATGAGGTGAATCAAATATTTTTTCCGGGTGTAGAAAGAAAGAAACACTCCAACCCACTGTGAAGGCATTTAACTCCTACATCCAAACAACTCGTTTTTATATTACATAAATCACGTCTAAAAAACACGACAAATTCCTGTACATATTTCATCTACCCCTACAACTATAACCTAACTAAAGAGTTTCCCAATCCATAAAAATTCCTCCAGATAATCCAGAAGATGAGCCTTTTGAATATATCGCCTTCTTACTACCAACACAACACTCCAACCTCGATATTCTTAAACCGGTAAACTGGATTCTAAATCTGTGATGTCCCCCAAAAATCAAGCTTTCCCGAAATATTTTCAGCAATAAGTAGACCTGATGAATTATCATCGGTATCAGAATTTGTAAAACTTTACACAGAAAAATTATGCTACTCACCAAATACAACGGTGGCCAATGTTATCCCAGAGGTTCAAATCAAATTGGCCCAGGGAACTGACAGCATCGCTTTTCCATAAGTTATACACCATATCGTCTCAAGGCATTACTTAAGCTTGGCATCACATTGTATGCTTGATATGATCTTCTGAGTTCAATAATGGAACAGACCTGGATCAATCAAACCAAGGACTATTCAGTTAATCTGTACAACAGACTAGGAAGTTGAACAAAGCATTCGATGGTTTATGTATTACGTTTGAAGAAATACTATTTCAAATTTCAATACTGTAATATAAGTACATTTGAACCAAATCCATTATCCGTATGCACAATATAAATTATTCAATTTTGTTTCGATGATGAAAATAGTAGAAAGGATAAATTAGTATTATCCCCTTAAACGCAATATAAACGAGTGGCATGCACTTATCAAGCCAATTTTGTGCTCCCAAATTAGAATAACGTAAAAAGCAATTCAAGCCAGGGAAGTTCAGCTGGCATGAATTTCTTGACGGATAATGTGGTATTACCAATGAGTTTGCATGCAGAGTACAATTACAAGAATCCTCCGAGCACTTACAATGATTAGAACTGATGTAAAACCAATAGCAAACCCAGCATTGACACGCCGCAAATAGTGGTCAAGAACACTTGATGTGGTGGCCAGAACACTTAACAGTAGGCCCCCTACAAATTTTCCACAAGGTAGTGAATTAACAGTGCTAGAAATATATTTGGTAAAGAAATAAAAAATGACTCTAAAATTGCAGTCATTCACCAGTAGCATACCCCAAAATCGTGTCGATGCCTGAACCTTGGTGAGGTATTCTATGGTAGCCTTCCCAGGCTTTATGTTTGGTATTCTCGCACCCATCTTATTTAAATAATCCGCAATTTCCTTTGGCATGTTAGCCTGTGCACAATCCACATGTAAGACCATTTACAAAATATACAAGAGCCATTTCGATATTTTAACATAGTACGGAAAACTTTTAATGAGCAACAAATCAACAGATTTACAATGTATGAATTTCAATGGGGTTGAAAACAATCAGAATAAGCAGCTCGGAATCAGATAATTGTGTAGATTAGTAAGGAATAGCTGTGACACTGTTTCTCTTGTTCCATTCCAAATTTTCAGTTGAAGGCAAATTCAGCCTTAAATTTATTCATCCACTATTTTTTCACATATTATTGTAAAGTAAATTTAACACCTTATATCAAAATGAAACTCAAAATACAAATTAGAAACTCCATACATCAAATAGAATATACAACAATATATAGCAACAACAGTAAACAGAAACTTACAATGTCAAATATATTGAACAGGAAGACAAAAAAAGCATATATGGAATAGTAAACCCATGGCTCAGCACCAACAGAAGTTTCAGGGTTCAATATTTCCTTGACATGCTCCCAAAAAGGTGACCTCAGCAGACTGCCAATAATACCAATTTAGAATTAAATAAAAAAGGACTTTCTAGAGAGCACAATTTGACAAGAATGGGGCAAATGTGTTATCCAGCAAAAAGAGAATAGAGCATGAAAGCTAAGGTCTTAAGATCATAAGTATCAGATATTTACCAGCCAAAACTTAATATAAGGTTGAACAAAGAATACCAATTGAATATTGAAAAGGAGTGTAAACTAACCCTGCAAGAATGCTTGGAAGTGCCAAGAGGTAAGAGGTGGTAAGAATAGGCTGCATCCCTGCTGGATTAATATTGAAAGGAATATAGGGCTCCACTTCTGTAATAGGCGATTGCTCTCTGATTCAAATGAATGAAAGTATCAATTGTCAAAGCATCAGTACACACAAAAATATCATTTAATTCCATTAAGACACAAAGTAGAAATTATCTGGATCTGCATAAAAATAACAAGGGGAATAAAGTATAATAAACATATAAGCTAGGTCCCATATAAGTTAATATTCAAGGCAGAGGTAGAGCATAGAACAGTCAAATGTACTATTTTCTCAACCAGTGTACAAACAACTTTCCACAGAAAAACCCTAATGGAAAATGTCAATTACAATGATTTAGAATATCAAAACTTTATTAACATCTAGATTTTCAAAGAGAACAAGTTTCAAATGACTGAACAAAGACAATGTCATTTACCTTGCTGCAGAAGCAAGTTTAAAACCATAGTACTGCAGCTTTACTTTCCTACAACCTTCTGTTACTACAACTGCCCACATAGTGACGACGGTGAAGATACCCAATACTGCAAGGATGTATGGCCACCAGCTCACAGCACTCACTGCAATGTTAATAAATATAAATCGCTAAAGTTACAAAGGATTCCATGGTATAAATATAATAATATTGCCTTAATTTTTCACCTTATTAAATTTGTATAATACTTTTATAGTATATTTGTAAAAGCACTTTTGTAATATTCATTCTATGTATAATGCTCCTACGAGCAAAACCAATTGCAACAATAAGTATATTCTATATTTCAACTGCATGCTTGCTCATTGATATGCTAATCAAATCGGTTGGCAATATAAATAATCCTCTGAAACTATCTGCTCCATGTCTTTATGGTCCTCCTTTTCTTTTATTTTTGAGCATGCATAAGCATGTCTAAGATAAACTTGCTATCATCAAAGTAGAATTAAATGAAAATGCATTTCAAGAAAATTAAGTGTGTTTGGCTCAGCATATTTTAGAAAAATAATTGTTTTTTGCTGCTTCCTGAGAATTTTTTTCAATATTTACATTGAAGGATCATATACATTGATGGACTATTTACTATTTTCAAAAAAATTTTGCTGTTTAATTTACGTGTATGGTTTTCAAAAATTTATGTAAGAAACAGTGGAAACAACTTATTTTCAAGTGCCATGTACAAACTTTTGAAAATGAAAAACAAAATAAAAACAAGGTAACAAACAATTTAGTATTAAAAGTTACAAAATGAACCAAAAAAACATTTTCTCAAACAAAACAGTGCCTTATCCCCTTAAACAATGCTACCAAAAATGCTGTTAGTCAAAACATTAGTAAAGTCGGAAAATCAACTTCCTTGATATCAGACATGTTACTTTAATATGTCGAAATTAGCTTGAGAATGAGGAACATGGGGAAGGGAGATGAGGTAAAATTTCAAAAGCCTTCATTCACATCCAGACATGTACCTGAAAGCTGAGTAAGCATCTTGTATAATGTTTCCATATACCCCGTAAGTATTCCCACACATATGATTAAAGACGAGCCTTGACCTGAAGATGGTATTATTAGAAGCAGCAGATTGAACAATTACGTAGACATTCAACTTCTGGTAAGTCTTTCAAATCACATAACTGTAAGTATAGGGAAGAATCAACATCCCGGCTCCTTTCTAGTGTGGCAAAGAGATAGCAATGAAGTAGACAATATCAGCAAAAACGAAATTGACAAATTAATTATGATTCTCGTGTTCTTTCCAACAGTTCTACAAGTTTTGAATAAAAACTGACTTTAAAAATGTCATTTGCAAATATAAGTAAATAAAAATTCAAAGTAAGAAGTGAGTGAAAGATGCAGATCTAAGCCAATAATTTGGAAAGACAAGTTTCTCCTTCCAAAATACTAGGCTTTCAAAGAAGCAGTATTGTATGAGAAGTTAAAGAATCCTACCTCAATTGCAGAGCAGATTACATACTTATGAAGTTACTAAGTAGACCATGACAAATTCAATAAAAGAATGGCAAAATCAAAGCAATAAAACGTCGTTTATTGTCATCTTTTATAGTTCAAGATTACATATGATGCCTAACTAATAAATAAGACAAGTCAATTGAGGATCATCCACAGATTATTTGCATAGTTCGTACAACTACGAAGTTGATATTCATCAATAGCATTCCCTACCATATGCTCTGGTTATCTTTTAAATTTTAATTCCCACAACTCCAATCAAAGGTGATAAATTAATAATAGCTTTGCAGTAAGAAAAGTACCAAATCCAGATTCTGATATAGTATCACATATCCATGTAATAGTCATTGCACCACAAACCAATAAAACTGATGTAATCATTACATGTTTGACCCTGCAAAAGTAGCAAATATTTTAACAAAACAAAAGTATCTAAAATTTAAACAAAGAATTTGAGGCAAGATGTCCCACAATATCTATAAGTCGGTATGATAACAAGAGAATGAGAACCATAGTATAAAGCTTAAGACAAATTTCAAAATAGAACTTTTGTAATGTGCTTATAAAAAAGGGTAATGTCATAATGCTAACTTATGAAGGCGAATGGATCTTCTATTTCCACCAATGATTAAGATTATCTACTTCTAAAGACATCAGTTGGAATTACAATATATAAAAAATCATCTATGTAAACCATATTCATGATATCAATTTGCAGAAAAACATTGGTACTTCAATCATTTGTTGGATTATTAAAATCTTGGAGGCAAAAAAACTTATATGCAGATTACCTGTAACTGGCAGCATAAATTGAATATGGAAGTGAGTAGCAAGAAACTATTAAAGCTTCCAAAATTGCAAAGCCAAATGACATCCACCATCTGCAATGTGCGGAACAAAATGAACAATTAATTAGTTGAAATTCCTCAAAACACATATCAGACAAAAGGAGACGGAAAAACAATGTGAAACATTAAATTAGTTCACTGCTCAAGATCGATAAATAGACCCACATATAACTCTTAATCTTTTCATGCCCATCCAGACCTTCTTTTCGTAGCTTTACTAGCGAAGGGACAACATGACAGAGTACCTGCACATAAATATCTTGTACAAATGCATTTCACAACAGGCAAAAACACAAAAAATAAAATAAAATCAACAATACTCAAGAAAAATGGGTATCTGGTCGAGAACCCCAGTGTTCTTGAGACTTTACAATCAAGTACCTCACAGTAAAAGTAATAAGAAAACTCATTCTCTTTTCAAAAGATACTTATTAACCAAAAAGACTTATTTCGTTACAAAATCTAAAGTACTGAGAGCAACTAGCAAAATACCATACAAATAAAAGCCATATATAAAAATACAAGGTAGTTGAACATCCTTTGACCTTTAAAGTAACAAAAAGTAAACTTTTGCAACAAAGTCTAACAAACTCAAAAAACAAAGGGAGAATACCTGCATAATAATGGACGCTATTATCTGAGGACTAATACCAAGCTGGAAAATAGATAGTTTGAGCTCAGCCGAGAAATCACCAAGTTCATCTGCCAGAAGCTACATGAATGACTGTTCACATGTATAAACTCAGAAAAATACACAAGCAAAAAATTGCTCTAGAAAATATTGAAGTGTTGACCCAATTCGGTAATCCAATTGTTTATATATTATCATAGGATTTACTTCAATTCAACTAGCATATATCCTATCTTATTTTAAGATTTTCATATATACTATCATAGATTTAGATAAATTCAAATTGTAGATATCTTGGTTTAGGATATTATGTATATCTCATGCACAACTAAAATCAATTTTGGAATTAAATCATCATCCTTCCACTACTTTCCACAGAAAAAAAAAAAATAGTTAAATAAAAAGCACTAACACAACGGTCTAAATTTTCTTTATCACTTCACACTCACAAGCTACCGGAGCTAACACTCAATTTGAGATCAAATGTGTCAAATTTTAGTTTTGGGGCCATTAGCAAATTAAACCAAACATTTCTCCTCATTTTATTTTCTTACATTCAACTATAGTCCCTTTACATTCACAGAAGTTTCAAATCCAATCACCATTTGCCAATGAAATCAAAAAGGGGTCTTATGTTGTAAGAGCTAGATAAACCCAGTCTCCACGTGTGAGCAGCCAACAATGCAAGAAAATGCAACTTACCAACAGATGATCCTGACACAAAGCTCAGGTAGTCTTCCGGTATCAACCTTCTGTCAAACCCAGGAAGAGGAATAAAATAACCAACGCGACTAATCACAATCAGCACCGCCGTCACGAACAACCTCCTCCTAATCTCGCTCTTGAAAAACGATTCAGCCGCACCGTTTATCACGGAACCAAACCGCACAAAGTTCAGAAACTTGTTTCTGAACATTACAGGTTTCAATTGCGAGATTACCGACTTATCAAACTCCGGAGACAACGCAACAGCCGCCTCCCCTCCGTGAGTCGCAGGAACAACCTCCTCGCTCGGAAGCTCATCATTCGGAGCCTCGACGCGTGCATAATCACTCCGGAGCCGGTCGGAGAAGTTAACAGAAAGAGTCCGGTTCCGCGAAGCAGAAATCCTTGTGCTGAATGCGGGGATTGTGAAAAGCGAAACCCTAGTACCAATTCCGTTTATGCATTTTACGTATCTTCTTTCTGCAAGATAGATAAGGTTTAACGCAGACTGCATAATTAGCGTTCAAGAAGAGACTCTTTATATAAATAGCTTCTTCTTCTTCTTTCTTTTTTTTTTTCCGTTTCAGCGTTGACAGAGGGAAACTTACCTCTGGAAGCGTTGTGTTTGGTTTGGAAGGACCGAAGGTGAAAGTGATTAGGGGAGAATCGCGTTGCTTCCATGGTTGGAGTTGGAACAGTAGGAGTGAGAGTGGAAAAGAGGAAGAGGAAGAGGGGTTTTTGTGGTTTAAAAATAGACGATTAAACCCTCACCCTTGACCTAGATCCTCTGTTTCGCGAACTACGGTAAGACGATATTAAGATTTTTCATTGGACCATGATACAGTGCTTGTGCATTCTCTATACGTGGCGCGTGCAGTGGATGTTTTAATTAAATCGTTGAAAATGAAGAAATCGTTTAAAGATACCATGTTCAATTTCTCAAAAATAAAGTTTTTGAAGAGTTATTGAACTTGTATTTTAACTCTTGAAATTAGAAGTTAAATGAACAGTATAAAAATAAATAAATAGTGAATAATCAATCAAATATGTAACACTGAAGAAAAAACCACAAATAATTAAATTAGCACATTAAAGAGAAAAATGATCGATTATGATGATAATTTGAGGAGATGATATAATCTTTTGAACAAGCAATCAACATGAGGTTTACACTTGGCATTACATAATTGTTGATATTTTATGCCTATCTTTTAACCCAAAAAAATAATATTATATTTCACTCTTATTTATAAAATACAATTATTTCTTTATAACGATGAGATATGTAGCATATTGTTATTTTGTCGAAGATTTATTTATATTTTTGTCAATACATTACATAATTGCTGATGTTTTATGCCTATTTTTTAACATCTAAAAATATTATATTCAATTATTATTTATAAAATAAAACTATTTCTTTGTAACAATTAGATATATTTTATTTTGTCGAAGATTTACTTATTTTTACAAAGAAGTTATTTTCTCCTTTATAACTCCCTGTGTTATTTTCATAATGTTGTATTAGTAAATTTAACTTCTTTTTTATTGTCTTCCCAACAATAGCTTATTCGTCTGTCTTTCAATAATAACTTCTTCAACTTTTTATGATTATAAGTTTAAAGTTCTATAATAATATAATTTAACTTACTTTTTTTTCTTTTGATTAATAATCATTACTTTTTTTTGTCATCAATAAATTCTTTTATGAATTTCTAATTCAAATAATTTAAAATGTCTATCTTTCTTTTCTTTTTCATAAATAATCATCATTTTGTAATAAATTATAAATAATCACCAAAATGTTTTTTACTTACCCTTGAGAAAGATAAAGTGTAAGTTGTACTCATTTACATATTGTCCGACAGCGCTTCGATTAGAGTTGTTAAAATCGGTTGGAATCCGTGAGCCAATTCGGCTCATCACGGGTTCAGGCTGGGTTGGGTTGAAATTTTTTTATAAATTTTAATAAAGGTTTATTTTTAACTCAGTTCATCTAGATCCCGGCTCACCTGGGTTAAATCTGTGGTGAGTCGGGTTAGTCCAACCCACAGATAAAATGGTCATACAACTATTTCTTATTAAGGTAGACTTTACATTTGGGTCATGCTAGATATTTTTTAGCCAACACATAAATAATTTGTATTTTTTTTATTTTGGTTTGTATTTGGATTGTATTAAAATTTATTTAGATTTTAATTAGAATTATAATTTAGTTTTAACTTAAAAAATAAAAAAAATTTGTATTTTTTTTAATTAAGTGAACCTGTGAGCCAAGGTCATACAAGTATTTTTTATTAAGGTGGACTTTACATTTGGATCATGTTAGGTTGTTTTTTTTAGCCAACACACAAATAATTTTTATTTATTTTATTTTGGTTTGTATTTGGATTGTATTAAACTTTATTTAGATTTTAATTATAATTATAATTTAGTTTTGACTGAAAAAAATATAAAAAAAATTGTATTTTTTTAATTAAGTGAACCTGTAAGCCAACCCGATTAACCCATCAACCCATGATGGACTAAGCCGAGTTTAATTTTTTTTGACTCGCTAAAAAGTTAGTCGGATTGGGTTGGCTCACTAAATCATTAATCCGTAGTGGGTCGAGTCGGGTTATCCGTTTTTACAACTTTAGCTCCTATAGCAATGGCATGATAGATTAAACAAACAAATTTCTCTAACAAGTGACACAAGTCTTTCGATAATGAATGACACAATAAAATTAATAAATACATTCATTGTTCTGAATATCATGTTAAGAAATAAATTTTAAGTTTAACCTAATCTCATAAAATTAACTTGTAAGGTGAGGTTTGTACTCATTTATATAATGAAAATTCACTCGTTTCATCTCTAGTTTGTGATTTGCAACATAAAAAAAAAAAAACATGTGTGTAATATGTCTCTAACCGGAACCTTTGTGCTTTTTTTATTTATTATAAATAAACAATCATTACATGGTGAGAGCTTGTATAATGAACATAACAGCAGCACAAAGAATGTAATAACACCCGGATTTATGAAGGGATCTTGTTTCTAACTCACTGCATGCAAAGCATTTACAATATGATCTCCTTGTGTGTTTTTGGCTTGCATTGAACAAATGAAGATCTAGTTAATTAGTATGTCCATTCCTTTGGAAGAAATATATCAGGAGAACAACTTTGACTCTGAGATATAATAACACTGCATTGCTTCATACCCTCTTTTTCATAACTTTTCTTCTTTGTTGACTCACTTCTGTACACTTCTCCGTTTCTTTGCCCATATTTGGGACCTGCATGACATTATGGAGCATTCATTTTATATATGGTATAAGAATAAATATCATGTCATGAAAATATTCGTTAAATATTTTAACTTAAGATATTAGAATATGATATGTAAAATTATATATGTTTTTTCTTAAATAAGGGTTAAATATGAGACCTTGAGAAGGTGAAATCTGCATGCCTAATTGGTGCACTTTTAGATTTAGGGCTTGAACTACTCGAGCTGGAAGGAGGACTGGAGCACATGCTGCAAAACAATATTAATAGTGAGGTCAATTATTTTAATGTAAATTCTAATTATGAATATTTTTCACCAAAACTAGACAAATTGCATGGCAAAATTAAAATTTACGTTTTAGCTTTACTCCAAAAAGGCCTGTTTATTCACATTAGTCTTGTCCATCTTTTCATCAAGTTGATTATTTAAAATTTAAATAAATTTCAAGGCGTGTTGAGTCCCAAACTCAAGGCTTAATTTTGAGATACTCTTTTAAATATTTATTATTATTTTTTATTCCTTTGACGATATATATTTATTGAAAGTGATTGTGATGATATCGTTTGCTATGCTTAAGAAATTGTTGTAATTTGTTCATTCAAAGTTAAAATTTAAAAAAAGTCATATAATAGATGTTAAAGTCGTATGGTGTGTATATAATTTCAAATATTATAAACTATTTTATATGCAATTACATATAGTAGCAATTATTGATTAAATGCAATACGTCAACTGCTAAGATTTCAAACCAAAATGCATCAAATTTTTAACTTATATGTTATAAAATTTTTAGAACATGTTCTTAAGCGCTTGTGATATGTAAAAGCATATCTTAAAAGTTATATTTAATTCTATGAGTATTCAAATTTTATATAGTCATTAAGATGGATTCACAAAGTCTGTGAAAGAAAAAAAAGAAGTAGAAATTAAGTGAAGCAAAATGATAATGCTTTTACCAATAATTTATATATAATGTGAGACTTAATTGAAATTTCGAAAGCATTTTCAAGGATTAATACGAAATTAAATTATTAAATTTAAAGACTCTAGATTAAAAGAAAAAAACACGTCACGAGTATTTAAAAAGTAAAAATAAAGTTAACTTTCACTTCGGACCACTAGACTAAACTCTCATGTGTCATTTATGTATACAAAGTCAACTATCACGTAGACCCACAATATTTCAGATAACTATCAAATTAACAAGAGGAGTAAATTGAAACATATTTTAACTTTTAATGTTATTTTTTAGATTTTTTTTTTGTTTTACTTTCAGGAGTTGAAAATAGATTCCAATTCACACTTTTACGAATAAAACTAACTATTTATCTTTTTTTTATCCTACCCAAGTTTTACTTTCTCTTGAAAAACAAAAATTATTTTCTAACAAAATATCTTTTAACAAATTTTTGACAATGTTAACATAATAACACTTCATTAGATGAAAAAAAAAATTAATATAACTTAAAAGAAATATTTGATATATAAAAAAAAATTGTCAAAATTTATAAAAAAAGGTTTATCAAAATATCAGTGTGTTTTGAAAAATATACTCTAAAAAACTTAAATAATCAAACATAAATTTAAACTTCGATTAGTCATGTTATAAAGAACTAGATATTTTTGCTAGACTAAAACCCTATTTAATATATCTACTAAGTTTGTGTACGGATTGGGTTGATTTTTTTCAGTACAAGAGAGTAATGAGGAATAATTTAATTTGGTTGGTTGTATTAGGATTGGTTTGTACAAAAGGATAACCTTCATTTATGAAATTTTTGCTATGACAGTCTATAAACAAAAGCTTCAAACTAAAAAGTTCAACTTCAAATGCAAAAGCAAACCTGGTTTTCTAGTTGATTTTGTGCCTGCTTTTTGAGGCAAGAACACCCCAGTACCACCACATGATCCTTGTCCCGAAACTAAGAAAACAGCTTGCATTCCAGGTCCACCTGTGGCATGTTTAGGCCTTTGATATGATGATGATCTTGCAGTAAATTTTGAACGCTGAAGTAAACATAACATTTTTCAATTTCAGATACATCAAAATGAAAATGGTGAAGAAACAATTAAACTATTCACCAGATAAAGTCTCTGTTCATAAACAACTACATTAATTACATAACAGTAACATTTCACTCTGCCTCCGCCGTATTCATTAACTGCTATAAGCCTATTTATAGCAGAATTCCCGATATACCACACATTGACACAGTGGAAGTTACAATTAAACACTCCACCATTTTTTTTAAGGCAATTGGGAGTTAAAGAATTAAAATATACAGGTTTGAATGAAGAACAAATGAAAGTTTCAACGTTTCAACGTTTCAAAATATAAATAAAGAATTTGCAGATTGCTTATCAAATAGCCTCTGTGTCAAGAACTAAGAAACCCTGACATTACACACTCTTTATTTAAACCATCAATCCACATTCTTTCTTATGTCACTGCACCTTGGTTATGTATGAATGTGAGAAACGAGGCATGCGTCATGACATGTCTAATTTCATATTGCAAGCTTTGCAACTTTTCTAACAAGCCACTCAATGTTATCTAACTATAGCACAGTTCTGTTTAATATAGTATATATAGATGCTTCACCTTTTCAATTTTTAAAACTAAACCAGACTCACTAGCTAGATTGAGACAGTTTTCAATTGACAAGTTAACTTTCATCCCTTTATTGCTGAACTTTGAGCCACGCCATAAATTAAAACTAGGATCTGCTTTATTTCTGGTCTTTTTGCTGTTCTCAACTCAAAAGAATGTTACCCAGAAGACTAGGACAAAACAAAAATTTAACAAAGTAAAAAGACCAGGAATATATATCAGAAGCATGCATCTAAAGACCCTTTTGTTCCAAAAGAAAACTCTGTGCAGCAAAGGATCTAACAGTTCAAGTGCAAAAGCATATCTTTTTATTCCCACTAACACCTAGCTGCTAAATTTCCTTATACAAAAGTGAAAGTCACAGATATGCCAAATTCAAATCTTAACAAGAGGTTCCCATAATGATTAAATAAAACTACTTTTACTTTCTCATTCGGTAGTTTCACTTATTAATAAAGCGCCTAACGCATTTTTGGAATTTCTGTCATCTCATATATCTATCCTTAAAGTGCATATTACTAAAACTGCACCCTGATTAATACCTAAACCTAACTAAAATAAAAGGATATATTTATATTCTACCTACCACAAATACGCAAATATTGCACCTTTTTTGTTTGTGACCACAACCAGAGGCAGGGAGAGTGATTAACAGAATTACATAGAACAGTACCTGTGACTGTGTTTCCCTTTGATATCTGTGATAACTTGGTTGCTGGTGTTTCTGGTGACTCCTCTTATGAATCTATATGAAAGTTCAGATAACACAAATTAGTCGAAGAATAATATGTTGTTATTTATCAAAACTCTACATCAAATCCAATCAGAGAAATCAAATGCATTATATCGGTTCAATAAAAAAACCCAGAAATGTGGAGAGAAATGAATCTCAAATTATAATGAAGCGACCCAGATGCTTGTTTGGAATTGAAACAGGTAGAGAAAGTGGTGTTGAAGGAAACAAAGTGATGAAAGAAAGAAGAGAAACTAAGGTACTATTAGTGTTAACCTTGTTGTTATTTGAGTCACATGCCTCGTCCAGAACATTAGAGGGTAGCAAGAGCTTTCCTTCTTCGAAACCAACTTCACCATCATCATGAAGAGAAGCCATGAGAGGAACAGAGAAAAGATTACAGTGATAATGATTTTGATGAATCTTACACTGGAATGTGAGAGAGGGAGAGAGAAGCTTTTTAAACTCCAACTTCCGACCTGCAACTCAACTAAAATAACTTGCGTGTCAGTGACTGCAGAAAAAAAAAATCATCTTTCACAAAAAAGTTCTCAATTGATTAGTTTTCATATTCAGGGTCCACATCGATCACAAATACAAAAAATAATTATCTTTTAAATAGAATTTTTTTTATCGTTGAAAAATAGTTTTCATCCATAAAAATATAGAAAATAACGATCTTTTAGAGAAAGTTTTTACTTTTCTCCGTCACTGTAATATATTTCCTTGGATTAAAGTCTTTCTTAATAAATGCAAAATAAAAAGCAAGAACTGTAAATTAATCAACATTCCTAATTCGTGAATGTATATATTAACTTAGTTTAAAGAAATAACTGATTACTAATCACACTCATGGAAGAACTTTAGAAAAAAAGATGATTGTTTCTTGAAAAGTAATTCTCCCCACACATATGCTCCAGTGATTATTCTTTATGTTGCTTTTCGCACTCTTTTCTTGTTTACTTTATGTTATCTTTTGAAATCATTTGATCTCGTACTCTAGAAATGAGAGACATGCGTGTAAAGCGTTGAATATAATAAATTAAAAAGAAGTGTATGCATCAATATATATATATATATATATATATATATATATATATATATATATATATACATGAATTTGTCCTAATTTAATTCATCATTTTAAATTTTAAAGTTATAATAATCTTAAATACTTAAAAAAAATATTATTCATAACGACTTTATCAAATTGAAATAATATTTACTCTGATAAAAGATATACGAGATTTGCATAAGCATACATAGAATAAAGAGAAAATTACATTTACTTGACACAGAGGTTATTTGATAATGCTGAATTAGATCTCAGTATCCTCTATTTTACATAATAATTTTCGCAATAGTTATTAATAACATTATAAGTAATTTTGTGGCAGTTAAATGGTTTATTTTTTCATTTACAAAAAATATGTAAATGTAATATGCTAAGTTTCATACTTTTTTGTTAACTTTTTATTATAATATGTAACTTCTAAATAAAGTAAAAGAAAGGAATATCATTTCATTAAAAAAAGTGAACTTATGTATATTTATAAACTAAAATGAATATTAAGTGTCATTTTCTATTATCAGATATATAAAAATATGAGTATTTAATTTAATATTATAGAACTAGATGAAAGAAAGCAAGTACAAATAGAGACCATGATGAGTGTAGGACTTAGGTTGAGTTCGGTAAACCCCTTCATCTATTTTGGTGTTGTTGAAGCTGCGTGTGATTGCGGTTAGTAACACTTGCTCCATGCTCTTTTGTTTATTTATTTTGGTCAAAACCTCAATTGGATTATTTTTTTTAATGATGTAAATTTGTTCTAATAATATATACTTATGGTAATACAATAATCATTGTCAATTGGTTTAATCAATCTTCTAAGCTTAAATTCTCAAAATGGGAACAAAACGGTTCTTTCCTAACCCTTATTCTATCTACATATGTGGAAGCTATATAATTATAGCAACTATTCTTAACCACCTTACCAAACCATTCCAACATTTGAAAGAAACAATCTTCATCACTTTATCACAACACTTTAATGATTTACGATTTTAGGAAGTGTATGGATAAATTTCTTCAATTAACAGCGTCAATCCAAAATCTCAAAATTAAAATTTATTTTTTAAATCAAAATTCTAATATAAAATTATTATATTTTTTTGTTATAAAGACTGCGCAAAATTTTTAAACAAATTAACTAAAATATAATAAAATTAGGTAGGTAACAATATCGTTTTCTGTATATTTTTTATAAAAAATATAACGGAAAAATAAGTTGTGAGGGAAAAATTAAAATAGCTCGAGTTTTATACCAATGTATACTATAGATTACCATGGATGACGAAAACTGTCGTCTAAAGTAATGGAACCATATTTTTAAGATTTTAAACAAAAAAAGATTATGTTTCTTTTGGTTATAATTTAACCTTTTTTTTTTCTGTAAACAAAACACGAAAGTGATTACAATGATTGAGGATGATGACATGTGGTGGGACTCATGCTTCTGATACAAACTAACATACAATACTAATTCAAACAAAAGTCAATCTTAATAATCTTTTGTTGTTTATTATTTCGACTTGTTTAATGTGTGCAGGATTTGTTTGAAGCAGGTTATGAATGCGATTAATGAGTAGTTGAGAAGAAACCAGAAAAAAATAAAGAAAAAAGGAGAAACATTTTTTATAAATTTATTATTAGACATGTTGTATTTAATGTGGCAGATTATGGTTGGTGAAGCAATGTTCTTAATTTTTCTGGTGAAGAATGTTGAGAAAGCTAGATACATGTAGGTTATGTATCAGAAACCAAACGAAGTAGATTGTATATACCCAAACTCAAGTGATTTAGGTCACCAAAACTCTAATCTTATCATGAGTTGACACCAGGCAACAAAATTCAACACTGCACAAAAGCAGTTATGGCAACCGAACTTTGCAAAACCAAAACTTTATAAATAAATAATAACTAACCTACAATTAGGTTTAATATGGAGGATTAGTCTTCCCTAACATTGCAAATCAATGATGATTTTTTTAAATGCCCTCATTTAATATTAACCCCACATAGAACACGATGGTCAATGAAACAAATCTTAGAGGAAAAATAAATAAATATATATAATTTTGGATAATTTTGTTATCTTTTTCAAATTAAAATTGATTCTTTTAATCTTACAATTTGAGAACATCTTTAGTCTACTTATTCAAATCTCATAAAGATAAGTAGTTTAAAGAAGTAAGCATGTAATAAAAAAAATATTATTCACGTAAGTAAAAATTTTAACATCATATTTTTAGTATAAAAATATCCAAAAAGAGGTCATGGTTGAAGATAACGTTTTATTTTCTATAAGAATGGGAAAGAAAAACATTATATTTTTGTACTGCTTTGTTTATTATGTTTAAGTTAACTTCTAAGTTGTATTAAGATGCAAACTTGTTTAAATAAGTATTTTTTATTATTACATGAAAATATTTTACTTTTAAGCAATAATTTTTTATGGGTTAAATATGTTTTTGATCCCTCAAGTTTCAATGAATTTTGTAATTAGTTCATTTTCGAAATTTTATACCAATTTAGTCTTTCATTTTTATAAATGCGTCGATTTAGTCATTCTTATCAAACTTGTTAAATTTATTTGACATTTTAAACGCATTTTATGATAATATTTGAGTTAACATTAAAGTGAAAATGTGTCAAACGGTGTAAACAATTCAAATACTATCATGAGATGCGCTTGAAACGTCATGTAAACATAACAAAATTTGGTTAAGATAACTAAATTCACGCATTTAAAAAAATGAAAAACTAAATTGATCAAAGATTTTGAAAAGAGATTAATTTCAAATTTCACTACAACTTAAGGGATCAAAAACATATTTAACCATTTTTTTAGTGTTCTACACTTCCTAAATAAATAAAAGATGATATACTTGAATGTCACATAGATAGCATAAGAGACACTTTAGTAAAACTTGGTTTTAAAAGAGAGCTTGTTGATGATTTTTATTATCTTTTTGTATGAATACTTGTGAAACTTTCATAAAATAGTAACTTTGACTATTTTTCTACCGTTAACAACAGTAAATATATATATATAGAGAGAGAAAAATCTTTATCCATATATTTTAACTTTGACGATTTTTCACATCAATTACTTGTATTTCATCCTTTAACTTATTTTTTATTTTTTTCCATTTAACCCTCAAATGAAAGTAGTTGATGTTAGTATAAAGTATTCTCCTCCATCTATTCTTGAATATTATAGATATTTTTGGATTATTTGATTTGAAATTTAACAAATATAAAAAAATGCCTAGAGTGCATTAAATGTATTTAATATGCATTTCACCAACTAGCGTCATCATCCATACGATCATAATTTATTTGTTTGGCTTTAGTTGGCAGGTTCTTATGCTCACGGTGTCTCTTTTTAATCATCATCGATCCAAAATTTGTTTTAATTTATGCAAATGATATTTTTCTTTTTATAAAGAACTACAAACAAACATAAGAATAATATTAAATATTTGATAGTCATAAATATGTTTAACTTTACGTAGATTATTTTTTCATTCTATGCATGAACAATATATCATGTCACGAAATATCTATATAATTTTCGTTTAGTGATGAATTTTTAAAAGTTAATTCTGCACCTTCAAATATGTTTATTAATATTTTTTTTAAATAAGAGCTTTAATTATTTTTGTTTAAAAACACACTTAAGTAACTTTCCATAAATTTCTTTGCCTTCATGTTTTTTTAGCAAAGATGATTTTTGTGACGAATTACTTATAACTAGATTAGCTTAATTGCATTTTTTTCCTGACATTTAGCGTTTGATTTTGGTTTCGGATTTCAACTATTGAAAATTCTATAATCTTTCCTATGTTTTACAATTAGGCTTTGTTGTTATGTTACACCACACATTTAAGATTCAAGAGAAGTAAGTATGACATGATCGGTAAACATAATATAATATAATATAAGATTAAATATATTTTTTATTCCTCAAGTTTTAATAAATTTTGGAATTAATTAATTTTTGAAATTTTATATCAATTTAGTCTTTTATTTTTAGAAATGCGTGAATTTAGTTATTTTTATCAAATTTTATTAAATTTATTTGACATTTTAAACGCATTTTATGATAATATTTGAGTTAACATTGAAGCGAAAATGTGTCAAACAGTGTAAACAATTCAAATACTATTATGAAATGCGTTTGAAACATCATATAAACTTAACAAAATTTGGTAAAAAAAAACTAAATTCACGTATTTTTAAAGATAACTAATTTCAAATTTTACTGAAACTAAAGATAAAAACCCGTAAAAAACAAATTTCCTGCACAAGTTATTAACGAAATAAAATAAACCATAAGTCCTCAAAAAAATCTTCCTCTTTCCAATTTTTCCTTTACCAAATTCACATGTTAAAACTTATCATTAATTGTGGCAAAAAATGATTTAATGTAATTTAAAAAGATACAGAATTGAAATAAAAATTTTAAAGCATGAGAAATCAAGCTGAATAATATATAAAAGATAAATGACGCTTTTAGTAATTTAATCAATAAATGATTAATTTTATAAAAATATATTAATACAGGGAAATTAAAGTCTGAGGTCCCTTCACGTAAACGTAAAGATTTAAATTTTATAAGAACCCATTAAAATATGTTGTTAGGATATAAAATTTAAGATTTCAAAAAATGAAATCCTAAATCATAAAAATTAAAAAAAAAATATTTGTCTGTCTTAAGATTATATACTTTTTATAGTAATAAAATAAACTATTCATGAAAGTGTCTTATTAAAATAAAAAAGTTAAATATGTTATATATGTTTTTATCCCTTAATTTTATGTGAAATTTAGAAATAATCTATCTATTAAACTTTAAATTAATTTATTTTCTCAATTTTGAAAATGTGTGTATTTAGTTATTTTAACCATTATTTTTAAGTTTATTTGAAGTTTTAAACGCATTTCAGCGTATTTGAGTTATTTACATAATTTAACTCATTTTTACTTCAATGTTTACATGTTTAACCTAAACAAAAATTGCAAAATGCATAAAAAATTAATGTGACACAATTAAACTTACAAAAAATTAGATAATACTCATTGTAATAAAAGTAACTTAATTCTTACTTTCTTTAATTTATTTTAAAAACTTAATTAAAATATACCATATATATCATTTAATTATAATTTCTCACTTATAATAATTTAATTATATTAAGAGGGCGCGTTTCCATCGAATTTAAACTATCTTTTAATATAGAGCTTCATTATTATTCCGTAATAATACATATTTATTTCTTATTTGAATTCATAAATAGTCGTCGTGTTAAGAAGAAAAAGTCTAATTATATAAAATAATCTATATCGTTATTCAATTGCAAAAGACGATGTATAACAAGTTATTAATTTGTAGACGTTTAGTTACTCATTTAATCTTTATAGTCATTGAAGTTTAACATTTTGTTTCTTATATTTTAAAATTATTTATTTTAATTCTTACCCATATCGTTTTAATTTTTTTTATTTCCTACAAATGTAATTTAATTTTTTTTTATCACCTAAACTGATAACAACAAAACAATGCTAAAAATAGTATATACAAATAATAAATAATATTAATCAGTATAAAGATTAAAGTAAAGGTGGTCTTTATATAACTGATAAACTGAATAATTAAACTATTTTAGTATAAATTATCTTAAAAATAACTATTTTATAATTAATTAATAAATTTTAAAATTAACCAACATTTACAAGCAATTAAACCCGAAACTCTACCTATCTGTGCTTTGATTATTTCCCGTCGTTCCTGGTCTGATATCAGGCATCGTATCAATGGCAAATCAGTCAAGCTTCAGCGGTCGCAGTGGAGTTCGAGTAGTGGTTACCGGCGACCGCGCCACCGGAAAATCGAGCCTGATAGCTGCCATCGCGACGGAGTCATTTGCCGAGTCCATTACGCCGGTTATTCCGCCCACTCTATTGCCCCCTGATTTGTTCCCCGATAAGGTTCCGCTTACCGTCATTGATACATCTTCCAGGTCCTCCTTCTTCTCTTTCAGTTCCGTAACTTTCCAAAATTAATTCCACGCATTAGTTTCATCGATTTTTTTTTTTTTTGTCGACGCAATCCGTATTTTACGAAATAATTGATCAATTAAAGGCGCGATAGCTGAATCGCATTTTTTTACTGAACTTCGTTCGTTCTACGTTATGCATGTTATTTCTATCTTATTCGCCGTGATCCCTCTAGATTTGAAGTGTTTGATTATGCTCCGAATGAACGCGCGTTTTTGTTGTGTGTAGCTTGGACAAACAAAGCAAGCGTAACGAAGAGTTGAAAAGAGCTAATGTTGTGGTTTTAACCTATGCTTGCAACGACACGGCTTCGTTTTCTCGGTTGAGTTCTTACTGGTTCCCGGAACTGCATAAGTTGGAGGTTGGTGGCTTTTTCCATTTTTCAACGAGGAACGAAGTACGAGTGGTAAACAAATAGTGATAATTTGTTTATTGTTGTTGATTTTTTTGGTGATGCATTGATGTAGGTGAAGGTGCCTGTAATTGTGGTTGGTTGCAAGCTGGATCTTAGGGATGAAAGCCAGCAAGTGAGCTTGGAGCGCCTCATGACACAGCTACTGCAACAGTTCAAGGAAATTGTCACATGCATTGAGTGCTCTGCTGCTACGCAATACCAGGTATTTTACTTCTCTGCATTATTTGTTCCTGGTGATGCTGAATTATTCATAGACATTTTATCCTGTATATAAGAAAACAGGATTCTATCTTATTTTCTTGCTCAAATATCGGTCGATGCTACTATAGATTGTATCACGTCCATTCGTTACAATTTACAGCAGTATATTGTAAATAAATATAGTTTCTATTGCATTTCCCTTGTGCTAAAATAAAAGCTATGTTTTATTGAAGTCTACTAATTCATCAAATACAAATAGTGCAAAAGACGGAAAAAAAAATCCAGCTAAATGAGTTCTCATTTCTCCTTTAGATCCATTACCATGTCTGGATAAGCTTTTCTAGAAGCTCTTGTAAGAGAAAAAAAAAATTAAAAGGAAAAATGAAATAAGTTTTCCTTATAAACTAAAATTAGTTTGTGTATAAATTAAAATCAACATTTTGGAAAAGTTAAATGATTTTAGCTTCTACAAAGAGCTGATTTTAACTTGTACACAAACATTTTAGTTCATGTGATAAGCTTATTTCATTTTTTTTCTCTTATTTTCTTTTTCCTACAAATGTTTATGGGAAAACTTTATCGAATATAGCTTAACTCAAGTGTAAAGTAAGAAATTCACGAGTCTATGTAATATTGCAGTTAATTTATATATAAGGACACGATCTTGATAATATTGTCATCATTGTTTGCAAAATATAAGTGCCTGAATTTAATGTTAATTCTAATATTTCAGGTCCCTGAAGTTTTTTATTTTGCTCAAAAAGCGGTACTGCATCCAGTAGATCCATTGTATAATATTGAAAGTCAAGCTTTAACAGATCGATGTGTTAGGGCATTGAGAAGAATATTTGTTCTTTGTGATCGTGACATGGATGAAGCCCTCAATGAAGCAGAACTAAATGATTTTCAGGTTATTGTTGTATTTATATTTTTTTTTTCAAATTTCCTCTTTTGCGTTTGAATATTTATTATTTTCATTGTGGCCATTTATTCAAAGCATGCAAATATACCAACAGGTTAGATGTTTCAATGTACCATTGCAATCATCTGAAATAGCTGGAATCAAATCAGTTGTACAGCAGAAAGTACCAGAAGGGGTCAACTCACTTGGTCTTACTTTTCCAGGATTTGTTTGTGTTCATAATATGTTCCTCAAAAAAGGGCGTCCAGAGACATTATGGGCTGTTCTAAGAAACTTTGGATATGATAATAATTTGAAACTGAAGGATGATTTCCTTCCTGTTCCGGCCAAGCGTGCTTTGGATCAGGTGACACAGTTTCTTTGTTATATTACTGTCAAAATTCCACCTTTATGTCTACCTGACTGTGGTTTAAATTGAAGAGGCTGAAGTAGCGATACAACAAATTGACCGTACATTATTCAGTATTGGTATTAACAATAATAGAAAATACGTGTGGTTGTTGAATTTGGAAGAGTAGAATTTTACATTTAGGTTACACTTATTTGTTGACTGCAATTTCAGCTATTCACAGGTAGGTTTTGCATATACTAGTTGTGAAAACGCATGCCTCCGGGATTGGTGAATTGCAGAAGTGAAGTATGGATTTTAAATTTGCTCTTAAAAATGACCATTATATGTTGAGACATTGTTATTGTCCAGATCTTTCCTTATCTGCCAGCATTCCTCTTGTATACATATGGCTATTTAGAATTTTGGATTTGCAATTAGTTTGTTGTTGTTAATATAGCATTCTCCCAATTTTTCTTTATATTTGGTTTTTAATGTTATAGCTCACATATTAAGAAATACAATTGCTTCAATTGCTTTACTCATATATGTACTAGAATTATTTTTATTTTCCTAATTATGCCGCTTATCTCTTTTATATGTTATCTCAGTTGCTCACTCCATTTCTTTTTAGGTGTTAGATTTTTGGAGAATTTGTTTCTATTTATTGGTCACTTGTTAAGTTCAAGATCACATTAATTACTCTGAAACTCTTTCTACCATTACCTCTCTCATTTTTTTATAGGTGTGTAGAATAATTAAGGATTGGTAAAGATGAGGGTATATTTGAGAAAATAGTAATTACTGTTTTGTTGAACTTAAAAGTTAGGTAAAATGGAACTGAGGGGATGCTTTTATTCCATGTTGCTTGATACTGAGATGGAGAGAGATGATGATATTTGTTGCTATTGATTTTATGATACATTTTTGTTGAGTCAAATGGTTTATGAAGACGAAAAAGACACAGCATGATAATATGCATTTTTTTCCCAATTAGTGCATTTCCTGACATTGTATAGGTCATCAATTCATCACCAATTGTTGTGAAGTTATTTTAATTTTCTTGTTAAAATTTAAAATGGTACGAAGTATTAACTTTTGTACAACATAATCTTACAGAGTGTGGAGCTGACAGGTGAAGCTGTAGAGTTTCTAAATGGTATCTTTCGACTGTTAGATTCAGATAAAGTATGTAGTAATGGTTTTCTTATCACTTTCTTGATTTCTATTATGCGTTTCGACCCCCTTCACTCTGTGTTCTTTTTAGGTGGTATTCCAAATCTAATATACATTTTCTCTATTTACTTCTTTGAACCTTGATACTCTCCAGGATCGAGCCCTACGGCCTGCTGAAATTGATAAGTTATTTTGTACTGCTCCAGAAAGGTGAGTTTGCTAACCCCCTCATCCTAAACTTTCTCTGTATAGAAAAATAAAAGGTGAACTCATCTTTTGATTGTCCCTTCTATAACCCGCATCTCATTAATGTCATATTTAGTCTGCATAACTAAATTACTTTTTCTTATTGTGGATGTATAACTCTAGATTTGGTTGACTAAATTTTTAAGATAAGTTATAGGTGCAACAAAACTGAGTAATCATTGCTAAGAGAAGATAATATCCTTTATAAATAGGCTCACTGAGAATTAGTAGACTTGTTTCCTGCAAATGTTCAGGTTAAGTCTTAAATGACCTGCCTCTTGTTATCCCTTTATAGGTATTGGTTATAGATTTTGTGCAATTCCGCAAGTAAGATGTGACTGATGATGTTGTCTTATGCTTAACAATTTTAAAAAATTCCACATTATATGAAGATATGACATGAGGGGATTAAATAAAAACGTTCTGAATAATACTTATATGATTATATAAGATTTGTTCCTTATTTCTATAATAATAATAGAAACTTATGTAATAAGTTTATAATTTTATAGGTTTTAAAAAATCATTGTATTTATCCTTGTTAATATTGTGTTGGAAACATGTCAAAATTATGTTAGAGACAAAAAATTTCTTTTGACTTAGAAACCTGATCAATACGTACGTGGTGTATAACTATTGTACACGTCTTGGTGTCTGATAAATGCTGGACACAGAAATACATCATTTGAGAGATATGTCCGAGCTTCATAGGTTTGCTTTAAAGATATGTATGTCATTTGATAGAAACCAAGTTTGGCATATCAAAAAGCTTAGAAATGTAATTAGGGTGCCAATTACACAAAATTTTTTATAAACACTTTTAGAAACAGAAAATAATAACTAATCCCAATAGTTGAAATCAACTTAAGCATCTTAGCTTTGGGGAAGTCAGATGAGAAAACTTCTATAAAACTTAAGTGCATAAGTTGATTTTAGCTTATGAGAAAAGTTCACTTCATTTGATATTTTTATTTTCTTCTCTTATAAGTGTTTAAAAAGAAGTTCATCCAGACATTATCTAGACTAATTGAAGCAATCAGTATATTGGAGACATCACTAAAATTCAGGATATTCTGTGTTTGACAATAATTCTCTGTTTAAAAGATTGCTTTGACTACTCCTTGCCAAAAAGTCTATGTTTGTGCAGCACGAAACACCTATTTATTTCTGCGTTATGAGAGCTCAAAAAATAGATGTTTTTTTCACAATCCTATAAAAGACAGTGTTACCTTTGGAAAAATTACTATTTTACAATTTTTCAGCTGAAGCATATCTGATAGTAGTATTGATTTTTAATTTTATCTACTGTTCAAAGGGGGTATGTACTTTGTATATTATTCACTTTGTTTCCTATTTCAATTGTGATACTCTTGAAATTATTATAGTTAGTTTTTCCACTTGATGTCGTCCATCTTAGGTTTGGTACATGGTTGTGATTGCAGTCCTTGGAATGATGCGCTGTATAAGGATTCTGCTGAGATGAATGACATGGGTTACATATCCCTTAATGGATTCCAATCACAGGTGGGGATAATATATACTGTTGTTTATTCTTCAGAATGAGTTAGTTATTGATATATCTCTTGAATTGTATGATGCAGTGGGCCCTTATGACATTACTTGATCCACCATGTAGCCTGGCTAATTTGATTTACATTGGATATAGTGGTAATCCTGAGGCAGCTCTCCGTGTTACTCGCAGAAGAGCAGTAGATCGCAAGAAGCAATCAACAGAAAGGAATGTGTTCCAATGCTATGTTTTTGGTTCTAAAAGTTCTGGGAAGTCTGCTCTGTTGGATTCATTATTGGGAAGGTGTGCTTCTGAACCAATCACCATAGTCAGCGTGTCTTTAAATATATTTTGATCCATGAGTTAGTGAATTTCATTCTCTCCTACTGTTTATATCTGTTTTCCTTCTAAGAAACAATTAGCTCCATTTTCACAGGCCGTTCTCAAACAATTATACACCATCAACAGTTGAAAGGTTTGCCGTAAATGCCATTGAATTGATTGGGGTGAGTATCATGATGTCACAACATTACCGTTATTTAAATGATTTTGAAAAATGATATTGTCCTTATCTCATGCTTTGCTAGTAAATATAGGAGTCACATAGATGTTGTGGGGGAAATTGGGTACAATATGCAGTCTATTTTCTCATGATCCCAGTGTTTGCTTCTGCTATACAGGGAGCCAGAAAAACTCTTGTGTTGCGGGAGATACCAGAGAGTAACGTATCAAATGTTTTGTCAAATAAGGACTATTTGGCAGCATGTGATGTTGCTGTTTTTGTGTATGACAGGTACGGTGCGAAGTGTGTTTGTGTGATCATGCTTTGGGACATTTAAATTATTAGATTGGTGTTTCACACCGTGTTTTTCTGTAATCAGCATATTTATGAGCAGTAAATTAAAATGATGCATTGAAGAGATGTTGGTATCGAGTGTATTTATGCATAAACTAACTACCTAAATTTGTTTTGTGCAATATTGCTTGCATTGACATCTGGTTCTTGCTTAGATCCCTTGAATATCTGCCTTTCATGGTATATTACCCTATTAGCTATCGATATGAATGTTATTTACTAATTAGAAACAGACGGTAAATTATCAAAACATATTTCATTAAAATCCCACATGCCCCCTTTTTGTTCTCTCACTCTCGTGGCTTACATTCACCTTCTCTCTTCCACTCTCCCTACCATCTTTCTGGAGTTTCCAGCTTCTTACCCTGTTTGTAGGCTGGGTCTTTGTCCATCTTGTCTATTTAACTTATATTCTTTTGTTTGTGCTTTTATACTCAACTTCTATGAATCACTCGAAAGAATTATTGTTGATCTGATCATTTGAGGTATAATGATGCCACAATATAAATCCCCACCACTCTAACAAAATATGAAAACCAATATGATTTAGAGGAGAGATCGAGTTATTTCCAAAGTAACTCTAACAAAATTGCTCCTCATCCTTAATTTTCATTTCTCTTAATCTAATGGTCTTAAGAGTTACTTATGAGAACCATTTGATTAGGAGGAAATGAAAAGTGTAGATGAGGAGTGACTCTTTAAAGTTACTCTAGCAGTAGCTTGATCAAGAGTTACTCCCTATTCAAACTTCTTATTTCTTAATCTAATGGTTATGAGTAGTTGCTTGTTAGAGCCATTAGGAGTAACATGATCCATCCTCTCTCTCTCTCGATATGTCTGTGTGTGTGCATGCCAACATATCATATTTAGAATATAAACTTAGACGCCAGCCTTTTAGCCACTTGATGCATTTGCTTGGAGGGAATCCAGAAAGTAACACCATCTTTCTGGAAGGAATCGTAATAATTTTCTGAGTTTATCAGTGGGCTGGTATCATGGAGAGTGGAAGACAGAGATGGTGGGTGGGAGAATTGAGGTGGGGAAAGAGAGGCGCTCATTGATTGACAAAGATGGCTCATATTATGGATGAATATATCTTGTGATGCAAATTTATTCCGAGTCCATTTGTACACATGCTATATTTAAAGCAGGAACCAAAAACTCACTTCATTGTTTATGTTTTTAGGCAAGGCTCTTTTCTCAAGTCAAAAGTTCATGTTAGACTATAAAAAAATTGATCTTAGATACTTTTATTAGTACCACCATAGATTTTGAGGTTCTGCTACACGTCTATTCTTAGGTGGAATTTTCCTTAATTTGACTAACCTAGTGCAACTCGTAGTTGCATATTTGATTGTTTATTTTTGGATTACGCTGCTGTATCTTGGTTTTGTACTTTCTTTTTCTTTTTTTTCCAGCTCAGATGAACTTTCATGGAGGAAATCCAGAGATTTGCTTGAGAAGGTTGCTAGACAAGGAGATCTAACCGGTTATAGAGTTCCTTGTCTCCTTATTGCTGCTAAGGATGATTTAACGCCATACCCAAGGGCAGTACAAGATTCAGTAAAGGTATTGCATATCAATTCAGTGTTATGACATAATTGAATGTGTTATCGTTATGTATTATTTCATAGTTAAACCTTCGAGTTTAGGATGCTACTACCATCCATTTAATTTTGCTACAGGTTACTCAGGAATTGGGAATAGAGGCATCTATTCACGTAAGTATGAAATTAGGCGATTCAAGTAACGTGTACAATAAGATTGTCCATGCTGCTGAGCACCCTCATTTAAGCATTCCTGAAACTGAGATTGGCAAGAAAAGAAAACAATACCATCGGCTTCTTCAGCACTCTCTTGTATTTGCCTCAGGTATGTTTTTCTTGGCTACCTTCCACTACTAGAACTTGCTGCATGGGTCATAAAGCCATAGATCACAAGTTTTCAAAAGTATCTGTTTTTGTATTGTTCAATTGTTGATTTTTAAATAACTGTCTGTCTTGAATATACAGTTGGGACTGCAATGGCATTTGTTGGTTTGGCAGCATGTCGTGCATATGCAGTGAAGAAGAATTCTTCTGGTTAGTCATCAAGAAACTTTATACTTACCCAACTGACTTAAATTAACTGTTGAATTCGTGTTCAATATTGGGCACACTAATCTTACTGGCTAACCTCAAGTTATATTTTATGTATAGTATTACTAATTTCATTTATTTTTATTGCTAGAACGGCTTCTTATATAGCTAACTGAACATGGTTTTGGTTCTTTTTTCCAAATTGATTTTTATTGTGTATATTTCATGGTTAAATTACTTTGATTTGATGTAATTATTGATCTCTCTCTTTTGGAGTTTGTTTGGAATTAAATATTTCATGTACCTATTTTATTTTTCAAATATGAAATAATTTAATTTTGAAACCTTTTTTTGACTTAAGTACGTGTGAAGTTCGGTGAAAAATTGTAACATTTAATTTATTTTCAATTGTTTGGTTGACAATCATACTTAGTAAAATTAATAAATCACCAATTCATTTTAATTTATTTAACGTGTCCAAGTTGCTTGTGAATTAACTAAAGAAGGATCCTATACATTCTATAGTTTAGCTAAAACTATAAAATACGATCAAAAGGAAAATTTTGAAATTATTATAAGAAACTTATACGGTTAATTTAAATAAATAAGTACAGGAGTATATTATATTTAAAATGAGCGAGCAAATTGAATAAAATTAAAAACAATAATTAATTTGAGGGTACAGGTAATAGAGATTTGGAATGAAAAACTAGTGCAAAAAAATAAAACTCTTATTTTGATAAAGCTAATTTTAAAAGTAAATAACGTAAATAAAAAATGAAATAGTTAAAAAAGAACACTTTAAAAAAAATGAAAAGGTACAATGTTAACATTTACAATATTGGAGACTCAATAAGAATCCAAATTCTTATTTATTTATACATGTCTAATACGTAGAACTTGGGTTAGGACGGATATTTCCAAGAACTATGATACTTAAATTAGCTTACTGTCAGTATTTAGATGTGATCGTGAAAATTTATTTGATGATAGGCTCTTCTAATTTATTTTTTCTACAGTATTTTATTGTAAGTGAATCTTCTACTATATCGTTTTTATTTGTATTTCAATTTTTTTACAATTTTCAAAAACAATTAAATATCAATTAAATGATATTACAATCTTGCAAACAAAAGAATTTATAATTAAATAAAATTAATATTATAAAAATTAACGTAATTATTATAGTTAAATTTCAATCTGATATTTTTAGATGAATAAAGAATATAAGTCTTTTTTGTGGTAATTACGATTTTTAGTCTTTTTCTAATATTTTAATAGTACTGCATCAGAATATGAACATACTCATATTAAAAAATAATTTTTTACTTTTAATATTCAATATCTTAATTTTAAGATTCTTCTCTACATATTTCAATCAAAATTACTTATAATATCTGAGTTTTAAATTTAGTATTTCACTAACATTTTATATTAAAACTGCTGCCACAACACACACACACACACACACACATATATATATATATATATATATATATATATATATATATATATATATATATATATATATAATCAATGTTTTATATTAATTATTTTTTTCAATTCAGTCTCATTTTTTTTAAACGAAGTAATTTTGTCTTTTCCTAAATAGAGACCAAATTTAATTGGAGTGACCAAATTAACTTTTATATAAATGTTTAATGATATTTTTATTAAATATTTTTTGTTTAGAATTACAATGAATTTAAAATTAAAACGAAAATGTTAAGAATGAGGACTAACACTATTGTTTTAAAATGTTAAGAGGTTAAAGAGTGGAGAGTAACGCCATTACTTGATGTGATTATATAATTTTTAACCTTTTAGTCATCATTTTTAATATTTTTGTTCTAATTTTAAAGTAAGTGTAACCATAAACCAAAAATATTTAATAAAAATGTGAATTTTAATAAAAACTCAATATAACATTTATATAAATATTAAATTTGAGCTCAATTCAAAATTATTCAATTTTTTTAAAAGTTGGAACTATTGAACAAAATTAACGAATATATGGACTAAATTGAATATTAAAAATTAATCATGACATGTGGCACATTGTCAGATTGACATGTGGACATTTTTTAAAAAATTTAAAAAAATAAAAAATAAAAAAAAAATGACAAAGTTGAACAACTTGGTTTCTATTATAAATTTGTTTATAAACTAATTACTAAAATAATTTCTATTATAAATTGGTCTCTAAACTAGTCACTACCATTAGTTACCAAGATTTTGGCAATGAAAAAAGTTAGTCTCTAATTAGTCATTTGGAGACCAATTCCTTTGGTAGACAAAATCTTGATTGGTAGTTAATATTAGTGACTAGTCTAGAAACCAATTTATAATAAAAATTATTTAGTTACCAATTTAGAGACAAATTATTCATAATATAAACTATTTTAATTACCAATAATTTCTAGTTTCTAAATTGATATCTCAATTGGTCATTTTAATGACTAATTATTTTTAATCTTGATCACTATTTAAGAATTTTGTACAAGATTAATTTCTCTTTTGTCCAAAAATTATAGTTTGTAGAAGCAAGAATATTTAAATGAGTGTATTCTTTTATTATATTATAAAAAAAAAGAGTATGTACTTGTTCTCTTTTATTTGTATGGTAATTAATTTATTTTTATTTAATAAAATATTTCTTTAATTTGGATTTTTTTTCCTTGTTAACCGTTGTTCAGAAAAAAAAAATTTTGTCTTGATTTTAGTTGTAAGATATTATTATTTGTCGTTAGAAAATTCAAATGAGTTAAAGTTTTATATTAAGTAAAAAAAAATTGAATATCATACAAAAAGATATTTATATAAATTTATTGTATTAAATTTTTGGGTTAACAAATGGTCATTCCCAACATAGGCTTATATCTTATTCCATTGAATTCCTTCTTGTAACCAAAATAGTGTGGGAGATGTGTGGTTGGTGGGTTGGTGTGAATACGGTGCATCATAACAAACTATGTGTCAATTTCCAACACTTTCATCTTATGCAACTAAATGGAAAACAAAATAGAAGTTGGAAAAGAATATGGTTGGCTATTATCTGAAAAATCCGAAAGCATAGAAACGAGATTATTTCTAAGCAAAGGAAAGTAGACCTAGAAGAAATCTTTTCTATGACATAAGTGAGTGCATGGATTTGGATGAAACATAAATTACCAAATTTAACATTTTCATATAGTGATTAGTACCAATGTCCAATTCAAGTAAAATCATTGTAATTCTATCGAGAAATTATTATTCAAGGACAAACACACACTCGGTTTGAAAGCAGGGAAGGGAAGACTTATTTTGTAGGAAAGGAGTGTATGGGAAGGGTTGAGAAAGATATGTTCTGTTTTTGCAAGGGATGAAATTGCACAAATGTTCTTTCTATTTGGAATAGACAACAAGATAATACAACTCCTCTACTGCACGAATGGAAATGGGTGACAAAAAGCATATACAGGCATAGGGGACAATGTTGCAGCAGGTTAAGCAAGGGTAAACAGTCACTAGGAAAATGTCATTATGTCCATTACGTCAATATAACGTTATATTGATAGCACAATTTCATGTGACTCTATAACCTCTAGATTAATATAAAGTGACAACGTTTGGAAAATTATTTTATTACTAGATATGTCTATGATTTTATAATATCTGTACAATTATAGATTCTTGTAATATTAGACTAATATATTAGTCTCTTCCTTAAACATTTTGTTAGCACAAGTACCTCTAAAATGTGTAAATTTGATGTGAAAGTACATTATAACTCTTTTTTAAAAGAGTAAGAGTATCCCAAGTATTCTCTGTTATTTAATTTATTCAACTTTTTTATGATAAAAAAATCTATTGTATTAATCTGTTGCCTTCCATATATGAAACATATTTACCATTAATGTGAAGAAAGAGTTATAAATATATGGTATGACATGTGATTGGACCTTGTCTGTCACATGGCAGCATGCATGCTATGACTAACCAAACACAATTCTCAAACACATACCGCACCAAAATCATCAATGTGAAGAAAAATTGCAAAAGGATGGTAGAAGAACTGAACAAGGGTGTGACTCTGATGTGAAAAGTTAGCCTGAGGAAATCTAAAATGGTGGTGTGTTTCCCGTGCAATAAATAAATTTGTACAACAACACCTTGGCAAAAGATCCTTAATTTCCTGTTCCTCACCAAGTTTCTCCTTCACTCCCATAAGAACAACACATGGGGGAGAGAATAATGCAGAGTTGCAACATTGGTAGTGGTTTCAATGATTAAACATGAATATTCTCATAACATATTCTTGTATGTGACATGATTGACAGGTTTGGCATGCAGCAAGAGTCTAGCTACCTCCCTCTTACCTGTTTTGTTAAGTGAGGGACACGAGCAAGACAACATAAAATCAAAATTTAGCAATCAGATGCAACATGGAAATCTTCACAACCATGCAGGGAGTCGACACGTTATATCACCTACAAATACTAGTCTGTACCACCACCCTCATCGATTTCAATCTGTCCTCTATTACTTTCCTACATCCTTTTTCAAAGTGCATGGTCCCCAACTTCATCTTCCTCCATTCTCGATTCAAACTTTATTATCACTCTTCTACGCTGCCCTTCACAACACAACCGATCACAATCTTTTATTTTTCTTTTTATTTCAAACGTTACTTGTTACTATTTTGTTTCACAACACAACCGATCACAAACGCTGCTCTAAACATTAATTATTTTCAAAGTAAAACCATAAAATTTTCAGTTTTATTCAACCAAACTTAATTATTTAATTACAATCCAAACACGGCCTAAATTAACTTTATAGGTACATCCACCGTTTCAACGTTATTTTCTGTTATACACTTTATCAACACAAGAGGTTTGCACTTTATTATTTTTAATTAAAATTATGGATTTCGTTTTTTTAATGTATGAGTTGGCGAGTTAACAAAATTATTGAAAATAATATAATCACACAAAATACAACGGCTAACTTGAATTTTGAAAAATGAGTGGCCAAGGGCTTGTGTCAATTCGTTGTGCTTAGCCCATAACGCTGATTAGGCTTCAATCAGAGCCCAAGAAACGTAAAATGAAAAAAAAAAAATGACCAAGATATCTCAGTCATTGGGTGCAAATTTCGTACACACGTCCTAGGTTGTGTTGTGGGGGACAATGCAAAAGGGAAATTCTTGTACGGTTAAATTGATAAGTATTTGGAAAATATTTTTAAGAATTAACTGTTCCTTGTGTATACCTATCTAACCTTTATGAATTTCAATTATATCAATTGGATAGTTTTTTTTTTTTTTTTTACCTTTTTATACTATATTATCGATGTGGAGTACTCGTTGTTTTTGTTTATGATTAATATTCATCTAGGAAATGATTAATCTTGAGTCCTTTTTTTCCAAATCAACCATACTTTTCCATGAACAAGATTCAAACTCGGCATCTTATTTAGAGATACTAAATTTAGTAGGTTTTTCGTACCAACAATAATCTCCAATTCCGTTAATTAAGTATAAGTGTATACAAATATTAAACTTTGGAATTTTAGCCTCACAACATCATCGATCATTAATTGATACAGTGATTAATACAGTCCCACACATGGTGAAAACAAATGATGTAGTGAGAAACTAGTATTTGATTTTCACCTAAAACAAAAACTTGCCATAGTATTTGATGGAGTTGGGACACAATGGACAATCTTTTGGATTCTGTGGATGACATAGACTTCCTATCCTCCATTCAGAAAAATAATAATAATAATAATAATAATAATAATAATAATAATAATAATATAATAATAATAATAATAATAATAATAAAAAAAAAGACAACCTGGATTAGGGAGACCAACTTATGACCTATTTCCTCAAAATTTCAACATAAAATTAATATCAAGTAAGAGAAAAAAAGAAAACAGCAAATAAAGTTAACCTCTCATTTTGTTTTTACCCAATATTTTATTGCAACTCCATATTTGGGAAAAAGTTATTCTTCATCCGACATAATTCATAGTTTGCACGAGTGTGGACTTCCATTATTTACAAAAAGTTTGAAGGTAAACTTTTTATATAATTTAATATCTAATACGCTTTATGTTCAATTTTAATTCTCTTATTTGAATTTGGCTGACTTTATACTTTATTTGGGATACTTAAAATATGTTTAATATTTCAGAAATTTATGTGAATTATTTTTAGGCAATTTTTGCAAGTACATACCTGTTTACATAACATGCGAGTTTTAGGAAACACGTGGTCCTTGTAAACATCAAAAACTAATTTATAATTTATTTTATAATTCAAATATACAAACCTAAAGATAGGGATCACCAACTTCTAACCCAATCCACCTTTTGATTGGGGAATGGAACTCTCAAATTGGGTTATGGGTCGGTGTCACTACCTTCACTATGTTGCCCTTATTTGTTTTTATATATGATTAGCAATATTATAAATGATACATTTAGTTTTTCATGTATATTCATAATGTATATTTCAATTAACATTAATACTTTATAATATTTATTTACAACTACAATTGTGACACTTTATTCTATTTTTATTATCGCATATATATTTTATTATTTTATTCTATTACATGTAATTATTTTATTTTCATTTATAAGGATTAATTAAAAAGTGAGTGAGGTATGATGAGTTCGCTGGTTTGGCCCTATAGGCTAAGCTAGGATTGGATTAATAAAATTTTAGGTCATCATTAAGAAATACACTTTTAATGAATTAAGATATAGCCAGTTCAACTAAAAGTTATAGTTGGTTATATGAATTGACTTATCTAAAATAAATAAAAAATAGAAATTTAATAAAAGAAAAAAAAAATGAAACTTCAAGAATGTTTTCTAAAATTATTTCAATTCAGTCACTTAAAAAATATTCTGTTAACAGTTATTTTAATCTTTTTATCATTTTTTCAATCTTATGATAAAAGATAACTAGTCACCACCATTGAATTAAAATATTTGATGAAAATTATTTATTTTAAAGCTACTGTTAGAAGAGTTTAATTGTTTTTGCATATGCATTAGATGTTGAAATGCAAAAGAATTCCAATATTGATGTACATGTATACGTATACCTAATCGTACAGTATTGTATGCAAGTACATGCTGGGTCTATGCCTTTATAATTGCAGACCACTCCCAACTAGCTCACACGTAGCATGTGCATCTTTATTCCCCTTACCATCATCTCTCTCTATATAATATTAAGGGAATTAAGTAAAAATTCGTAATTATTGTCAAAAGAAGAAACACTAGAAAAATAAAAATACCTTGTAACCATATTTTGGACAGTTAAAATAAAAATAGGTAAATATATATAATTTTTTAAATGGTCATATAATGATTTTAATATTGACTTTTGTTCATGATTTTCATTTTTTAAATGATAACTTTTCCTACCATCTTTACACTAATTTCCCATGGGTGGAATATATTCTTACCTAAAATCCTAGCCATTATATGTTATGACAATATTAGAATACAAGTTGATATTATTTCTTACCATTATGAACTTCACTCACACCTTAGTTAGTTCCCTTGCATTAGTGTATGGGAGTGATCAATGTATAATAATGGTGTATCCAAAATGTAAATGTTGGAATATGTTCCTCAAAATAGAGGTTGATCAATTATTATATTGAATAGAATTTAATTAAATTAGTTTAAAATTTTAGTATAATTAGATTGAGAATAAAGTAAATTAGTAAATCGGTTTTGTTTTATTTGAAATGTGAGGGAAAAGTATAGATAAAGGAACATAAAAAGTTAGTGTATAATTGGATGGCTTTACACATGCAAGTTGTCCCTATCAGTGGGTTGATTAATGAAGTAGCGAGGTAGTTGGGGATATGTCTGAAAGATGTTTAATGAAAAACTAAAAATGAAATCTTGGGAAGCTTTTGAAGACATAACATAACGAAATGGAATGTGGATTAGGCCTAGGATGACACGGATCCAACGTTACAATTCATGTAAAGCCACTCAAAGGACTACGTACCTGCTATTTAAACTTTACAACATGTGCCAAACAAAACACTTCAACACAGTAACACCTATCAAACATAGTCTTATACTCATAGGATTCCAAAACCACATATATATGTGCTTCTGCTCGTGTGGATACTTCAAATAATAACAAGTGAATTTTAACCAATTATTTTGATGATGAGCCGATTTTAAATAATAATATTTAATTTTCATGTAAAATTATTAAGTTTATTGGTAGAGATTTTACATAAGATAAATTTACAGTATATAAATAAATACAAACCTTATCTTACAAGTTGATTTTGTAAGGTTAACTTAGATTTAAAATCTACCTATTAAGATATTATTAAAGTCATTCAAAATCTATTCTAACGTGATTTGCTGAGTGTTGGACTTATTGTGTTACCCGTTATCGTGTTGTTATTGGATTATTTAGTAATGTCTAGTCTTACCTTTGATGTATATGCCTTGATATAAGAGATGTGTTAGAAATTTCATATCGACTAGATTTAATATGAATTTACAGTAATTTTATTTTATAAACTAATCTTGTAAGGTTAAATTAAGTTTAAATTCTGTTTATTAAGATTCATTCTTTATATATTATCAGATAATGAGCAAACTTTTTTTTCTCTCACCTATAAGATATTATTCTCTCTCTTTGCACGTGAACAAAGATAAAGAAATAATGTACTTTTCTTAAACTAAAAATTATTAATATTTAAAATAATTTCTATTACGAATAAAATGTTATAATTGATTTGTAAATCGGAGTTTAAATTCGTCTCTAACATTGGCTACCACAATTTTAACTCATTATTATTATTGATTCTTAATTAGTCTCTAATTTTACTAATTTATTAATAACTAAAACATTGACATATAATGTTAGAGATCAATTTAATTTCCAATTCATAAAATAATTATAATTTTTTATTTATAATAATAGACTATTTTAAATTCAAATAAATTCTAATTTATAAAATAGTATCTAAACTAATCAATATAATAATAAAATTATTTTTTATCTTTATAATTAGTTGTTATTTAATGATTTTTTTATTATTAATATTATTATCTTTATATCTGGTTTAAAATAATAAAAAAAGTTATAGATTCAACAACAAAGGTAAGAGAGATTCAGATCCGTCCTTCTTTGGAATTAGGGAAACTAAATAGGCTCTTATTATTTTGCATAAAAGTTGATGTTTATGTGTGTGTGTGTTTTTATGATGCCCTATCTCTTTCATAATTAAGATGTGATAATTATTGTGTGTGTTGTCTCAGGTATATGTTATATTATCCATTATGTAAGGTATTGCAGGCCCGCACGAGGGAGTTTTAGCTACGGTTGTCAAATGGATAAGCTATTAGCAACCCATCACCAAATGCCTAATTTTTTTTTTTTTTTTTTTTTTTTCCTTTTTGGCTAATGAATGTGTCGATCAGATTTTTGTTCATTAACCTAAACCAGTCATAATCATATCATATTGGATAAAACATGTTTTGATTTATAATTAATAATCAAACCTCTATATGAATAAATGTGAATAATGAAGTTAGTTTTAGATGGACCGGACATGAATGAACGAGTTATTTTTGGATGGACATAAGAAGAATACAAATAAGCAAGTTACTTAGAAAAAACACATACGACTGACGCATTGCAATAGAGTTACTAGATTTTAAGAATTTAAATAATACGAGTTATGTGGACCAAATATGAACTAGTCTATCGTTGGCCATGCGGGATGGGACTTATACGAGATAGACATAAACAAATCAACAGACCAAAATACTTAACCAAGCTTCACACTGTCTTGCGGGTTGTGGGTTGACTCATATGGCCTGTCCCACGTTGTCATCCTTACTTTTAAATATTACTTAAATTTAGTTTTTTAATAAAGTTACAAGTTTGACTTTTTATAAGGTCATATTGTTAGTACTAAACATGATAAAAAAATAATCTACAAGTTTAAAATATCATTATGCATCTAATACAACTAGAGCTGTCAAAACAGGTCACCAGTCTAATCTGACTCGAGTCACCACTGGTTAGTCATTTAGTGAGTCAACCTAACCTGACTCACTTATTAATAAGCTCAAAAAATTTGAGTCTGCCTCGACCTACCATGGGTTGGTGGGTTAAACGAGTTAATTCATTTAATTAAAAAAAACAATTTTTTTTCTTCAATCTAACATTTTTTTAATTTGTAACTAAATTCTAAAAAGTCAAAACCTATTTTAAAAAATTATTTTTTCTCATTTTAGACAATAAAAAAATCATTAATCCAAAAAACTAAATCATAAACCTAAGTAAAATTTAAATAATCTCAAAGTTAGAGAGTGAATGAGGTATCACTGGGTCTCTCTCCCTTAAAAAAAAGATTTTTTCTTATGTTTTGGGCTAGTTTGGTATGTTAAGAATAAAATAGAATTTGTTATCTTTGTGTCGGTGAGTCAATCCTGCTTATCACGAGTTCAATTGGTGAACTGAATTTTTAGTGAACCGAGTCCTTTTTTACTTGTACCAAATTATAACTTTTTTAACTCAATCATGTCCTTTTTTTTTTGCTTGTACAAAATTTACAACTTTTTAATTCAATCTGGTTCGAACATGTAATCAGCCGCATTAGCTCACAAATTTTAACTCATTTTGAGATTTTTAAATACAACAAAAACAAAATAATGTAAGAATAAATACAATTAATATTACTTTTATATCAGGGCAATGATTTTAGTTTAAGAAACTTCCTAATGTCTTATAATTTAATCTTTTTAACTAAATACATTTTAAGAAAAATTTAAATATAATTTATTTTTATAAAAAGGTTTGATTAACACTTGAACCGATCAAAATTAAATTATATTCTCTTTTAAGCGGTTTAATTTATTACCACCCTAAACCAACTCATCTCCATCACCAAGAAGCAGCTCATTCTTAAACTTGAAACAAAAATTCATAGACAAATATAATAATTATAATATTCCCAAAATCAATTTCGAACCTTTGAATATAATATCATTTCTAATGAAACGTAGATAATATCATTAGAAAGTGGTTTTCCTAGTGAAGGATTCAAACATTATAATATTACATTTGAACATATTAACCAAGTTACATTACATGCTTGTTAGTCTCTTTAAATTATTCAGCTAAATAAGTTGTTAAACTATTATTAGGGTATTATGCTTGCAAGAAAATGCAAAATTTAAATTATCCCGAAAGAAAAAAAAAAAAAAGTCCTAACTTTGGGCACAAGTGGTTGAACCAATTATTTTCTGTACAATGATATGTTTGACTCTATGTTTACGTTGTACACTACAAGTTGGGTTACTAACATTCTCTCTGTGTAGAAGGAATGAGCATATATGTTTGTGATCACACAAACTTGTTGTCAGATCATGTTACCTACCTACTGGATCAAAATCATGAACCCATAAACAAAACAACATTAAAAAATAATGAACACCATTGTTTGATGAAAACGACTTGTCCCTACAAATGTAATTTTTGTAATGAAATGCTGCGATAATGTGAAGTGAGTCATGGAATATATCATAGGAAGCTAATGAAGGATATATGTGATGCTCTTGACAGTGCCATTGCAGAGTCTTTTTTGCCGTCTTCTAAAGGAACATTTGTTATCAAGAATCTGTAATGCGTATTTTGAAGATCTAAAAGCTTCGAATTTTTTTATTCCATATCCAAAATAAATATCTAAAATTTTAAGCTTTGATTTTTTTTATTCCATATCCAAAATAAATATCTAAAATTTTTACTGTCTATGATGTATGTTGTTAGCCATACGATTGTAATGTGTAAAATATTGTCGAATCCTTCGTGAGATGATCACTGAAAAGATTTAACACCAATCAAACATTAGTCCAACTCACACATAAAGGATTAACACCAATCTTAATCTAAAACTTTAAGATAATAAATTTATAAATCTTCGTTGTTATATGGTGCTCAACTTTCTCATTTTTACTTGAAACTTAAAATTATACTTCAATTCCCAACAAAAAATAGCATATACATCTATCATAAATTTTTAAATAATGAAGTCACTTTTCTCTCATTCATCCTTACAATCTAAAATATATGAAAACAATACCCTCTGGAAAAGACCCCAATACCCCCACTTACCCTCTTGACAGCTGTCCCATTTAATGGTTTTTTCGTAACTTTGCTTCTTCCCGTCATCTGCCCATACTGAATTTCGTTTCTGACCAATGTACCCCTACCATGAAGCCTGGATTTTGTTCGATTGTCTGGCCAAATATGTAATTTTCGTTTTCCCGCCTTAGATGGAGGAGTACTGCATGATTTGATTGATTTGCATGGATTAATTAATGCTCTCAGCTGCTTTGCTCTATTCCTTTG
>Ga0209589_1000310_pt1 | contig 63041 bp, 36 predicted proteins | sample CowpeawhiteBW_FD_187525 | JGI IMG/M metagenome (GOLD analysis project Ga0209589, IMG submission 187525) | Root nodule microbial communities of legume samples collected from California USA - Cow pea white BW (SPAdes) (version 2) | ecosystem: Host-associated > Plants > Roots > Nodule | place: USA... | reverse complement strand
ATATTAATATTATATATATAATTATTAATATAATACATGCATAATAATAATATTTATTATTAATTATATATAGATATATATAATAATTAAAATATTATTGAAAATATAATGCTTAATAATATATAAAATAATTATTATTATTAATAGTATATGTATGTAATAATTAAAAAAATTATATATATATATATATATATATATATTCGTATTTTAAATTGTAATTATTTATTTTAAAATTTTATTTAATTTTTTATAAATTTTTTAAATTCATATTTTTTAATTTTAATTTTTTTATCACATCAAATTACAAAATTATTATATTTTTTTTTCATAAAGGGTGTTTTGGTAAATTTCAAATTCTATCTATTTTCACACTTTATTTTATCTATCACATCAATCAAATCTCTCTCTAACTTTCATAAAATTTATCTTCAAATCCACTTGCTTTACCTTCTAAATTCACTCAAAAAACACACATATCCATTCATTCAAATCCACACAAATCCATCTTCACACTCTCTCTCAAATTCATCCACACAAAGGAACATAACCTTAGGAAGAAAAACTTTTTTTCAAAATACTTCTAATTAAACAAATTGTAAAATATGTTGTTTTCTTAAACAGCACGGACTCCTAATATTCACTTCTTTCAATGTTAATATCAAAATAAATTAAACTAGAATCTTTAGAGATCGAGCGCTTACTACTCGATTAAAAGTTATAGCTATTAGTTAAGGCGCAATTATTTTTACCTAAGAATGTAACAACCCAAACACTATAATTCGATTGTGACTCGATCCGCTTGATCTCTGCCACCGAACAATTGATGTCACTTACAATAAGAACACTGTTACCAAAATTCCCAGTGACTTTTTATTTTTCTTTTCATCCTAAACATCCAAATCTAACTATCTCAATTGAAACATAACCCGTGCTTAACAACAAAATGTACTAAAAAGCAAAAATGAACAAGTTGATGGATATAGATTTTTATCTCAAGTGAAAGAATTTACACAAACAAAAGGACTCAGTTGCAAAAGAAGTTTCAAGATAAAGTTAAATTCCCTAGAAAGACATGTCAAAGGAGAAATTGCAGCAATTTAGACATATCAAGAAACTCACCTTATGCATGGAAAGCTTTCTTCATTGGGAAGGGTTCTTTTTCTATTTGGTGTTACTTTATGCAACTCTTCATTTGGAAGCTTATTTTTGTTTTGTTATTATAATAATAAATTTTCAATTTTACGTTTTCCTTTTCTCCTAAAATAAATTCGTATAAATCTTCATAATTGTTATATCTTTAGCCACTACACCGTACCCTAAGTTATCATATCCTTAATAAACTTTTTTGCTGATAGCATTTTTCAATCATGCATTTATCCTATAATAATATAACATAATAATATAACAGAACTTTCAAATAAACTATAAATTTAGACGTGGATAGAAACTTGAGTATTAACATATTATTTTTAATAGTAAATGCTTTTAATTATTGAATCGTGTATTTAATTCCATTTCAAACATTTGTTGAATATTTGAAAAAAATTAAAAATATTTGAATAGATGATGTACCATAGGACTTATCAACATCCCCAGCTAGGCAGCACAGGGATAAGGGGTTGAAGACCGTCTGCTACAGGCGGACTATCCAACGGTTGGGGTGTAAAGTTTTGAACTTTGTTGATGTGGCAATTTTTCTAGAGTGATTTTAGGGAGCCTACAACCAAACGACCCTGAGGGCAAGCGGCTGAAGGCCACCCGCTATGACAAGTCGGCCAGGTGTCATGTAACTGAAAATCACATTCAAATCCCTCTTAATGTAAACACTGACGACACCGGCCATGACTTGCCATTCTCATCCAACTATTTGGGTGCAAGTACATGACCGATTGGAGAGCGAACGCTCAATAGCGTCAGTCGAGCGGACCAAAAAGGTAGAATCTGTATTTAAAGTAAAACAAGTCAGTAATCTAATCAAGTTTAAAAAACAATTGGGCTGTGATTAAGAAAACCACAGCCTATATAAAAAACTATAAATATGAGTTCAAGGTAAGTTTGGTAAAGACTTTTATTTCGCATTTATTACAACATTAATTGCATACCCCGAACGAACTTGAAGTGATCTTAGCATCGGAGCCTAATTGACATGTACCCGATCAACCGAACGGGAGAAAGGAAAAGCAAACCGAAGAGGAGGAAAGGAGAAACTATAACGAAAAAAGGGAGATTAAATAAAGGAGTTCAAGTGAGTATTTTAAACTGAGTCCTTATACCCGAAACAGATGACAAAAGAGATATATTATTTGGATGAATATGTTTAATATATGATGAATTCTCATTTATCTTTTAAATATAAGATGGAAAATTGTTTCATTGAGTTTTATCTTTCCCGATGTCAAACATAAAATAAATAATGAAATAAAAATATATTAAAAAAATTACTTTTAATTTTTAAAAATTGTTAGCTATAATATTTGATAATAACAAAAAAAAAAACTCACGATAAAACAAATTCAATTTTTTTTGTTAGAAATATTATATATCTCATGGTTTTAATTCTATTGATGTATTGATGGATATATAATATATTTCATTCTCTTTTATTATTAACAAATATTAAGTTTTACTCTCTTTTTTATATTATAGGATATTGCATTTCATATATTGAACAAATTTTTAATATATCAATATGAAAAATATGAAAGTTCTCATTAAATTGTTCATCAAACACTTCTTGTGAGTATTTGTGGATTTTTTTTTTCTCATGTCTTATGCATATCTAACATTGCTAGGTATAGATAATAGTTATTTTTTGATCGTAAATTGAATGGTAAGATCGCCGTCGATCACCATAATTTTATTTTTGAAATACGACTCAAAAGTAATAAAAAAAAAGAAAAATATTTTAATCGTTTTAAACTTTGAATTGTAAGCAATACATATATGAATTAATATATAAATCAATTCATACAAACCTTATATCTTTTACCCATGTTTCCAAAATCGACTGAAGATAAGTATTGTTAAACGTGATGAACCTTATCAACAAACTAATCATTTATGTATTAAATGACGCTAGTCATATTATTTATTTATTATTTTCTTTTTCTTTCACAGCTTCATGTTTATCTTGTAAAGTCTCTTAAAGCATTGGGTTTTCACTCTATTATAATCTTAATTGCGATAAATTATATTCTAGAATTTTAAAATATTGTTTATAAGTTTTCCTTAATAAAAAGAGTATAAATGTTATAATAAAGTTATTCTGCCTTTATCATTATTATGTATATCATATTATAAAATGGAAACACACTTCATCAGTTTGATAATCTCAAACAAAGGTATAGTAATTTGAACTCATGTCCCCTTTTTTACTAAATAACTTTCCCATAATAGATTTTAGGATGTTATAATAAGTAAGTTGGAAATTGTCCATATACATTTATTAACTTAGGGTAAGTGTTGTAAACTACAAATTATTTAAATAAAAATATCACCAGTATTATCCTAGCAGTTAGGAGAGATTATCTTTTGAATTGTTTTTATTAATTTCAGTGTATTTGTATTTATTTGAAAGATTTCGATTGTTACAAAATGGTGAAACTATCATTTATATGATTGTTATTAATAAAATATATATTTGTTTTGTTTTCTTACATAATTCCGGTACAATCGACCTATTAAATAATAAAACTTTAAAATACAGAAATAAAAACAACACTAAAATAAATCAACTCAAGCCAATAATACATCTTATATAAAACTGCAGGATTTACATAAATCCAATATATTCCTCTACTAGAATCACATGTATACAAAATCTTATCTCTAAACCAAACATGGTTAAGGTTGTGAGAAAACATCGGGGGAAACCAAACTTTGAACATGCTCAATAGGATGGATCCAACATAAGTTCTTAACCATATTTCTAAAACTCACTCTCTTATCTCTCATGTTATAAATTATTATTTGGTTCACACGATCTATATTAATTAAATATTTAACGATCACGATGTGACGATCCTTCTCAGTCATGCACAAAAGTATCAAAAAGTCATATTGCATGTCATTAATTCCAAAATCAAGAAGAAATATGTTCAACAATAGAGTCCAAGATCTTTGATTCCTGAACTCCTTCATCTGCCATATGCTTAGATGTTTTGTCTTTCGGTTATGAATAAAAAGACTTAAATAACCATTCAAAACCCCGACCAATGGAGCTTCATTAGAATGGAGCCCTTCGATAAAGCAAATATCTCCCACGACCACTCCATTAAGTTCGTGCGGAAGTAACAACTGTGTGTATGTCTCGGTCTCAAGATCAAGCGACACAATCACCAGTTCATCAAATGAAATACGAGGATTAAGAAGGTCACGACCGATCGATTTCGGCGCGCCTAACCAGTTAAGAGTGTTGTTTAGGTATATTCCGACCATTGTCCAAGGAGGTTGGGCAGGAAAATCTTGAATCTCTCTCCAACCACGCTTCTCATCCAGGCTACAAATTAAAGATCTAAAAGGACCAACTCTGGAAATCACATGACCAAATATCGCTACCACTCTGTAACTATGCCTCGAATTATCATAACCGTATCCTAACATAATAAGGATTTCTTCCTTCGGATGTTTTAAGGTAGAGTACGGGTACATAAGTTCTTTTTTGGTGGTTGGGTTCCATAAGTGAAAAGTGTTTGGTCCCTTGTTGTTCCGTTCGGTCAAACAGACCAAGCCGTTGCATGAACCAAGAATCTGATAGTTACACTTAAGCTTATTTCCACGGATCATATTAACAACAAACAAAGAAGAATTGATCCGTGAGGGTACAACCTCCCAACAATTTTTATATTCATTTGAGTAATATTTTAACAAGAAATTAGGGCTTTTACATGAGTTTTGAAGATGCATTGTCGCCAAACATGGATCCAATATGAGAGATTGAAAGTATTTGCTCATGCACATGAATCGTATAAGAGATTTTACCGGAAGTATTGACAGAATTTCCAGCAATATACCTTTACACAACACATCTTCCCACGACATTTTGCCTTCACTAATTTTTTTTAAACCTGAAAGTAAAACATAATATCATAACATCAGACATAATTTACAGAAGGACACTGATATTTTGATACTACTCTTTTTTTAGTAGTATTTGACATTACCTTTATTATTATATATTTTCTCTTTCTTTTAAAAATATAAGTTAATTTTTGTTAAAACTATTTTATTTTTATACAAATTGTCAAATGGTCGTCAAATGGGTAAAACAACCTTTTTTCTTTATAAAATAGAAATCTTTTCCCAAATTTTACATTTTTGGAAAAATTTTAGTATATATATATCTACCACTGTCTTGAAAATTTATATCTATTTCCTCTTATTAAAATTAAAATAATTTTAATAAACAAATATGTTTGATAAATTATCACTATTCAAATAACAATCACATATCACATGTACAAATAAAATAATAAAATATTAAAAAAAAAATAGAAGGTGTATAGAGTATTCTAGCATTTCTCCTTCATAGTTTGGATTTAAAGCTATAATTTAGAACGTTTTTTGAACAAAAAAATAAGAAAATTTTTATCAAACATACATATGAGTCAAGGGATTATTACCTTTATCTTTCTTTTCCACTGCGAGAATCTTCTATGACCAATTGCGAAGAACAGCAGAAAGGGCTAAATCAAATAGTAAACAAATAAGGAAAAAACTCAAACTATTTTTTCTTAATTGTGTAGTGTGTTAATATGTGAGGTGAAACTTCTTATATATAGAGGATCAAGGCCTTAACTCTCAATCAAGTTGAAAACAAATATAAGTATATTTTATCTAATCAAATATGGCTCTAACAAACTGTATCATATCAAAATCTAATTTAATCATTTATATCTTTTTTCATGCAACTTTTTGTGATTACTTTGTTATTAATTCTTAATAAAATATTCTTGTTACAGGATTAAATGTATACTGGTACACTTTCTATTTATAAATAAAATAAAAATAATTCTTAACTAAAAATAAACGCTAAAAATATTCTCATGTTTATTATCCTTACAAATTTATTCATTTATGGTTGTTTTCAAAAGATTTTTTTTACCTGATATTTGTTAAAAAAAAAAGGTAAAATACACTTTTTAACTTAATATTACGTAATCAGATTATCCGTTTAAAGAGATAAATTATGATAATTAAAATTATACTCCTTTATATAACAAAGTTAGCATCTTGTTGTTACAGAGTCCAAGTTCTATTTGTTCCTTTGAATTTGGAAGGAATAACCGTTAAGATTTTATCAATTTTGTTAGATTGTTGAGAAAAAAATGTCTTTTTCCTAAAGCAACAGTTGCAAACATATTAACCATATCAAGTCACCAGCAGCACACATTAAAACTGAACCCAAATCATGAACGGATAAAACCCACAGTGAATTATGTGTAAAATATTTTGAACAAAACTGTTTCAAACTGATTTAAGAAAATCCAAAAACAATCTTTATCAAACTATTTTATGAAAACGGTTCGATTAACAGAACAGATTTCATAAATTAGTTCATTTAATTTGGCTATAAATTCTTTGAAAAAACCAAATCAAAACAGACCACTTTTCATAAAATGATTCACTTCAATTATTTGAAAAGAAAGAAACATTGTTTTATGCAGCCCTAACTTTGTAAAGATTCATTATGCAGCAATATCACAAGTGCATTCTGAATAGACATGCCATTGGGAAAGATAATCATTACAAATTTGTTTTAGGACAAAAAGGTACATTATTCTTTTGATATTAATTAATCTTAATATACCAATTTTGACTAAACAAATTTTTTTTTCACAGAATTTGCAACATGTTACATCATGCTCTACCATAAGATCCCAATCTTTTTTCAGTCATTTACATTTTCCAACAAAGATGACTTAATAAAAAAAAAAAAAAAAAACTAAGCACATGTTACATATTTTATAAAACTTTCAAAAGGGCAATTTTTTTTTCTCGTTACATTCTTTATATCTATGAATATTACACAGTAGGAAACTGATATGATTCAAATATCTCAAATGAAAACAAATAATGACATACTTGTAGTAATAATAAAGAATCGCTGACCACTATTTGGCTTGCCTTTATACTCAACAAACTCTGCAGATGTTATGTGTTTTCCATTTGCTAATTCTATGCCATGAAACAAAATTAACGCCAACAGCCACAAATATATACAAGAAAATAAATATATACAATTTTTTTTTTCTATATTTGCCACCATTTCCTCCTTTCCATGGTCTTCACAAGCTCATTAGCTAATGATGCAAAGTCTTCAGCTCCACTTTGCAGTTCAGCAGTGCGTTGGCTGATTCTCTGAATCAAATTGAACAGTAAAACTTCATTTTAGCAGAGTTTATGAATCATGATAACGATGCTTCAAGCATAAGAAATTGGTTACCCCTTTGGACTAAAGACTAGAGAGTGAAGAAACATGTTTATATTAACAAGGTTTAATATGTTTTTAGTTTCTAAATTTAGAAACAAAATTGGAATTTTTCTTATCTCAAATTTTGATACAGTTTGTTACTTAACTAGATATAATCTTTCTAACCCAACTGCGTGAAACCTTTTTGACATGATTAAACTATGATCGACCTATTTACACTATTTGACATGTACTAGCTCAAATGTTAGTCCAAGACACCGGTTAACATGTAAAGAAAAGTTAAAGTTGTTGAATTAAAAGAATAATTCATTTTTAAACATTGATGACCAAAATGTATTAAAGTCTTAGACAAGGATAAATTATAATTTCATGTCCAAGTTTAGGGATTAAAAGATATTTAATCCATTTAACAATTATACTTGAAAAATAGACAAACAGCAACTTCAATGTAAAACGTGAAAAAAATGGTTGGCTTAAAAATGTTTAGTCTTTGAAAATATGACTATCTTTTTGTATTCTACAACTTTTAGTCCCCAAAAGTTACAAAAATCATGGTTTTAGTCCTACTAAGGGATTAAAACCATATAGTTTTTTCTTACAAAAAGATCGTTTTTTGTTAAATATATTTTGAGGACAAAAATCAAAGAGAGTGCTTCCATGTTTATGTTGAAGAACTGACAGCAACAGAATTTGATCGCAAGTTATGTAAGTTAGCATGATGAGATGAGATAATTTTCTACCTCTAATTTTTCCTGCCTCTCCATAAGCTTGTTTCTTGCTTGGGCAGCAGCTGAAGAAGCATCCTGAAAACAGATATTGATTAATATATTTAACTCATTGATACCAATAGTGTAAAAAGACAGAGAGGATTAGCGTTACCCCAGTTTTTCTATAAGCAGCCATAATTTCTTCAGGTGTTCTAAGTCTTGGCTTAACATCATCCTTATTGGTGCCACCTTCAAATAATTTCTCCCTATCTCGTAGTAACTTATCTGCATGCAGAAGGAAGAAACTGTTACTAATCTTTGTAGTAATAAATATGATGCATGTTCTGAAAGTGATTTACCTTTTTGCTTGCTTTTAACATCAGGAGATGAGGTAGAACTCTTAGTTATTGGCGGGTTGGGCTCATCTATTTCAATATCATCTGTGCCAAAATACACAATAGTTGGAGGTTTTGCTTTTGACAATTCAAACATATGAAACCCAAAACACACCAAGTTAAAGAAAAATGTAAACCTATATCAAGTTCCACTTTATTATCTGCGATATCCACTGTTGGAAGGGGATCAGGTAACAGGGGCTTAAAGAAAATGTCTTCCAAATTCCCATAATTGGAGGCTGGACTTTTAGTCACATCTGTTTGAGAGGGTTTTCCTCCTTTAAGTCCTTTGACAATGCCCCCTAGAATCCCTGGCACCATGGTCTGCACCAAAATGATTAAGCTGATTAAAAAACTTGTTAACGGTGTGAACATTAGGATCCAAAATAAGACAAATCAAAGAACCTCAAACCTGTTTCTTCTTCTGATTTGTAGAGAATCTAAAGGCAGCATCAGCCGCGGCTGCAAGAACTTTGTCATGAAGACAAGGAAGATGCTCCAGATTACTAAAGCAGAATAGAAATGTTAGTCATCTTTTTTTTCCTTATTATTATAGTTTAACCAAAAGTCCACAATGCTATTGCTTCAGTACAAGATAACAAAGATACCTGAATTCACTTTCGCCGGCCAGTAGTGAGATTAATGCCAATTCAGAACCGTTAGCCTGTAAGTTATGAATATAAGAAGGGTGCTTTGAAGACCAAAAGTTGCAGGCTTTAAATTTGACTCGAATGCTTCCACCTCAGTACTCAAATATGTTTTACAGTAACCACTAAAAAAATAGGGTGCAAAAATAGATGAAATTCTTGACAATTTGAAAGTTCTAGAAAGAATTGTACCAGCATTATGTGTCCATAATCATCAGAACACATGGTTTTATCCATATTCACTTTATAATTCCATCTTAAAAGCGACAATAAAGAGCTTTCTGCAACCAAATCCAAATCTGGCAAAGACCTGTCCAAAGATGAGGAAAATAATCCAATAATTTATCATTTCAAAGAAAATTTGTTTTGCTAGAATCCACATTGTCTTATTTAAAATACTCCCCAACTCTTCAGAAACAGAAGAAAGAACAAAAATTCTAGAACTTTAACCTGATTTCAAATGCTCCGGTCTGAAGCAATGATAGAAGCCCACAAACTTTATCATCTTTCTTTAAGATAGAAGTCCAGTAAGAAGATTTAGAATGTTTCACTTTATGAATTGGTTTCTTATGTCCCTGTAAAGAATTATCATAAAAGTCAAATTCATTTGCGTACAGACTTGATGTAAATGCAAATGTGAAGTGATAATGAACTATAGAACCTCTATCAAAGATTTTGCTGAGAACAAGCGCAATGAATTCTCGCAGCATAGCAGAACAAGTGGATCCAACATTAAATCTCCAGAATGTGAGGCTTCTGCAGAGGAAAGATCAGCCTCTGATGAATTTACCCTAGCTGATAAGGGTTGTTCCTGCTCATCAGGGCTATTATCAGCAGTATTCTTCGACTGTCCATTCTGCGGCTTGTCATTTGATGCTTCAGAGGTTGAGATGCTACCCTCTGAGGTAAAAAAATCTGTCAGAATTTTCAATGATATTTCAAGTGCATTAAAACTGAAAATATGCTTTGTGTTCTTCATGAAATTTGTACTTGCCTATAACATACATTGAAATTGCAGTTGATTCCTTCACATGTAATGGTCGGCTAGAGATCATTTTGCCACTATTACCATCAACTATGTTAATTATTGAATCTTGGGATAACACAAATAGTATTTCTTCAAGAGAGTTGCCTGCAGCTGTATCTGATTGCTTTAAGTTCACATAACTCTGAAAACATACTTCTTGTTTCCAAACCAATGAAATAATGGGAGAGGTAGAGCCAGGTGCACCATCAATCAAGAACAAAACTGAAAATGAAGTCATATTACAGACTGCAACCTGGAAAGAAGCAATTTACCAAGATGTATCAATTGACAGACCTCCCACTATCCTAAAAGGCAATGAGAATTAACAAACAGTCAGATAATACCCACACGACCACTTGAAAACCCAATAGCAAGTCTGGTTCCAGAATTTGCGAATGATAATGCTTGTACTGAAGAATCCAGAAGAGAAAAAACAGCACTACAACGAGATTCTTTTCCTTGTGGAACATCATGAACTGCAAAATATATTTCACAAATCATGATACAATGAGTCAAGGCCTAACAGTTTCTTTTTTTCTGCATAGATATCTTTGGAACACAAGAAACATGTGAGGGGGGCAGGGTTAAAACTCAAACAAAGAAGATGGACTTCTAATATGGTGACAGATATCTAGGGATCACCTTCACTTTTTGATTGTGTGACAAAATGGAAATTTTGTCTACTGGAGTGGACTTTGAGGTCATAAATGCAAACCTATTAAAGTCGTCACAGTAAAAGAATTCAGCACAGAAAAAAATATTGTATTATGTAAAATAGATTGACATATTAAGAAAGATATCTGACAAGACCACATTCATTGCCCACGGCCAACAGCAAGGAAACAGAGCAGAAGTCCAATTTTGTCACTGGAGCATCTGAACCAGCCACTTTTGTACCATTCACCTACCAAACAAGATAATTGTGACAAAAAATAAACTATATGAGGAGATCTAAGGACATTGTTTTCTTTGAATTTATTTCGGGACAAAGTAGTTGCGGAATGCTTACCTCTCCCTCTATCTTGCAAATATAAGATAAGACTGCATGTGTAGCATCATACAAAAGGACTGATCCATTAGAATAACCCACAAAATAAACACACTCAACCTCAGCACCTTTTGTTGTGGACAACTGACTGGGAACACCACCAGTCAAGGGCCAATCTGAAGGTGCAGATCCAGGCCTCAAGCCAGTTCTCAAAGCTGAAGCAACCTAAGATAAATGAAATAAGTAGATGAAAAAAATATAAGAAACAAAGATTAGCTGAAAGGAGTGACAAATTACAGGCAGACAAAAAAGTTACCTCAGTGAGAACTTTTGATGAATTTGACTTACTGGGCAACCTGATAAGTTTTGCAACAGTCAAAGATGGATCAGCCATAGGTACTAGCACTGGAAATTCCACAGCAGGAACAGATGGTGTCCTTTTCTGCTGAGATGTCAATGTGGACAGGCTATCACTATTATACAAATGTAGTTGTCCAGGGTTTGTTAGCACAAAAACTTCATCTTTGCTGTTCAGCCCCTTTGTTCCAGGACTAGGCAGTAAAGTCAAGTCTGCAAAAGAACCACTAAGTGTAAGGTCTGCACGATTAGTGCATCTTACAGACTCCATCCCAGATGACCATTCAAGAGTTAAAACCTGTAATAGAGGCATTCTAAAGTTTAGGGAGAACATTACACACATGCTAAGAAAACATTTGAACAAGAAGAAACGCTAGCCATCAGGCAATGGTAACAAGTGACTAGAAATCCGACAACAATGTAACATCATATTTGTTCAATATAAACCAGGGCTTAAACCTTACCATTTAAACTAACAGAAGATATGGGAAGAAAATAATGAAAAAATATCAGACGATAAGCCCACATTAAATATCAAGGTCTTTTAAAAGTTTATAAAGCCACAATGGTGTTCAACCAGGTTTACAACATCATAAGGAATTTTCCATTATTTTTTATATCCTGCAAGTCCAGGTAAAATACTTCTTCAATACACTTCAGATTTTAGGAATGATGAAACATTCAAGAATGTTTCAATCACAACCTTGGATCAATTTTGAAAGTACCACATGCTTGATAACTGGTATAATTTATCATAATTCAGAAGCAATTGCCAATAAAACTAATAGAAATCAATTTAAAATAAAATGATAAACAGATAAACAAGTAACTTACTGTCAGAACTTCTTCAGATCCAATTTCGTCACCACCATAGACAAACAACTGTCCAGCACTATCACTTTGGGATTTATAGCTGTCAGACCATTGTAAGACAATGACCGGGAGTCTCCTTTCTGCAGTCGAAAGTTGCAGCTTAATAACATTTTTAGAAGAAGTTTGTTGACCTTTAGAAGGTGCCGCTGATGACAAGTTCCAAAGAAGGATATCTCCGTCTAAGTATCCCACAGCAAGAATAGACCCAGTGGAAGATGCCCAGCAAAGAGCAGTTATCTCTTTGTCTACCAGATTTTGTTCTGTAACATTGGCTGGAAGATTAGCCCCTGTTTCAGTACAAGGGCTACCATCCTCATCCTTCAATTGGAGATCTTTTCCACCACCAAGGAACACAATTCGAGCTTCAGAAACATCCCAAAGAATAAGCAACCCATCCTCAAATGCAATCAAGATTCTACAAAAAATAAAAGAATTCATTCTTCATCAAATTGAAAATGTAACTTCTTTTACTCAACATGGAATATTAGATTTTAGACAATCACCCTTAAAAGGTAGCTATTAAAAGGGAATATCAAATACTTAAATACTTCACAAAACATCTTATACTAGTTATTTTGGGACTTAGACACTCCATAATACCCAATAATCATTACATTGCCCTAAGAGTTTATCACTTCACTCAACTTCTCCACTGGTCAAAATCCTCCCCACTTCAAATCTCTCTGTAGGCAGCTCCTTTCCAAGACATCAACAAGGTTTGATATTAACTGATAAGCATCCAAACACTTGGAGGACCCACTTAAACTTTTAAGGTGGGAGAACCAAACACTTAAATACTCCACTGAGCATCTCATACTATTCAATGTGGGACTTAGGCATCCCACAATATTCAAATCCCTATGAAATAATCAATAATTCTTCACAAGCAAACAACCCCAATTCATACAGATCAGGACAAGAGTCACACAACTGTATCAAATACTGATGGAAGCATTTTCTGTCTTGAAATATGTTCACCCATCATTTCAGTCACAGTTCAAAGATTTAGCTACATATATGATATAGAATACATACACATGAAATCATGCAGTGTTGCCTCTAAGAATATATACTACTATGACAAAATACACAAACTGCTTAGGAGGATGGCTCTGCATTTTTCAACAAATGTTTGAAGTAATTTCGAAAATCTGAGAAATGATTTGAAATGATAAAGACAGTGAGAATTAAAAAAATGAATGTTAAACTACAAAGTTAAACTCTAATTTTACAGCATCCTATTTTTCAATTGGCATTGTTAGAGTAAATCAATAAGTAGCTGTCAAGTGAAAATTCCAATTTATAAATTTGACATAAAAAGATGCAAGGCTAAAATGTTGTATGAACTATTTATTATCTTGCCTGTTCCCAGATGAAGAAGGTTGTAAGAGAATTCCAATGATTGGTTGTACACTGGGATCTGGAAAGCCTGCAGCTTCTGTCAAAGAGAATAAAACAATGACAACGAACAGTTCTTAAATCAAAGGGAATAAAATAAGCTTAAATGCTGGAAGACAAAGGTATGAATCAACTCAGGATATTTGAATATAGTGGTTAAGTAAGATAAATATTGCAATGTGACATAGAATTGTATATCTTAGTGCTGACCGTATTTTCCTTATCAAATGGGTCAATGATCATTTTCCTTCAATTTTTTTCATTTTATTTCCATTTGTTACCAAATAAGTCCATCAGTATTATCCATCAATCATCAAAACAAAAACCAAAAAACTAAAAATGAAAATAAAATACCCCTTAGAAACTTTGCAGACAAATTATGTGATGACTTCAAAAGTTGTCCTTCCTCAGCTTCAAACTTTATCACAGAAAATAAACCATGCTGATCCCCAACATAACTGAACATTATAACAAGTAACGTTACGAGTCAAGTGCCATGTAAATGTAATCACAGCCATTTGCAGCTAGCTACTACTAAGAGCAAGAGCAAAAGTGTAGAGATTTACTGCATATAAGTTTTTAATAAACATACATGAAATGTGAACCGCTGACTACAGAAAAAGCAGTAATATCGGACTCCCATTGTAAAGAACAAACAAGGCTCCGGCTCTCAAGATTCCAAACCTGCCAAAATCATAAGAAAAATACAAAAATGACATTCTAAGCCTTAACTATAATAAGCAAGGAACTCTAAGTCAATCACTTCACTGATTCAGACCATAACTTGACATGCTAAAATGCTTGATAATGAAAAATCACACACCTTACTTTCCATTCTACAATTAATGATGAGTGGTAAGAAAAGAAACTAGAAAAGGAAAGCAAACACATAAGTCAGAGACATCAATTATAGGTGTTAAGGACTGATGAAAACCACAATACTTAGCCTATTTAGGGGGAAAGTTGTTAGAAAAAATGTATCAACACAAGCAGATAGTGAAATGTAGAAAAAAAATTACCTGGATGTCATTGTCATTTAAGACCCCAACTAAATGCCCCTGGTTTTGCAGGAACTGCGAGTGCCAAAAGAATCAAAGGATCAATATGCTATTTACATGAGCTTAGCTAGCAAAAAAAATGACAATTTTGCACCATAGAAAATCCAACAAGATCTAACTGCATGTCAATTTGAGAAGTTCAATGACACTTACCTCCAAGTATTTGTAAGGCAATTGCTTAGGAGAAACCAAAAGTCCTTCTATATTATCACCACCTATCACCTTAAGTCTTCCATCCCTGCCATTAAACTACCTAATATTAGCAATCAAACACTCACATCCTATAATGACATCCATTTGCCAGCTATGATTAAATCATGGTATATGACTGGTGTCAAGTCATGATAACATTTTGAAGAATCATGCATTGCCCATTATGATAAAAGTCATCTCATCCCACATTTTCTGGCTAAACATGTACAAGAATTATGTCAGTTAGATTTTCTCTAATCAGAATGACCGTTTCTTGTTCTTATTATCATTATGCACACTTTAACTGGAAAAACAAAAATAAATGTCAATATAAAAAGCGAATTTAGGCATTACATCACCCGTCCTCCCGCAGACCCTAACAAAGAACTGATCATCTTTTCAAGGATAGTTTGAAAAACCCACAGAGATTTTTTCATCCTAAATTTCAGAATTCACTTTGACCAAAAAAAAAAATTGTCTCATGCATGGGAACAGTTCAGAATGCAATTCCTAAACCACGATAGAATAAATGAAAAAGACAAAAGATCAACTTTATGTTACTTATCACAGATAATTAGAATAACCAAGATCAAACTATTCTAAAATGTTCAATCCACTAACCCTTTTAACCCCTCCCCCCATTACTAAACAACTAAGTACCATTAATATTAATTTTTTTTTTCTTATATCAACCACTTGTATCCTCTACCAGAGATAATCCTTCTATTTGGGTAAGGTAGGACCATTCTTAGACGATAAATGGAAACTTATTTAACATTATCGTAACTCAATGGTACAGTACAATACCCAATTAATAAAAAAAACAGCAATCAACAGCAAAATCAGAGACTGAGAGAGAGAGAGAACTGACAAAGTCCCAATAGCCAAGAGTCGCTGAATGGGGTCAAAGGCGAGAACTGAAGCAGTGGATGGAATGCCATAGTGAAACACAATTCTGGGATCCAACTCATTTCCCTGTAAACCACCATGCCGCAACTTATGCTGAACCAAAACCAACCAACCCCAGAAAAAACAAAATCACAACATGGAAGAGTAAAGGAAACCCGGAAGAAGAAAATAAAAGTTAGATGAGAAAGAAAGCATCTTTATATTCGAGTTTTTAATTTACGTTGGAATGGTGCAGCAGAGCCTTGTCAAACAACTTCTTGGCAAACATAGTTGCCGATGATGCTGTTCTTCTTCTTGTTGAGCTTAGGTTGTCTTCTACAGCTTGATTTCCTTCGTTGAACTGATGATCATTCCAATGCTTCGTATTTTTCTCCTTCGATCAAAAATCAAAACTTTTACTTTTTATAAAAATAAATTCTTTAGCTCATCTGCTGGTCATTGGTCAATGTAAAAGTTGTTTCACACCTTCTCTAAATTTTGTTAGTCAAAACGTTCACATATACAATATGATTATATTGTAAAGCATAAAATTTCAAATGGGGATGTAGCTCAGATGGTAGAGCGCTCGCTTAGCATGCGAGAGGTACGGGGATCGATACCCCGCATCTCCAAATTTTTAAGATTTTTATATTTCTAATTTAAATTTTAATTAATTTTAAACTTTTGTCATCTTCTTTTATAATGGTTAAATATTTTAATTTTCACAGACATAAGCTGTCAGAATTTTGTTTTGTTGGTAAACATAATGGTTACAATGTTTTGAAATGTGCGAGAGGTACGGGTTCGATACCCCATCTTCAAAATATTGTTTTTTATATTTCTAATTCTAATTTTTAATTAATTTTAAATTCTTGTCATTTTCTTTTATCGTGGGTCAACTGTTTTAATTTTCATAGACATAAGCTGTCAGAATTTTATTTGGTTGGTAAGTATAATGGTTACAATGTTTTGAAATATAATTTTAAAATAATAGTAAAATAAGTATTATAAATAGTATAATAGTTAAAATCATTTGGTTGGGTTGTGTTGAATATGAATTTTATATATGTAACAATTTTTCAAGTTAGTTTTCTATTTAAAATCAGTCCTTGTGATATAAAATGTTATTATATTTTATTCAGGTATATTGAAATTTTTTCATCTAACTTGTATGAATATGTCATTTAATGTGTTGATTTATCTTGTTTTCATATATCATTCAATTATTTCTGGAATTGAACCTTTAAAGCCTAGTAATTCAATTTAGTTTTAGTAGAACTACTTGAAAAATGTTGTTACTAAAAATGTGATGATACAATTTAAAATGTGAAAGGTTGTAACCATATCTAAAATAAGAGGGCAAATCTCTAAACAAAAGGTTGTATACAAAATATTATAATTATAAAGTCTTCTAAAAAGTATGTGGAGATAACAATATAGAAAATGTATGGTACAAAATCAAAATGACTTCAACTAAAAGTACAACATTATATAAATAATTCAAGTATATTTTAGTTATGACAAATATTGGATACCAATGAAAAGTTTATATAGGTAAAAACTCATTAAAATAGTATTAATAGAAGAATATTTTAAAATATTAGTATATTCCTTCATTATTTCATGTATAACTTAATTGACTTAAACATTATACACTTTCACTAACTAATATTCTAATAAAGAGAACATGGTGATCTTATAAGACATGAGAGATCATATTCATCAAAAGAAGGAAACATTCTAAAGTAAGGGTAGAAGTCCACTAAGTCTATAAAATGTGGCTTTTGTAAAAATATTTCACACACTTAAAAGTTTCAAACTTGTAACAGCAAGGTTTTGTGATCATTACTACTTTCAATTCAAAACTTTAAACTATTGAATTTATGTTGTATTTACCATTATCATAAGGTTCAAACTTACAACTACAAGATTTTATGACAACTACTATTTTCAATCAAAAATTGTAAAACATTAAGTTTGTTATATTGTTACTTTTATCGATTATCTAAGATTATAAGTTTATGGGTATTTTTTTATATGGTGTTTAATTTTATTATTTATACTCATTTATACTCAAATAAGAGATTTAAACTCGCACTTGAATTATTTTCTATAATCCTAACCATTTTTTGTATGTTTATTAATACTCTCCTTTTTTTCCTTTGATGATAAAGTGTTAAACATAAAGCTTTTTAGGAGTGTCCTCTTTAATTTTATTTCATGACCTTGTACTCATATCTCCTCCGACTTGGGGGGTCTTTACCACTTTTATGGCGAGTGAAGTGATGGAACCTTGTCTATCACCTAAAAAAATATGTTGTTAGTCTTTACATGCATTTGTTCTTATTAAAAAAAATTGGTCCTCCATCGACTTCAAAAAATGATACTTAATTGTGTAAGATTGTTAATACCACTTGAACTCCTTCTAGATTCTATTTCTATTTATTTTCTTTCTTCTCTTTTCTTTTTCATAGTTATGTGTGTAATGAGGCTGATATGGACTTTAAGTCTGGTTGGCTTTCAAGGACTTACTATACTTAATTATTTTATAAACCTAATTAAAAATCATGAGGGTAAAAAACAAGAGCTAGAATCATCTAGCACAATGAGGAAACAAAGTTTGTAATAATATAAAAAAAAAAAAAACTAAAAATATATTGGTAGATAACTCTAAATTCAGTTCTAGTAACAAATTGTAGAACTAAAAAATGTAAGAAAATAATTAAATTGTGTTTCGTACTATACATGACTGTGATCATCTTGGTCAACTTAAACATGGTTGGGCTCATCTGGAACAAAGAATTTCATCCTACAAATGAATATGGATTATATTAGCCCAACTTAGCTTACATCATGCCAAATCCTAAGAATATAAATTATTGAAAGAAGATTTCAACTTCTTGGTGAAATTTGTTAAAAATTAATATTAAAGCTAGAGTTAAAAACTGTTTGATAAATATTATCCTTACTACTCCTAAGAGTAAATGGTATCAATGTTTATTTTACCAAAATCATTATTAAAAAATTGTATCCTATCTTCAATTAAAATTATAAAATCAAGTTTGGAGTTGTTCAAACTCAAAAGAAGCATTACACATTAAAAAAATAGTTAACCAAATTAATCAATATTGTTAAAAAGGAGAAGAAGAATTACATGAGTTCATGATCGTTGTCATTGGCACATTTAAATAAATGTTAATCTTCTAATGTATTACATAACTGCATCGGTAACAAAATTGGATATTTAGCTGTATAAAATATTAACCGAAAAAAAAGATAGATAGGGTTAAGTTATCCCAAGTCGGCCCTAACAAATTTGATAAATAACTCCGATTAGAAAAACACTTACAAAAATCTGCAAAAGTGTTAGAAATATAAAAAATAAATAATGGAGGTTTTAAAAACGGTAAATGATATAAATAAAGAAAAACAAATAAGTAAAAGTAGGTTGATTTTCCATCCTTCTATGGTTAGATTCTTTGTTGACTTTTATATGATTATCATTCATTTAATTTATAAACAAATACTTTTAACTAATTAAATAAGTTTCAATTAATTTGCTAAGATTCTCATTCATTTTAAACATATGTAACTGATATTTTAATTATACTTCATTCATTTCAAACATCTATATTAAAATAATAATTTCTTCTTCTATATTTCTATTAAGTAAATGACTATTCAAGTTTGAATTAACTAAACAAATCATAAATTAGTTTATCTAGTTTCTCTAATGTTTCAAGCATCTATAAAAAGTATTAACACTTAAATTGTTCCAAACATATACAAGTTGAACTCTTTTACACTACAAGTGTTCCAAACATATACATGTAAAAATTTACTTTTTATTTACACGAAATATTATTATAATTAAGTAAACTGATGAGAATTTTAATTAAAGATTAAGATTGAATTATAAAAAAAAATGTTCTAAGTCGATCCTAAAAGTAGAAATCAGAACTAAAAAAAGAATAAACGAAAATAATCTATATTGGATAAAATAAAAGAACAACACATTTACTATACATAACCTCAAAACTAATTATGAAAGTATAAGAGAATTAATCAAAAAAGCTTAGTCTTTCATGTGGAAGACCACTTGAAACATGAAAGGAAGTGGTGATGGATGGATAAGGTAATCAATCAATGAGGAAAGTTGCAGTGAGACTCACCTTTATAGTAGTTTTGGATGATCAATTATGTTGCTCAGAAATGCAAAGCTTGGACTTTGCTTAATTAATTCAAAGAAACCACTTCAGTTACTTATATGAAAACATCTCACAAAATAGGCTTTAAGTTGACAAATTTTCTACCGTTTGTGCAAATACTATCTAGAGATTTAAGGTACTAAACACCACTTTTAAGTTTGAACAATTCAATATTATCTCCAATGTTATCTTGTGTCAAAAAGTCCTTCGAATCTCACATAAGATATAAATGAAATCAACAACTTTCGTGTGAAGAAAATCTAACTCAATAGATATCCTAAAAGCCCCTCAACGCGTCAGACAATATGTGTAGACTAGGTCCTCCAAATGATACATGTTATACAAAATCATGAACAAGTTTCAATAAACGAGCTCATCAGGCAAATGCAATAGATGAGTCCACTAAACGAGTCACCTAGATGGTCCATTAACAACTCACTTAGAAGAGTCCTGGTAGACGAGTCCATAAGATGATTTCATCATACGCTTCATATTGGACGTGTTTATTTAGATGATACACCTAATAAATGATATCATCAATTGATTATTTGGGAAACCCTAAAGTAAAAGAGTCTAACAATGTACTGGCTAGACGATTTCAATAACAAACCACCTAAATGATTTGCCTTTTATCATCTTCTCTACAATTTAGTCGTGCTTACATCATCTATAAAGCATTAGATGATTCAACATTGTATCATCTATAAACGACTTATGAGCTTACTACATCTTTAAACAACATGGTAGATTCGTCATAATCGTAAAGAAAATGAGGAGAAAAAAAGAATAGGTTTAGAAAGATGGTGACCTCTATAAAAATGAAATTTGATAAACTGATAATTCTATTTATAAATTTGACTCTTATTAATAAAGTAATCAAACTTCATTTTTAAAAGACACTTTTACTCTTAACCATTTTCTAGGTTTTTACATTTTTATTATCCATTCTACTTACCTTCTTTAAGCAACACACTTGTTTGAATATATAAAGAATTAACTTTTCATTAAGATATGCTTCCAATTAATAGATCATGAAATAAATGATAATTGTAATAAGATGATTTATGTAATGTAACATCTCATTAATAGCTTTTAGACTACTAAATAAAGCATTATATAATGATAACACAAAGCAAATAGCATGGAAGTTAATATAAATTCTTGTATAGTCATCAAGAACTGAGTAATAATAATTCTATATGTACAAGACTACTAGGAGGGAAAATAGATAGGTTCTAACCATGAATTACAAAACACCTATCTATAAGCGCCACTGGGCACTACTGCTCTGCCCTACTACCAACACCACGTGAAATCTCCTCACCTGCAGCTTCCTCTGCTCACACATTTAAGTGATCATTGCAAAGAATAAACCAAAAGAACAAACGAACACAAAACACACAGGGTAAGCTAATAATGATTAAGAAAAGTTCAATTAGAGCAAAAACGCAATAAGTTTTTTTTTTATCACAAATTCATATAGAAACATTCCAACACACACCCAGTCGACTCTAAACTCGATTATCCGAATATATGCAAGTGACATCGAACCTCTTGGTTGCTTGCACTGATGTATGATTCCCAAACTCTGCAGAGTTTGACCTCAAGGGGTTATCACCCAATCATCACACCAGGTAAGTCTCCTTCTCACCAAGGACTTGATCGAGTCCAGTGGCTAAGACCTCCTGCTACTCCTTACGACATAACTCATTATACTCTACGTGAGTCAAAACTGAGTCCTTATGTCCTTGCATACACTACCTCATCCACACTTAGAATTTCTCCATGAAACTCTTCCATAATTCACATAAAGTAGACTCACATTCACCAAATCTCATACAGGGTATATTAATATAGTCATAGAATCCATTTCCTATCATTTAATGTATTGAAACAAGTCAAAACAATAATCACATAAAACCTAGCAACTCAATGCTTAGCGTCAAGTTCCAACGCTAAACGCCATTTGCCTTGCAATTTCTACCGCTCAGTCTCAGATCCAATGCTTAGCGTCAGCATTTAAATTTCCTTCCAGACCTGTAGAGGTCCCAACATTGGGGCACTGCTCGGTCGACGCTCAACGCCATTCGTCTCGCATTTTTTAGCGCCCAAGCACCACTAAGGCGACGCTTAGCGCTGATCCTCTCACATTTTTCAGTGCTCAGCGTTGGTTCTGAGGCTTAGCATCACACCAGTAAAACAACACATGTTTGGTTTCTTGAGAAATCTGCTACTTGTTTTCATGACTCTAATTGACACATCTATTGCAGGTTTATTTGGTTCCAAAATAGTTCTTAAACTAAGGAAGATGATACCAATTAGAGTTATGACTCAAGTATCCATTTCTCTCAATTCAAACTCAATTCATACAATGCATTCACATCTCAACTTATACAAAGCATCAATTAGTTCCCAATCTCACAACAATCAAGCAGTCAATTCTAATTACACACAATTACATCCACTGAACTCTTTAAATACAATCAATTATTAGCTTCCCTTACCTGTGATTGACTCGCACGATTACGACGTAACCTAAAATCCTCTTCTACTACCGATGCTCACAATTCAACCTAGAATTAGCAGAAACACGATCAGGGAACATCATTAGAGCCCCTAATCAGCATCAGGAGAGATTTTTATAAGATACTCCAACCTCACATGCGATACAAATAATATCACATGTAGGGTTTTTAAGAGAAGACCGAGAAAAGAGAATAATTATTACTTACTCGATTCAAGGTTCTGATCAGACAGACTTGAAGATCTCGTCGTAGTGATCACTCTGACGGTCTTTGATCTTCAAAAAGGCGAGAGTATAGTGAGAGATTTTAGAGAGAAATCAGAGAACGAAGTTTTAGAGAGCTAGTATTTTCTAAATAATGATTTTTTTTATGAAAATTCTATTTATATATAAACAATTTATTTATTAAAATAATTCTATGATCTCTTTATTTTAAACATAGTCATTCTTTTAGTATGATTTTCTAGGTTATCACATGTAACAAGTCAAACATATAAATGCAAGATTTATAGCGAATAAATAAAAGAAAGAAAATTCAATCATAATGCTAATGCTAAGTGCATATATGAGAAAATATATTTTATTATATTTAAATAAATTCTTGTTGTAGATCAGAATTAATTTTATTAAAATTTTCTTTTAATGAAGAGAACACAATACTTAGATATGTAACGACTAATATTCAATACTTTCTTTAAAGTAATATAGGTTTAAAAACATTAGAGAAATACAATTACAAAATAAATTAAAGAATAAAAATAACAGATAATTATTTTTTAAATAATTTCATTAGTATTTCTAGATAAATTTGTTAAAAAAAATCATTATATATATATAAAAAAATGTAGCATTATTTTTTTAGGCTTACATTTTTAGTAAATTGTTCTTAACATTCAAAAATATATTCAAAGAAAACAAAACCCAATTTAAAAATTTTAATAACTGTTTTTAAAATTCTAAATCATTTTTTACATCAAATAATAAAAAAAGTTTTAGGAAATACCTTTTAGAAGTTGAAAGAAAATAATAGTAAAATAATTAATTTTATGTTTTCTGATATGCAAATATGTGCATATATATATATATATATATAAATATTTGTAAGAATTTTATTTTTTTTCTTCTTTATACAAGAAAATAAATATTAACCATCACATTTAGGAAATAAATAAACACAAGAATAAATGATTGACTAATTAAATGAGATCCTCAATCTCATTGCTCTACAGGCAAACACATATCATAACAGTAAAATTAATAATGTTTAATAATCATACTTTATATTTATTTCAATTATTAATGTGTTCAAAATTAAATTCTACATACAAGGAAGATAAAATAATTAATTCAATTCAGATATTGATGTCTAAGCATCCAACACGTGCGATTGCGATGATAGATTCACATGATGAAGTTGCGAACTACTTCTCAGTTTCCCTTATCAATTTCTTTTTCATTTATGTTTCTACAGACAAATTTCTTTCGCCCAAACATCTCAATTTCAGTTTGAGGAGTTGCGCTTCTATGAAGAACTCGTTCCAAGGTATTTTCTATCCCAATATCCCTATTTTCCTTTTGGTTTGATTTTGTGATCCACGTAACAATGCATAATACATTCACATAATATGATTTAAAATGTTGTCGCACTTTCTCTCTAATCATCAATATGCTTTTATTTGGTTTCTTTATCACAGAAAATGTGAATTAGATGGTGCCTTTGTATTTAATTTGCCAGCAATCTGTTTCTGTGACATTTTCACATGCCACTCCAGTCTCTAATCTTCTTCACTGTGATGATTAAAATTAATTGATATTAGCATTAATTGACATTTGACATTATTACTATAATCATGAAATCATTCAACTTTTAATTGATGTTTTTGCCATTATTACTATTTATTATTTTTAAAATAATTTTAACCAGATATGATCTGAGATGAATATTGTTCTGGAATTCAGCTTAGGATTATTTTTATTATGGTGACTTGTTGAAACAGGAGGAACACACCCTCTGGAACAAAGTGAGAGAATGTGGAGAAGAAAAAATTGCTTCCATAATGACCAAGGCATGTTTCTCCACCTTTGCTTATTGTTCTTAAGGGCCGAAAAGAGAACAATTGACAAAACTCAAGTGTCATTCTTTAGAAGTTTCTAGGACATGTTTGAATAACCTTTTTGGATGTACTTTCAGGTGTTGAACATAATTTTGAATGGATGGTATTTCTTTTGTCTCTCTGACAGATGAACTTTTGGAATGGGTGTATAGATTATCCAAACATGTAATTAGTATTATTTTTTAATCAGTATTATTTTTTTTATAATACATACAATAAAAGTTTGCATAGATGAACATAGATTACTTGGATACAAAATTAATTTTATGAGAAAATAACAAAAGATATTTCAAAACTGCATTCAAGTCTTTTCTTTAAAAAATGTCTATAAAGGTGATCCGACTATAACTATATGAGTAAATATACAATTTATTTGGTTTCTACTCTAAAAGTGGTGTTACTTTGATAAATGAAAGTTTTATGCATACAATTTGTTTGGTTGAAGTGTAACCAGTCTGTCCTAATTTATTTACCTTACAAACATTAAACTTATAAGTATGGAAAGTTTCCAAGACCAAGTAACAGTGCTAGAGACGAAATTGTATATAGTTAACATTGAAAAATCCATTTAACTTTCAAAAAGTGAAATTAAAAGCTTTTCTTGTGTATTTATTATCATAGGACCAAATTGATGACTGCTGTATTTTCATATGACCAAGTTGATGTTTGTTCTGGGTTTTATAGGATGAGGAGTGGAGGGTATTATATATAGTATGAAAAGATTCTGCAACGACGTTATTCTATGTTATTCTTTTCTAATGTCATAATTTTTATTTGTATTGGGAAGAGGTTGAATTCCCATTTCATGTTATCTTAGCAAGCTCGCTCTGATTCTCAGGGTTATGTTGTCCTGGTCTTTCCATAACCGAAAGTGCTGCTACCGTAGCAGAAGTTGCTATTGTTGATGCAAGCTGTTCAAATTTCTCTTTGGTTCATTCTTCCTTGGCAATTCTTACTATTGGTAAAACTAAATCTCTGTCTGGTAACCATTTTGCTGATAGTTTACTCATAGTTCCTGAAGTTTGACATATTTGATTAACCAATAAGTATAGCATTGTGTGGGTCTGAAGCTCAGGAGCAAAAGTATACCTTCTTTAGCTCAAATGAAAACAATAGCATGTTGGGTAAGTTACCTTCCTTGGATTTGAATGATTTGTATCATTTTGCTAAAGTACTCTTTTAGGAGGTTGTTTTTCTTATCATCAGGCTTTGACTGAACCTGATTATGGAACTGATACCAGTTTTTTGAGGACCACAGCAACAAAAGTCCAATGCCCATGCGTCTTATCTTCCAGTTGCATTTGACTCAATTGCCTTTTTAATAAGACATTTTACTGTGCTCAATCGTTCCCATGTTTCAATAGTGTATTCCTTCCTTGCATTGAAAATATCAGGTGGAAGGTGGTTGGATCCTTGATGGTCAAGAGCGATGAATAGGAAACAGTACATTTGCTGATCTGTTGGTTATCTGCGCTTGGGAATACCATAACCAATAAAATAAATGGGTATGCAATAGGTGTACGTAGTCCCATTATTGTTCAATCCTTATATCTATCTTTGCTAGGAATACCATAACCAATCAAATAAATGGATATGCAATAGGTGTATTTAGTCCCGTTATTGTTAAATGCTTATATCTAAGATGCCTAGTGTAAAAATAAATGGTAGATAGTTTTATAAAAATAAAAATAAGTTATCTATGTAACCTATCCAAATCTCTTTTTTTAAAGTAGTTTTTTAAGCTAAGTGGAAAAATATCATAGCTCTCTATTTTGCTTTTGCACTAGATCTTGCCATTACATTTTGCTTCTTGCTTGTCTAAGAAATCAACTTCTCACGATAAAGACAATATTCCAAAGTGGATCTCCTATCAGTAGGAGAGTTTGCCCGATTTGCATTTGAATATCTCACAGCCCGAGTATGATTACTGTGTTCATGTAACAAACCTCATAGGGCTTCTTTAATGGACTTTAGAATGTGAAATGATCACATTCAATTGTCCTACACATGGAGAATTAAAAAACTAATTTATCACATTGATCACAAAGAAAATGACATGATGAGTAACTGGGAGGAATTCAATTTCCAAACCAATCACCTATACCTCTCAAAATTTGAAAGTAACTCTCCCAGGCTTGGTAGAAGCTTAACAATAGGATCCATAGGTGTGTCAAGGGGCTTGAAATTCATTAGTTTAGCTTCTTTTAAAATATCCAATACATACTTTTTTTTTGGGAAATTACAATTCCATTGTTGGATTGTACTACCTCAATTCCCAAGTATTTAAGTTTGCCAAAGTCTTTAACCTGAAATGATGACAAAGGTGTTATGTTATATGTAAAATACCATAGCAATCTCTACATACAAGAACAATGTCATCAACATACATAATTAGGTAAATACTAACCCCTGGTGACTATAAATTAAAAAATGATTAGCTTTACTCCAAGTCATATCAAATTGTTGAAGTACTACACTAAATCTACTAAAACATGCCCTAAGACTGTTTTGAGACATTATAAAGATTTGTGGAGATGATATACCAAGTCGAAAGACTCTCCATGAGCAACAAAACTAGGGGGTTTCTCCATATAAATTGTTTGTAGACAATCACCATGTAGGATTACACTTTTAACACTAAAATGATAGAAGGGTCAACATTGAAGAGTAGCCATGACTAAAAATAATTCGATGGAAGCCATCTTGGTGACCAAAGATAAGATGTCACGATATGGTGAGAACTGAAGGGAGACTTGCTTGGGTTGGAAGATCTTTCTATTAAAGCCCCAGGGAAGAACTCTTGAATGAATTTTTAGAATAATTCTTTAAAGGATTGTTGGATGAAATGTAATCTTGAATTTTGAATAAGCCATGACTTTTGCTTCGCTCAAACTCCATGATATAAAAAAGTTAGTGATTCGCTACTTCTAATCTAGCCCACAAGGTAAGAATAATGAATGCTAGGAACTGGGAAGAACCGTGCGCCACTTATGTCTATGAGATAATTAAGTATGGAGAATTACCACTTGTGACCTAACTCATAACATATGAAACCTCAAGAGAGAAAAGTCTCTACTTCCTGAATTTTGATTAACTACCAAGGCTTCACATAAGAGATAAGCTAAGAATTGTCGCTCTAGGATAAGCAAAGGAGGGAGTGACTCACCACTTAAGATGTTTCCAAGTGTCTACGTTTGAGATTTATATTCTTTTACCTCTTGAATTAAACAAACAAGAGATTGTTAGAATTAAGCAAACTAACAAAAATTTCAATAAAAGATGTGAACTAAATTATCAACAAGGATTAAAAAACAATTTCAATAACAAAAATTAAAATTCAAAAAAGCAGACTATACAAGCACAATTGTTACAAAAATAGATGTTTAAACTTGTTTAGCACAAAACCTCATAATTCATTATGAACTCAACTCACTAAAAAATAAACTCATAAAGGTTTAGCCTTCCTTGTAGATGACAAGAGAAAGAATTACAATAGAGAAAATAAATAAATCTAGCATGTGACTAAGCATCGAGCAAAGAAGCGTGATTGGTGATTGCTGATGATGATTATTCTCTTCATCTGTCAACTCTTTATGTAGCCCTTGATGAATAATCTTTGCAATTCTAAATCAGTAAATACTTGATTCTACAAAATCTGCAATATCAAGCACATATATTCATCTTTTTGGCATATGATGCTGTATAAGGAAAGTTTTGATAATATATTCAAAACGTATTTGGTTCTTTTCAACTTAAGAAAATAATCAAACAATATCTAGAACACAATTAGAGAATAATCAATTGTTTTTGTATTTGGATTGTGCATACTTCTTAAATAAAATCCTTCAATTCAAATTAGCATATCAAATATCTGTTGACGTGTTTAGATATTCACTAGACCGTCTATCACAACTTAGCAAACTAGACTCTATGTGATTTCACTTATTCCTCAATTGCACAACGCATATGTTAGAACGTTCAAAGAGCATGTGTATATTCAAACTTAAAAGTCATTTATCATAAAAAATTCAGCACATAGATGACCATCAAAATCGCCTAATGAAATTTAACGAACTAGACCCTTTGGAGAGATTCTTCTTATTGGATCGCCTTGTGTTTATCAAGACTTAAAAATTAATTTTTATCATTGATTTCAATTGAAGCTTAGATAATACTAATTAGACAAATTTCATTTGAAACAATGACTTTAGTCTCAAATAAACTCCAAGAAAGCGAATATTAAATATTTTAAATAAAAGTAAAAATGTAGTCATTATTCTCCTAAATGAGTAGCTAATGGAGCTAACACATGTAAAACTGTTTAAGTACTTATTTTTCCTTCCACTATCTGAGATGCTTTTAAAGGATAAAATCGTGATGGAGCACAAACTCCAAAATACCTCAGATGCATGGCGATTGACCCTAACGATGTCACTCAACAGACTTGGGATCAGAACATTGGCGCCCACCGTAAAACTGATAATGAGGTTTCAAGACGAACCATCAGTTCTTTAAGCCCTTAATTGGGGATGATCCATCATTCCCCTTAGACCTCGACTAAGGGCATATATGTTCTTACCATGCTCAATAATCTTACATTACTTAGAAGTCGAGACTAAAAACAGTTTAATACTACTTCCACCTTTCGAGGTGACGGAGCTCTACGCTCCAAAGCCGACAATACCTCGAATGCTTGGTGATAGAGGCTAACAATGACAATCGATGGAGTTGGGATCAAAACAAGTGTTAAGTGGATAGGGATCAAACTAAGGTTATGTGTGAGAGAGACTCATTATTGAAAACATTGCAACAAATACGGAAAGAGTGAAGAATAAAAATTATTGTGATTTTTGCGTACCCCACTAGAATGCAAATTTCGAAATTGCAACTAATTCGTTCATTATTAAATCGAGATGATTTTTTGGACAGTAGACTTGTAAAAGGGTGACTGTGTTCGTTTTCAACGGTTGGATTGCTGATTGGAAGTATGGAGAGTAAGAAAGGTAGTTTGCATTAACAAATAAATTTTTGGGTTTTATCTTCCTTTTTATTTGTGAGCATTGGTGTTTGGTTTGTTTTGGTTGATATATGTATTGTTTATGACTTGTGGTTTTAACCATTACATGGAGGGGTTTTCCACATTACAAAGATTTGTCTCATGTACTCTTGTTCATCTTGTTGTGCTCTATTTTCAGCTCCACCTAAATTCTTGCAAGTTAAGATAATTTTATTCCATTGCTTATTGCTCTATTATTGAGTCGTATTATTGAGTCGTTATTTTGATACATTTTCGGCGAGTGAGATTAAAACTCTTTGATTTAAGTTTTTTTTGTCTTGAATGGTGAAAACACATACACAACTGACTTAATGAAACAAATTATTTGTAGAAAGGAAAAAATGAAAGACTCGATTTTGTAAGATTGAGTTAAACAAAATTCACTTTTCAAAATGATATAAGAGTCATTCGAATTCTATTTTAGCTAGATTTGTTAATTGTTGGGCCTATTATGCTATGTATATTGGAAATGAGTTAGATACAACAATGAGAGGATGCCATAAATCTAAAAGCAATAATTTCTGAAATTCATTTTGATACCCATAACTGTGTGTTCTTCGGGAAGCAAGGATTCAACTAGGCTATAGATACATTGAGTTACATAGAGATGGGCTAGGCCCATATAGTAAGATATACATAACACCTATGAATAAACTATTATCATTCTATCTCATAATCTAAAGGTCATGGAGATCCAAACATGAATGAAATTTCATGGATGAAAGTCTTAGCCCCGCACCCCGTAAAGAAACATAAAAGAGGAGTACCGATGCAAATATTAACATCACTAGCACCATACAAAGAGAAGAATGTAAGAAAACTTTGCAATGAGACATTGAGGGTTTTAGATTATTTTTCAAATACATATTCTCTCATGCTCTATGTTTCTTGCTGTTCGCGTCACCAGTTTTACACATACTCTTTTTGTTACCTTTTTTCTGGTACCCGTTATTTCAGATATGTTGTCAAAAAGGCTGCGGCAGGCTTAACAGTGACAAAAATGGAGAATAAAATTGGACTTAGGATTGTACAAAATGGAGACGGAGTTTTGAGGGAAGTCTTTGTCCCTGACGATGACAGAATATAAAGAGTAAATTCTTTTCGGGACACAAACAAGGTAAAATTATCATGATATAATTGTCTCTGCTGTTATTTCAAGAACATGATTTCATCATTTAATACATAACTAAATGATGGTATATGTTTTTGTTGTTTACAAAACTTCTATTACCTGAGGAAGCAGTACAGCATTAGTCAATCTTGGGTTCTGTGTCCTTTTGTAACTCCGTGGTTGTAATCTTATATTTTGTCTATTAATTTACGTATTGATTATTTGTTTTAGTTGTCTCAAAAACAGGTACTTGCTGTTTCACTAGTCATGGTTTCTTGGCAACCTTTTGGTTTATCAATTGGAATCTATGATATGTCACAGGTAGTCTTAGATAGCATGCTAGTATACTTCAACAAAAGCTTTCACCACAAAAGTGCAAAAAGTAATTCTAAAGTGCATTGTGTGTGCAACAAAATCTTTGCTAGGTGCCTCATGGAGAGGAAACAGTTTGGAGTACCATTAACAGCTTCCAAAATCAGTCAACAAAAACTTGTTCAAATGCTAGGGAGCATTCAAGCAATGAATGATTCTTGTTGGTTGGCGTCTGTGCAAGTAGTATGATAGTGGTAAAATGACTCCAGGTCATGCTAGCTTGGGAAGGTATATCTGAACCACCTCAGCTCACAAAATAGAAGAAAATATCACCAAGTAAACAAAAAATTTCTGCAAGCTACTTTGTTGTGTTCTTAGTTAGGTTATAGATAACTGATAGTAAATTGTCAATCATCTTTCAGTCTTGGATTTCCCTGAGGGCAAGAGAAACAGCTGCCTCGTGGAGAGAATTGCTTGTGGTGGCAAAGGAATTTTGGCTGATTTTCTAATGGCAAAGGTTCTCATGCTTAATTTCCTGCTTGAAATTTATTTTTTGAACCTCCTATTGGATTTAGATTAAAATGGGGTAGTTTGGAAATGGGTTTTTGGCACATATATTTCTATTTCTTCACCAGAAAATTATTGAGGCTAAACAATCAGCTTCTCTTAAAAACTAAAATGATCTTGTACACTTATTTTTTGTAAAAACTCTAACATCTAACTAATTCAAAAGCTAAGCTTTATAAGTTAATTTAATTTATAAAAAAATCAATTCATTTTATCTTCTTCTTTAAAATACTAAAGAGAAAAGAATTATCCTAACATAACCTTGAACAATGAATGTACAATAAGTGGGTTTTTTGGATGGAGACGGAAATGGAAGGCCAATTAGACATGAGGATGATCTGTTTCCTTGATTTATATTTTGTTTTACACAAATACCAAGGTCTCTAAATCATACCTCATGCTAATGGCTGCCGTTGTCCACGATGTCAGACTTCATTCATGCAAAAACTGCATCTCCATATCATGACATTTTTACACAAAGTATTCAAGTCCCTCATCACACCACAAAGAACTCTCTGATAGTCGTTGTTTTAGTTGATTTTTTAGTGAAAGCTTTACTAACTGGTTGTCCATTATTAAACATAAACACGAGCTTGCAAAATACAATTACTACTAGACATCCTATTGGTACTTTTTTATTGGGACTGAAACTTTAATTAAGCCTAGTTCGGGTCATTCTGTTCTCAGACATGTTTTCTGCTTTTCTTAAATTTTGTAGGCATTCTCTGACTTAGAACTTATGTACACGTTCGAAGGCACATATGACATAAACACCTTGGTCACAGGCAGGGAAATTACTGGTTTTGCCAGCTTTAAGCCGGCTGCTCAAAAAAGTAGGGCTGTGAAAGTGTAAAATCTTTTCCTTTATGGATTATTATACTTAATTGGTTTATGTATTTATAATAAACTAACAATGCACAAGCATTCAATAATTATAAAAAATGTCTGTGTGGATAACAAAACAGGGTAATGAAAAATAGTTATTTTAGAATATTATTCCAGTACTCATCCACTCTTTTTTCTTTTGTTTGGGGGATCGTTATGAATAATGGGCTGCAGGATTACCTGTTCTTCACTTGGGATAGGGAGTAGATTCTGAATGTTTGAAACTTCCGCTTTAGCATCTCCAGTTTCTTAATGTTTGAAACTGCTGCTTAAGCGTTAGACATTGTCGCGCTCTTGCTGTGTGAACAAACCCCGTTTGATGGGGAAAGAACCAAAAAGGTCCCCTTAGGGAGAAACCTACTTTGGTGCAATGTCAAAGTGCATGGGATATTTAAAAAGTATTTTTCGGGGTTTCACATTTTATTCAACCATGTTCATCTCTGAAAAACAGGACTTAATACACAAAGAAAAACAAAAAGGAAAACAAACAACCCTTAGGTTTCTACTATATTCATTTTAGGTAAATATAGCAGCAACCAATCTACAGTGCTTACCTCTGCCAGAGGTACTGATGAACATAAACTGATGCTCATAAGCTGATGCTTTAGCATCTACATAAAGCATGCACTGCATGACCTTATTTTGTTCATCATTATTCGACGCTCATAAAAGAAACTCCAGGTAGAGAGGAACAGAATTACAGGCATACATCTATCATGATAGATGCTACAATGCTAATGCCTATGCATCTATCCCTTAACTCAAAACAGTTGCCAGAAACAGAGAAAAAGAAACCCCTTACATAAAAACCTTCAACTTGTCATTTTTTATTTCATTCTTCGTCTCCATTCTGGGCATCCTTGTCCGAACCCCAAGACCTGACCTTGATCTGAAGCTCAGCCGCAGAAGCCATGAATTTGACAATCTGACCAGGTCTCAGTATCTTCAAAATCTTCAGAGCTGTGTCTGTCCTCAGAGCATCTGCATTTGCGACCAGATTCTCCAATTTCTCTTTGAAAGTGTTGGGGACCGAACCTTGGTCTGTCACGGGGGACCCGTTGATACACAATCTGCCCTGGTTTCTGGCCATTTCCACCAGCGGGGGATCGCCCACACTCTCTTGAAGCTTGGCCAAGTCATCATTGAAAGTTCTCTCCTTCATTTTGGTCTCTTGTTTCAGCTGGCTCAACTTCTCTTTTTGGTCTTGTGTCAAGTCCCCCAAAGCTGTGTTCACAACCTGAACAGCCACTCCAGGTTTGAACCCCCCAACCCAAAGAAAGGATTGTTCTAATGAACTAAACCATGGTGGTGAGAAAATAAGAAAAATATCGTGGTGTGCGATCTTTGATTTCTCTTCGAAGTATTGACCATAGTGGCAAATGACCCTGTCGATCAAGGGCCTTACATCTACTCTCCTCCCCTCCTGATATTGTTGATGAGCTGAGAGAAGCTCACCAAGGAAGTCATTTTGGCGCACCATCCAGCCTTGGAGAAAGGCCTCAAATGAAGCGGCATTTACATCAGCCATCTTTGTATTCAAGGGTGAGTGATACAGAGAGAGGGAGGATAATGGAGAATATATATAGTTGGCGTTGGTGGTAGTGGAGGTGCTTAAAACATGTGCTTTGACGTGATTCTTGTTAAAATGGGGTTCTTGCAATTGGTTATGGGAAGTTATTGGCTTGCTTAGGGCGGAAGCATTGCTGTGATGGTACTTAGAAGGGAAGATTAAGGGCAAAAACAGAGTCATTTGAAGCTAAACAGAGTGAGGGATATTAAGTTAAGGAAACAGATAGTAGAAAGAATAGTATTGGGACTGGTTTCGGTGATATTTGTCGCCACATGCTTGGTTTTGGAGGCAGGTGTTAATGCTAAAGAGGTGTGGTAAAACATGGTGGGGGATTTTGGTGAGTTGTGGGGTTGGTTGTTCCTGTGAAGGTGCTCAATTATGGTGAGTGTGTTGGTATTTGGGATTTGGGATTTGGGTTTTGGATTCATACTTGGTGAGGGATTAATCAATTGACATGGTGACACAGCAAAGGCCATGCTACCTTAAGGTGCCGTCTTAGTATACACTATTCGTTTCATGACAAGTAAGACAGAGAAGTGCAGCAATGAAGCCAAGTAAGATAGTGAAGTGACACAGATTTTTGATCTGGCATGCTGTGAGGTGAGTACACATATTTTGCAACTACAGCACTACCTAAGTCAGAAATTTCACTTTATGAAAATAGGCAAATAGAGACTATTAAAAGCAATAGAAAGGTATGGTTACTTCTTGAAAGAGAACTACGGTTTCAAGATAAACCTAATTGTTAATAAATTAGCAAAAGGTTTACCAATATAGCTCTTGTCTTTCAAATTCACCCTTTTTTTCTGCAGGTTATTATTAAAATACAATTTAATCATAACGGACTAAATTGCATTTAATCATACATGTTTTAAACCAAAAATAATGCGAAAATAGAAGCTACTTTTACAGACTTTTTTTCTAAAGTTTATTAACATTTAGGGGTAACTTGAAACTGTCGTTCACTTTTAGTAACCAGATAAACCATTTACCATTAGATGGTAACAAGATGAATGGTCAATTTAACCTTTAAATATGTAAACTGGTGATAATTTAGTTATTGAAAGAAAGAAACAGAAATAAACGTATGATAGTCCCTAAATATGTAAATCTTGGAACTAGTCTCTAAAATTTACAATTTAATGTCAATTTGATCCTAAATAGAATACAATTCAGATACATAGGTCCATTAAATTTTATTAGCATAGATTCTAAATACATCCACTTAAATTTATTTATATTATATATATATATATATATATATATATTATAATTTGGTTATATATATTGTAGATGTGAATCCTCTCACATTAAACTATAATTTCAGGTAAAAACAGTTGCCTCTTATGCATTCAATTAAGAAATCAATTTTTTCTTTCATTCAAATTCTATAACACTTCACATTTAGTTGGCTGTTTTCTTGTAGATGTTAGAACGGCTAATATTGTAAAGAGTAAATGGTCATTTTCTCCCTTGAATGTGTAAATTGGATAATTGAGATCAAGAACGGAAATTCTAATTTAATCCATAATCCATCAATAAATAAAAAAGCAAAAATTACATCCTGTCATGAAGTTTTTCTCGGTCCATTTTTTCATTAATGTTTAAGGACCAATTTAAAGTTGTAAAATTTAGAGACTAATTTTTTATTAAGTTATAAAGTAAAATTTAATTAAGTACTTTTCAAAACTTCGAGAAATAAATAAGAATTTTTATCAAATCATCACCGATTTACATATTGAGAAACTACAATAGTCATTTTTCATGTTCTAAAATATAATTTTACATCATTATGACCCCATAAGTTGGCATGCATGTTAGTTCTGCATTTTGTTGATCCACAAAGTGTGTTGACATATATGTTAATGCACATCATTTAACCTGCCCTAAAGTATAATTTCACATCATTATGACTCCTACAGTTGTCATGCATGTTAGTTCTGCTTCTGCATTTTGTCAAATCAGTGTCTTTTGACATGTATGTTAATGCACATTAGTAGAACCACTTGTACTGTTTTTGATAAATACGCTTTGTTATCACAGTTTCATATTAATATCACATCACTTTTATTCAAACTTTCATTCGGATAACTTCACATTACTAGCTATTTTATTTCTGTGGCGGTAACACAGGAAAATAGTTAATGGACTCTGTTGTTTGTTACTTAAAACTAAGTTTTATAATGGTAAAAACTTTGCATATTGCCAACACTAACACTACGCTCCTTTATTACAAGGACCGTCTATTGAAATGAGATTCTCTGCAGAAAGTCTGGTCTATATTTGTCTTTAGGGCTAGGCATTGGTATAGGCTATTGTCGCCCTCCTTATCTCTTACCCTGTTTTGCAGTTTTAGCCATTACAAAAGTCCAACTTCCTCATGGATACATTGTTTTGCAGCAGAGCAGTAAAAGATTAACACTATCTCATCCAATAGATTGCGTAAACCATGGCAACTTGGTGCTCTGGAGTTTCAAGTGAGTTGTTTCATTGTTTCGAAAATTTAAATTTTTTTAAGTTTATTTGTGTATTTCGGTATTAGTCTTACTGAAATTTATTTTTTATATTCTGAGATTAAACTTCTGAAAAGATATTTGTTACATATTTTAGATAGTGCATAATATATACACTGAGTTCAAGTCAATGAGAAGACCTGTGAAAGTTTAATTTCAGAATGTGTGACAAGTAGACTTTTAGGAAGTTTAATTTCGGAATGTGTAGCAAATAAAAATCTGAAAGCTTAATTTTGAAATATACCGATAGACTTTCAAAAGTTCAATATAAGATAAACTTTCAGTAGTTTAATTGCGGAATTTGTATAGTTTTAGAGAATATAATGAAAAGATCAAGGATGGTTCAATAATTGCCAAGTTTCCATCATAACAAGTAAAAAAAAACTTGGACCTTTTTTTTTTCTCTTACATGGGTAATTTTTTTATCAGAGATAATCTTTTTTGTAATTTAGTTCCAGTTAAGGCTGCTCACCCCTTCCCCTCATTGGGTGCAGATTGAATCCATTCTGAATCTGTTGCAGACAGTCTTATCCTGTATTTCTAATAAATTGATTCCACAGCTTTCAAACATCGACAATTCTAACCATTGGGCCTAGGTAAAAATCCCTGGTCGAATTTGATGTTATATGACCTTGTCCTTCCTATTTCCAATGTGCCTAGATATGCTGAATTCAAGCGCCAATATGGGGAAGACACAAAAATGGAATAATTTTCCCTCAGTTATCTATGAAAGCAAAAGATTATGTTGCAGATGCAATTAAACACTAAATGTAGATATATTTTCTATTGAAATTTAAACCTTAATTCTTGACACTGTGAGAGTAAAAGACTAACCATTTTCTGTACAGATCGAACTTCGTATGGACATTTGAGAATAACTTCATTTTGAGAGATTGTTACAGAGAGTTAAATAAAAGAAAGACTAGATCATTACATGCAAAAGCTGCAAAGACACATGTAAGAAGGACCAACCTTGACAAACTCTCAAGTTAACTTGTAAACACTTGCAAGTTTACGTTTTATTAGATTCATATAAACTTTGAAGTTAGAAAAGGAATTATAGAAAGTTAAGAAAACGAGTTAACAAATTTGAAATCTTGGCTGTTCATTGACTATATTTTTATGAAATTATATATGATTTGACCATTTTATATTTGAATTTTATTTAGCACAAATGCACTGTGATTTGTTACTTATTATGAAATTCTAATGTTAGACTATTGTTGTATTTTTTCTAAGAGATTGTTATTATATTAAAAGTATAATGTTAAGCATATATAAGATTTATATTTGTTCTTAAACTTTCCTTAATCTCTTGTAGTTTAATTTGACAATCTTCGGCAAGGCCCACAGTTTTAAGAAGATGGTTTTAGGTTTATTTCTCCATTTTGGTGTTTCTGTTCTCTGTGGGCATAATCTGCTTCCAGACTGTGGACTATTCATGTTGAATATTAGCCGGAGAATAAACCAAATAACTTTTTTTATCACTTTGCAATGATTAGATCACGACACAAGGATGGATGATCAGTTCTTTTCCTCTTTTTCCCTTCAAGTTATTTATAGGAAAATGAGTATAGTTATTTGAGATTAGATTTAAAATATTTACTTTACACTAGTGTGAAATAATAGGTTGGTTTTGAAAGGAAGGGCTCAATAGAACTTAAAATATTCTTTTTTGCAAGTGATAGATTGTCAAACATGTAGGAAATAGGCAAGAATAATATTCAATAGGAAAGAATAATATTTAATTAACCTACAACTCTTAAGAAATGACAAATTCTTCTTTGAGAAAATTTTCATAGGATTTCACTAAATTTTTTTTATTACAAACATGAATATATAAACTATTTTTTGTATATCCCTTCTCAATCTCCCAAAGAACTTGAATATTCTATAATTATCATTTTTGATTACAAACACATAGGATGTAGGATGGATGAGAACAAGATTAACTTTCCAAAGAGAAGATATGTCGGGAATCATGCAATAAGAAAGTAATATCTTCCGGACATCCATAAATAAGACCAGAAATAAAAACACATCATAAATTATTTAACTTAGTTCAACATTTCAAAACCTGTGTCCATGAATAAATAACTATCAAGTCCCACATATACTCAATAGACATTGAGTTGTGGTAATCACTCTTAAATCAATTCTTTATTTTTATAAAAACTTTCTTATGCTTCATTCTTCATATTACTCGAGGTGGGACTTTGATGAATATCCACTAAAGAACCAACATATCCTCACTTCACCAAAAGTCTCACATGTTTTAAAACAAACATGCTCGTAACTCATTGATACTCAAGGATAATCCATCACTAACACCACTTCAACAAAACGAGACCAGACCACACATATCAAAACTCATTGCACAAAAAAAATATGAGCAGCATTAACCTCTTTCAAAGAAGCACAACATGTAACGTTGACTCTACTCAGCATGCCAAATTGTTGCCCTTCCTCCCTAGATTAGAATCTCAGCTCTAACAACAAAAAAACTAGTTGAAAATCACGCAATAGGAAAGTGATCTCTTTAAGCATAAACACAACCACCAATAAGAGCACAAATTTAAATAAAAGCACACAAGAAATTTAATTTGGTTTGGTACTTCAAGGCCAACAAAAACAACATTAGTCTGGCAAAAACTGCAAACTTTCACACAATTTTTCTGGCAAAACTACAGACCTTCGTGCAAATTTTTCTGGTAAAAATTGTCAAACGTCGTTAGAGCTATCGTTGGACCTTCTTCGAAGATGTCGTTGGAGCGCTGAACCTTTTGCTGGAGTTTTTGTCGGAGCTCTTGCCATTGGAATTGTCACTATTGTCACCGTTGCTACTGTCGAAACTTTTTGTATTATTATTCTCTTTTAATTAAGAAGGGGCTAAGGAATCCCTATTATTTACTTATGCATGACAACTCCACTAAACAATGTTAAACTTCTAACTACAGAGGTACATGCACTAGTGTTGAAATAAACATTTGAAATTTTTTAGTACATGCACTACGTCTGAAATTAAAGTATTGCCTTGGGATAGAAGTAACTTACTCGGAGAAAGGAATCTTTATCTCCTAAAGAAAGTATGTTCTCGATCTTTTCAAATAAAATTGTAAGATTGATTGCAAGACTGATGAAGTTTCTATAAAACAAAACCATAGAATTGAGACTAATGAAGACAATTCTACTATGAATAAAGGCTAATATCAAAGGCTTGTGAGGAGCTCATTTACTTAGCTCACCCAACACCTAATATAACATATGTTGTGTGAGTGTAGTTAGTTAGTTTATGTATGATCCACAAGAGAGAGACATTGACAAGTTGTGAACAAATTCCTTCAATATTTGAAGACCTTGAAGACAAGTTCACGAAGCGGACTATTATTCAAGAGGAATAAAAAAATAAAATGGAATTGTGTAAATTATACAAGGTCTATCATAGATAGGAAATCCACCTAAGGGTATTGTATGTTCTTGGGTGAAAATTTGGTGACTTTGAGAACTAAGAAACACAATGTTGTTGCAAGGTCTAGTGCAAAGGTTAAATTCTGAACTACAGCACATGAGGTGTGTGAATTGTTATGACTGTGAATTATTCTATATGATCTTAAAATGGTATGTCAAGAGCTTATGGTTCTTTGTGATAAGGGTAAATAATTAGTTCAATACAACAAGTATTGACATATTTTGTTTTTAGTATACTAAAAAAAAATTAAAGCCACATTACAAAAACTTTAGGTTTGTTAATTTTGTTTGAACTCTATTAATGATTGAGGTAATTAAACACATGTTTAGTCTTTAGTAATTGTCATTTGCGTTTAAAAAAGAAAAATTAAAAATAATATGCAATTAACCTTAAAGGAAGTCTTTACCTTTTACTCTGTGCTTACAAAAGTTAAAACCCTTAGTGCTTCTTCAAGATTAACTATATATTAACGTTAATTTTCCATTTAATAAACACACATGATAATTATTAAAAGACCAAACACATGCTTAATTAGATTAACTTTTGGTAGAGTTTAAACAAAATTAACATAATTAAAGTTTTTGTATTGAGAGTGTAGTTTTTTATCTTATTGTACTAAAAATGAAATTTGTCAATACTTGTTGTACTGAACCAACTAATTACCATTGTGATAATATGTCAACTATTAGTATTGCTCATAATCCAGTTCATCATGATAGGACCAAATACATAGAAATAGATAAACACTCTATTAGATATATTATATACATGGTAGTCAAAATCAAGATTTTACTCAAGATTAGAAAGGAAAATATAAATCGGAAGATCATAACACGTATCGTAGAATCCTACAAATTTTATTGTCACTCAAAATTCATAAGTAAACTTCATAATATATGAAATAAAAAAGTACATCACTAGGTGCAAAACAACATCCAACCTATATAGGAGTAAAATAATAATTCATCTAAATCAAATAGTCTTGTAAGTTAAATTCACAATCTTCAGCTCCATCATTTCCATCTCCTTCATCATTCAAATCAACCATATTTAAGTCTTGACTAGGTAAAGTTTCATCTTCCTCAACTTCAACGGGAATCAAGTGCCAACTACTTTGTCTCTTCCTGCTCCGACATCCGAGTATGACCTTCCAATTTCCCTTAAAAAAGGTATACATTCCACATGAAATTCCTCTCCTCATTATATTGTTTTAAGTTATCATAGATTGTCTTCACCTATTTATACCTGTCTTTCATTTGTTTCTTCTGTGACCATTCCAAAATTTGTTCATGATACCTTAGCCCAACCTGGTTGGTGTTAGGCCATGCTACATTAAATTAATGCTCTTCAAAATAGTGGAACTTGGGAGTTTGTCCTATTACCGTCTGAGAAATCTATTATTGGTTATAAGTGGATTTTTGCTATCAAAACTGGTCTTAATGATACTATTGATTGCCTGAAAGCCTGTCTTGTGGCCAAAGGTTATAGACAAATTTTTGGGTTGGATTATGGTGATACTTTTTCTCTCGTTGCAAAGATGGCTTATGTTCATTGATTTATATCCATGGCTACTCTTCAACAATGACCTTTCTACCAATTGGGTGTTAAAAACGTGTTCCTCAATGAGGATTTGCAAGAAGAGCTTTATATGGAGCAATCCCTGGATTTGTTGCTTAGAGGGAATCTTCTGAGTTGGTATGTCACCTTCGCAAATCCTTATATGGTCTCAAACAATATCATAAGGCTTGCTTTAGAAAATTTAGTAACATTGTTCAACAGTTTGGTATGTCTCGATGTGAGACATATCATTTAGTCTTTTATTGTCACTCGAGTACGGGATGTGTCTACTTGATAGTATATGTTAATGACATCGTTCTTACATGCAGTGACAACCATGACATTTCCCAAATGAAACAACATCTTTGTAACTAGTTTTAGACCAAAGATCTTGGAAAACTAAAATATTTCTTGGGTATTAAAGTGACACAATCCAATGATAGTATTGTTATATCTCAATGAAAATATGCATTAGATAAAGGAAATTGGTTTATGAATTCAAAATTTGTTAACACACACATGGATCCTAATACTAAACTTCTACCAAATTAGGAGGGAGTCTATGTCAAATTCCAAGCAGCATAAGAGGTTAGTTAGGAAATTGAATTATCTTACAATTACTCGTTCTGACATTTTCTTTGTAGTCAATATGGTAAGTCAATTTCTTAATTCCCTATGTAAAGATCATTGGAATGCAGTCATTTGTATATTAAAGTGCATTAAAGGATCTCCTGAAAAAGGGTTGTTATATGATTCTAATAACCATACATGAGTGGTTTGTTATTCAGGTGTTGATTGGACAAGGTCTCCTTCTGATCGAAGATCTACATCCAGATATTGTGTCTCCATTGGTGGTAACTTTATCTCTTGGAAAAGAAAAAAAAACAAAGTGTTGTAGCAAGATTTCGTGCAGAAGTAGAATATAGAGTTATGACCTCAGCCATTTGTGAGCTTGTTTGGCTTAAGCAATTTCTTATATAGTTACAATTTGGAGATCATTCACTGACACTTGTATGTGACAATTAAGTTGCTCTTCATATTAGTTCTGATCCTGTCTCATGAGAGGACCATACACATTGATATTGATTGTCATTTCATTCGAGAGAAGATTGTATATGGAAACATTAAGACTGAGTTCATTAACTCAAGTTATCAGTAGCAGATATTTTCACTAAAAGTTTTTACGGAGACCGAGTATTGATTATATTTTTGACAAGCTTGACACATACAATTTGATGCTCCAACTTGAGGGGGGGTGTTAGATATCTTAGATATCTTATCTTCATCTTCTACCTTCAGTTTCTTTGTTATTATTTTTTATTTTGTATATTGGGATTAGCCCATGTCTCCTTTATTATAAATACAATGTCTTAGGGAGATTAGTCTCAAATCTATTTTCACTATATTCAATACACTTTATTAAAGAGAAATTGGATGGTGGCTTTATCACTACTTCTTATGTCTCTTGGGCTTTAATTAACAGGTTTGATTACCAAAGAAATTCCCATTAAATGATTTCATGATCTTATGTATGCTGGAATGATAGATATCCATTCATCAGAGTGAGAGCGAGTGTTGATAGGAGGATGTTAAGCGTACTACTAGAAACTGTTAGAAGATTTTAGATATTTATTTGTATTTAGGACTACAATTCTCTCTGTGTAGATACTAATGTATTGTTTCAAATCAATGGATTGAATAAAACTCTTCTTTCTATTAGATTAATCCTTTTAAGTCTTATTCATCTCTCCTCCGATATATGTTTCCACCAATGAAATATCATTCTCCACTTGTGCTTTTTCTTTCTATTTTGTCTCAAATGTATTCTACATCATATTATCCCTGGAATTTAAATGTTTCTTGTTCTTTAAAGCATAGTCTGAGATTAGTAGCATATATTAAATAATGAAAGATGCACTAAATTGCAATAAGATGTACTTCTCTTAGGTTAGATTGAAAACAAGTACTGAAGCAAATATTTAACATGATGTTTGGCCTATACATTATTAAATAGAAAAGTGAACCAATCTGACCATAGATGCTTTTGCTTGAACTTCTATTAGAAGCTCTTCTCACATAGTCTACACTTGGCTTTTGTCATTTAATGTTTTGTTGACATTTGTTTGGTTTGATTTTGAATATCAAGGCAGATTGAATTTCCTAGGATACCATCACCTAACAATGCAATGTGTTGGTTCCTAGCTTTCCACAATTCATAAGGAGTTTTTTTTTTATCAATGATTTAATATAAATTTTATTTTGTAAATAGTAAGTCGCGTTATCTACTCTTCCTAAACATTTAAGAGTAGAGTTTGCATTTAGTACAGTTCAAGTCATTTCTGATAAAGATCCATTTTCCTTTCCACGACACTATTCTATTGAGGTGTCCTTACAGTTGAAACTTTTGTATGGATACCATAGTTTTTGAAAGAGAACCAGAAAAGAAGGTTTGCAGGAAGGCTCAAGCGTAAAAAATGATGAGAATGACTTACTTTATTTACCAAAAGATAGAGGATATATATACAAGCTATACATTATGGTATGGGGAAAGAAAAAGACAAAATAGGAAAACAGAAAGTAACACCTCAACATATTCTAGAATGCTGATAACAGAATGCAGTTACAACAGAAAAGAAGTGAAAAATTCTAATTGAGGTATTGTATTTCGTTTAGGCCCCCACAAGCTGGAGGTTCGAACAAATCAAGAAGCTCAAGCTTGGAAAGGTTGGACTGAAACAACTTTGAAGATAAGGGCTTGGTGAACATGTCAGCAAGCTGGTGTGAAGAAGAAACCGGAAGAAGCTTCATTAAACCGGAAGTGAGTTTTTATCGAACAAGATGACAGTCAATTTCTAAGTGCTTAGTTCTTTCATGAAAGACAGGATTAGCAGCAATGTAAAGAGCACTCTGATTATCACAGTGTAAAACCGGGCATTTGTTACAAGAGATGTGTAAGTCACGAAATAGATAAATCAGCCATTGAAGCTCACAAGTAGCAGACGCTAGAGCTCTATACTCGGCCTTAGAGGAAGAGCGAGATATAGTAGACTGTTTCTTTGTTTTCCAAGAAACTAGAGAGCTTCCGATAAAGAAACAATACCCAGTGATAGAACGACGGGTATCAACACATGTAGCCCAGTCAGCATCACTAAAACCAAGTAAATGGAGAGAAGATGACCTGCGAAAGAAAAGGCCCTTGCCTGGGCATGATTTGAGATAACGAACAACTCGTAGTGCAGCCTGAAAATGAGAATGAGTAGGGGCACCCATGAACTGGCTAAGTTGTTGAGTGGCAAAGACGATATCTGGACGAGTATTGGTGAGGTAAATTAGACGGCCAACCAAGCGCCTATAGGGAAGAGGATCATCGAGAGGGGCACTGGAATCTTGATGAAGACGCAACGAAGGATCCATAGGTGTAGAAGACAGCTTAGAATTAAGAAGAGCAACATCAGATATTAAGTCCAAGCAATATTTTCTCTGACAGAGATAAAGACCAGAAGAAGAGTGAGCAACCTCTAATCCCAAAAAATACTTCAATTTGCCAAGATCTCGTATATTAAAGTGAGAACGTAAAGAAGTTTTGAGGTGAGCAATTTCAACAAGGGAATTGCCAGCCAGAACAATGTCATCAACGTAAACGACTATTGTTGTGAAGGAAGAACCTGTTGCCTTGGTAAAGAGGCTGTGATCAGCATGGGCTTGCGTATATCCAAAAGAAAGTAATAGATGAGAAAGTTTGGCAAACCATTGACGACTTGTTTGCTTTAAGCCGTATAAAGATTTCTTCAACTTATAACACTGTGAAGGTGAGTAACCGTGAAGACCTTGAGGGATAGTCATATAGACGTCTTCTGTGAGATCTCCATATAGGAAAGCATTGCTAACATCAAGTTGCTGCAAGTGCCAATTGTTGATAGAAGCAATAGCAAGAATAACACGGATGGTAGTCATCTTAACAACAGGGGAGAAAATCTCTAGATAATCAATGCCTTCAACCTGGGAGTAGCCTTTGGCTACCAATCGGGCCTTGTACCGTTCAATATTACCATCAGGGCCACGCTTGATTTTGTAAACCCATTTGCAACCAATGGGTCGTACATTTGAGGGAGCTTGAACAATATCCCAGGTGTGGTTTAAAACTAGGGCTCGTATCTCAGAATTCATGGCTTCTTGCCAACAGGGTTGGGTAGCAGCCTCGCGGTAGGTACTGGGCTCTTGCTCAGATGACAAACTCATGAGATAATGAGAATAAGAAGGGGAAAACGAGAATAATCAAGAGAGTCATGAATAGGATAAGATACCTTTGAAGAAGATTAGTGGGATGGGGTTGAAGCAAGGATTGCATCACTCGAACAAGTGTGACACTCATAGTCAACGAGGTAAGAAGGGGGAATATGCGGGCGATGGGAGCGACGGAGTGGTTGGGTAGGGGTGAGGAATGGGAACTATCTTGAGCAGAGGAAGGAGATGGTTGAGTATGGGATAGTGGCGAATGAGGTGATGGTAGGCTAGCCAGAGGAGACGTGTGAGAAGAGGGAAGGGGTTGATTATTAGTGGGTTGAAAGTTGGGTCTGATATAATCAAAACGTGAATTGTCAAGAGGAGTGGGTTGAGAAAAAGTGATGGGCTGTGTATTAATGGGCTGGGGAGGAGAATTAATTTTTGTAAAGGGGAAAACTTTTTCATTGAACAAAACGTTTCTGGAGACAAAAATATCTTTGTTATTTAAATCAAGGATGAGATATCCTTTTGTTCCTGTTTGATATCCCAAGAACACACCACGTTTAGCACGAACATCAAATTTTTGACGGGGAAGATTTGTTGAAGCATAGCTTAGACAACCAAAAACTTTTAAAATGGAAAAATCTGGATTGTGTTTATGCAATATTTCAAAAGGAGTTTTATTGTCAATAATTGGGGATGGAGTGCGATTTATCAAATAAACAGCGTGTTTAACAGCATATGACCAATAAGGTTTTGGAAGGTGAGATTGAAACATAAGAGCCCTAGCAACATTAAGAATGTGCTGATGTTTTCTCTCAACTCTACCATTTTGCTGAGGAGTGTAAACACAACTTGTTTGATGTAAAATTCCTTTAGATGCAAAAAACTCCTTTTGAAGAAATTCAAGACCATTATCTGAGCGTATGCACTTAATGGAAAGATTGAATTGGTTTTCAATCAAAAAAACAAAATTTTGAACATGTGTGCGAACATCCCCTTTAGTTTTAAGAAGAACTATCCATGTATATCGACTAAAATCATCCACAATGGTTAAAAAATACTTGTGACCATGAACAGAAGATTGGGAGAACGGACCTCAAATATCCATATGAACCAAATCAAAAGGTTTTGAAGCTTTATTGACACTCGGAGAATATGATAATTTCTTTTGTTTGGCTAAGTGACAAATATCACAATTCTCATCGACATGTTTAGAAATAAAAGGAAAATGAGCATGAAGAGTGTTAAGGCGATTTCCAGAGAGATGCCCTAGTCTAAAGTGCCAAAGATTGGCGTTGGTGACAGGTGGAGTAGAGAAGTTATTGATGAAGGTGGCTTGGGGAGAACTATGTCTGGAGTTGGTGTGTGTCTCCAAGTGATATAATTCGTGCTTCAACTTAGCCAAACCAATCATCCTCAATGACTTATTTTCCTGTATTTGACATTGAAAATTAGAGAAAAGAAGTGTGTAATCAGAAGAAGTCAAGAGTTTAGAAATTGAAAGCAAATTAAATTTGAAGTTAGGCACATAAAGAACATCATCAATGGTGAGGTGAGATGACAACTGAACAGTGCCTGAAATATGAGCAATAACTGTAGAGCCATTAGGGAGGTTAATATGGATAGGTTTAATTTTAGAAAAATTTTGGAAGTTGTCAAAAGAATAAGTGATATGATTTGTTGCCCCCGAATCAATGACCCAGGAGGTATTGTGTGATGGAAAAAAAAAATACCAAAATCCATATTACTGGGCTCGAAAATGCCAATGCTGGGAACGTGGGTAAGATTTGCGTGTTTGGGCTGAGAAGAGGCTGCTGATCTGTTGCTCTGTTGCTGAAGAAGACCTAGAAGACTTTGATATTGGGCCTTAGTGAAACCATAACCTAGCCCATTAGAGGGAGAACTCAAGGTCATTGAGGAGTGTGGTGAGTCCGCCTCCTGCGTAACATTGTTGACATTAGCGGAAGAAGAGGAACCATCTTTAATGTGGAAGCGTGGCCGTCCAGGATATCGAGGATGACCAATGGGATACCCATGCTTGGCATAACAGATGTCAATAGTGTGTCCATTACGCCCACAATAAACACATTTTTTGGTGGAGAAATTGCGATTATTGCTGTTGGATTGTCCTGTAGGGTGGCCTCCTCCTCGTCCTTTCCCGGAAGCACTATTGACAAAAATGTTGGGTTCATCAGCGGGAGACGGCAAAGCATTGTGACGCTCTTATTGAATAATCATGGAGAACACGCGGTTAACGGAAGGAAGAGGATCCATAAGCAAGATCTGGGAACGAACAACAGAGAAATGCTCCTCTAAGCCTTTTAGAAAACGAATGATAAAATCTTGTTGGTGATATGATTGTGCAGAACAGGTGCAGTTCGTATAAGGGCGTAAATGATCAAGCTGCTCCCACATGGATTTGAGTGTCGTAAAGTAATCTGTAACAGAACGAGAGCCTTGCTTGAGCGAATATATTTCTTCTTGGAGCTCTGCGATGCGGAGGAGATCACTTTGGGAGAAACGTTCACGAAGATTTGTCCAAATGTCGGATGCACGGTCGAGGAAGATAACACTTTGGGCAATGGGTGGTGATAAGGAATTGAGTAGCCAGGACATAACCAAGGTATTACATCGTTCCCAAGAGGGATAAGAGGAGTTATGGACATCGGGTGGAGGTATGGTACCTGTGAGAAAACCTATCTTGTTCTTGGATATCAAGGCCATTCTAAAGGACCTGGACCAGGAATGGTAATTATTACCATCCAGAGCTGGAGAAATAGAGACAGAGGATGGATTCTCACTAGGGTGGATATGATAGGGACTGGAGGGATCAAGACAAGGATCAAACCATAGTGGGATAGCTTGATCAGAAACATCTGACATTTTGACAGGCAATGAGCAGAGCTCCAGGTGGGAGCTCTGATACCATAAAAGAGAACCAGAAAAGAAGGTTTGCAGGAAGGCTCAAGCGTAAAAAATGATGAGAATGACTTACTTTATTTACCAAAAGATAGAGGATATATATACAAGCTATACATTATGGTATGGGGAAAGAAAAAGACAAAATAGGAAAACAGAAAGTAACACCTCAGCATATTCTAGAATGCTGATAACATAATGCAGTTACAACAGAAAAGAAGTGAAAAATTCTAATTGAGGTATTGTATTTCGTTTAGTTTTCAAAAAAAAGCTCAAAAAATTTCAACTTCAAAATTTTCTCCATTATCATTTCTAATAGAAACAATTGACATTTACAAATTTGGTAAGATTTTAAAAGACTCATCATTGTGGTTCAAGAATTTCACTCATTTTCATCTAGACTAATAGTATGATATGACTATATTGTATTGTTCATCTAGACAAAGTATTTGTAGGACCAAATAAGTCCAAGTGTATCAACCCGAGGTATTTCATTGGAAACTTTATTTATACTTTTAAAATACATTTTAACTTGTTTGTCTTTCACACATGCTTTACAAAGAATATTGTTTTAAAATGACATTACTAGCAAACCCCTTACAAGGTTGTCCTTTTGTTGTTTTTTAAAATAACTTCAAACTACCAAGATCATAATTTCTGTGTCAAATTCCTTGATAGTAATAAAGCATGAGACTTTTTAAGTTGACAACTCATTCTCGTCAATCTTATACAAATGACATTGTTTATTAACAACAAATAATTTAGTCTCATTACAATTTTTAACTATGCATTGGTCTTTGTCGAAAACATTACACCCATTGTCATACTAAGTAGGTTATGCTTTATGATGTCTACTAAACAATCTTTCTTTAAATGAAGGTAAATGTTTCATACTTTGTTGATGATTGTCTTCGAATAGGACTTTGCCTCTTGATCTTGAGCATCCATTGTCTAGGTACTATGAATTGTCTAGGTACCATGAATAAGATTGTTATGTAACTTATGTTGTTATTACGTCCTTCTAGGTATGTATTTGTGGTTCCTTCTTAGGAATACCTTTAGACGATGGAGTATTATGAGATGAAGATGGTGATGACACATGCTATTCATTATGAAAATTTTGTTTCTCATATCCAATCTCAATGGTTCTTTTTTATTTTCTTATAAGAAGATAGAGAAGCTTATCACTATACAAGATTGGAATAGGACTTTACTTAATAAAGTATTTTTAGTTAGTAGATTGTTTATTTATTGTCTTACTAGCTTCTCCCACTTTGGAACAATTTCCAAGACTTTCAGTTTTCAAAAACAGCTTCTTCTTTTTTTTTTTTTTTTTTTTTTCAAAGTTTGTGCTTTGTATGAAGTTTCTGTTTCAGACTCTTGTTCTTTTCATTTTTGTGTAAGAGCTCAAGGTTTTCACTCATAAAATCATCCACTATTTCAAGTTTAGTTTTTAAAAGCTCTAGCTCTTTAGATACATTTTTTAAAATATTTTTCAAGACATTTCAGAGCATTAGTTATTCTAGAAGTATCGAAAAGAACTTCATATATTCTTGAGTAATGGAATGAATATCATTAAGGCTTAAATATGTTTTTGGTCCCTCAAGTTTCAGCGAAATTTGGAATTAGTCCCTCATCAAAACTTTTGACCAATTTAGTCCTTCATCTTTCAAAATGTATGAATTTAGTCCTTTTAACCAAATTTTGTTAAGTTTATCTGATGTTTCAAGTGCATTTCATGATAGTATTTAAATTATTTACACTGTTTGATACATTTTTGCTTCAATGTTAACTTAAATATTATTATGAAATGTACTTGAAACGTTAGATAAACTTAACAAAATTTGATTAAAAGGACTAAGTTCATGCATTTTGAAAGATGAAGGACTAAATTGATATAAAGTTTTGATGAGGGACTAATTCCAAAATTCAGTGAAACTTGAGGGACCAAAAACATATTTAACCCTATCATTAAATTCTTGATAAGACATTGTGGTTGCCACAAAAACCAACATGGATTTCTTCCTAGTATAAGATCTTCCTTTGAATACTCGAAGCTCTTTTTCTTGTGGATCTTTCTCTTCTTTTCTTGATCTTGATGAATACATTCATATAGCTTCTGATTTTATGTCCAATGCGGAGGTTGCACAAACATATGACAAATAATGTGCAATAAAATTATACAAAAATAAATTTTTGCGTTATTTTAGAATCAAATAATTATTGACATAGATTTTCAAACATTATTGAGATCACAAGGTTCCTTGTTGATAAAAATGTTGATTACACATAAAGTTTATTTGGACAAAATTAAACTTAATATAATTAATATTATGGTTAAATATGTTTTTTATCCCTCAACTTTTAATGAAAATTGGAGTTAATTTCTCTTTAAAATTTTTGTCCAATTTAACCTCTCAACTTTTGAACGGTGTGAATTTAGTCATTTCTACCAAATTTTGTTAATTTTATTTAACATTTCAAATGCATTTTATGATAATATTTAAATTTTTTACATCATTTGACACACTTTTACTTCAATGTGAACTAAGAAATAATTAAAAAACGCATTTGAACTTAACAAAATTTGGTTATAAGAACTAAATTCACGCAATTATAAAATTGGAGACAATTATAAAATTGAGGGACTAAATTAGACTAAAATTTTGAAAAAAAATTAATTTTAATTTTCACTAAAAGTTATGGGACAAAGAACATATTTAATGCATACTAGATTTATCGATTAATGATCAAGATGTACATCACCCTAGAGACAAAGAATTAGAAGATGTGGCACAACTTTAATTTCATAGAATACCCTCAGGAAACTTAAACAATATAAGATATCATGCAATAGGACATATTTATATTTGTTATCATTAAAATTTACCCACAAAAATATGATCTACTAACTCTATACAACTATAAATAGTCCTAGTCTTAACATAATATAATGGTACACACAAATATTTTAAAATGTGGGCAAACCCATTCAAATCCATCCCTAACATTTTAGCCAACTGCTTCCTGCACCGCATCATTTTTTTCCTACACCCATCAGTTTCATAATTTATTTTTTAAACACAATAAACAATTCTGAAAGTTTTTTTCCGAAAATAATCCCTCCCAGTTTCAGAATTTATTTTTCGGAACACAATAAACAATTCTGAAAGTTTTTTTCCGGAAATAATCACCCCTCCTTTTAAAATCAATCACCTCCTGCGAAAAACATTTTTCAGATGCTTTTGATGGGGTGAGATGAGAAATTTGATGAGGTAGATGACGCAATTGCCAACATTTTGTAACTACTATGGGCTACTTGTGTGGAAAGTAAATGCTAATGTTCATAACACTACCTTCAATATTTCAACTTTGAGAAACAATTTTTTTTTTTTTTGCCAACTTAAGACATGTCTAAACTTTATTTTTTGGTTTTCACAGATAACAATTTGCTGTCTGAAAACAAAAAATGAGCAACACAAACATTATATGTACAATCTGTGGAACAAGACTACACAAATTTTTACTCATGGTTCAAAATGCTTGTGAATTATATTACAGGAGACCACACAAACGTGGTCTTGAGCATAGATGCCTTCCATTAGCTTTGACAATTGCCATAACACCAGCAGTTATTCCAGCACAGAGTGCAGAAGAAACATAGTGGTGTGTATTTCGGCCAGCTATAAAATAAACATGAAAATTAAAAAAACAAGAAAAAAGAATAAAAAGAAACAAACATCACTCTTTTTCAGAAGCAAGAAACACAATTATATACCTTGCTGTAGAGTGAAGGTTGTTGCTGTCAAACCTCCAATTATCAAAGCCGATGCAACAGGGAGATACTGCATGTATACAGTTTTCCATAAAACATGTCAATGAAGTGTGATGTAATTTTCTGTCCAGAAAAACTATTTAAATTTACATGTGCTGAAATGGCTTGTTGAATTTAGCAGTGTGTATCCTTTCCATAACTAATTAGTACACAATAATTTATGATGAAACAATCTGTTTTGTCATCAAATCATCACATAACTGCCAAGGATCAATCAATGTCACAATTCACTTAAGCCAAAACATGATCTCCAAAAACTGAAACATCTTCTACATTGTTTCATCCTTCTACCATTTGGGTGCTAGGTGAGATTATTAAGGTGTCATCTTAAGTCAACCTAAATATGATAGGTTTATTTGATGAATAAGGGCAACTATTTTTTTTTTTTTCCAATCAGTTCAAGGTTGTCTGGTTTGCTTTCAAGGATGTAGGGTAGGTAGAAAATAGAAAGATGAGGCCCTGACTTACCGTTAGAGGTTCAAAGTTATTTGACTGGAAAGGAGAAGGAACGTTTCTGCTAACATTATAGTGACCACTTATGAGATCAAGGGCATCCTGCAAAAGATATGAAACATATTGAAGACCTTTGAGAGTAAATTTGCATCTGCTTAAATGAGTAAAAGTATAATGCACACAAATGAACATTGCCTGCCGAATTCCATCATGGAAGTTATTCAAGTAATATCGGGAAAGTGCGCTCACTCCATCTTTAATCATTCCAGTCATTGTTTGTTTTCCATATCTGCACATTATTTCCAGGATGTATCAGTGTCACAGAAGGGAAACATGGCAAAACAGGACTTTCAGAACCAAAAGTTCCATACCTAACTAAGTCCCCTTTTAGGGCATGAGTCCCAGCATACTCAAGGCTTATCTCATCACCTTGCTCTGCCCACACTAGTTAAAGTACATAGATGTCAAATAAGTAGGGCAATGATTTATAAAGAAGGCAAGAATCTTTCAGGGAATTCCTTACATATTCTAAATTTTCCATATTCCTCTTCGAACATTGAAATGCACTCAGAGGAAGTCAGAACTCCAATCCTCTGCAACTGAAGATTTAATGATTTTTGGGCCAGATAACACTACAAATAACATAAAGATAATCATATCAGAATTGGATTAAGAAAAGAACAAGTCTTAGCATTCAATTATTCCCTATCAGCAAACCTGAGTAACATTTGTTCGATCAAGGGAATCAATGCAGTTTGCTCTGAAAAGTCCTATCTGCTCTTCTAGTACATTTCCTTGTCTATCTATTAAGAAATATCTGCTCAGCTGAAATAGCAATAATTAAAAACCTGAATTACAGATTTGCCAGTATACCTGGACTGTGGCAACTAGCTATTGAATTAGTATATTAGACTTCTTTTTTTCCGTTACCTTTGTTTTTCAAAATCCTCTGAGATTTCATCATAGAGGATTTTCAGATTGTCAAAGTTTGAGCTCCCACAGTAGTGATGAAAATCAAAAGGAACATATCTGCCACAATCCAATATAGTAAAAATAGAAAGTTAAAAGAAACACGAAACTAGAACACCGAAACATTTTTAAGCTATAATACAGCCAAAGCAAACTTCATAATTTCATGGATATAAAACAAGTGTATGCAGAAAAAATCAAATTACATTTAAATTATCACCTCGTGTTTTGCTGTTTTTGCATTTCAGCAGCATATGCTGCACTTAGTTGACCTTCTTCACCATGCTAGAACAGGAAAATTAAAAAGAATTTGCTCAAAATAATAAAAAGAATATAGGATGTAGAAACTGGTTGATGATTATTATATCCATAAGGACATACTAACCAAACTCAGCCAAACTTAAAAATTTGGAGCAGACAAAAGGGATTCTGGAAAGAAAAAAAAAAACTTGCAACAAATCTTAAAAATCATTTTGATTTAAGTGAAAAGAGAGAAGAATAAAGCCATACTTTATCAGTAAGATCAAGAGCTACAATCTCTCCGTATCTTTGCACGAGATCATGGAAATGACGCTCTACAATCTTGGGCTAGAGGAGGAGTGGAAGGGGAAAAACAAAAAGAAACATATATTAATTTAAGTCTCGTGATAAAACTGTTAATTGCTGACAGAATTGAGAGGTAAAAGTATACTGTTTCCTCGTGACTAATAACCCTAAGGTGCGGTTTATAGCTTAGATCAACGATCTGCTCCCAAAGAAGAGGAATTGAACCTCGAACCTGTGAAACAATCAGATGAAGTACAAATCACAAATTGAGAGACAAAAAATATTCATATTTTTGTGTGTGAACAAAGTGAAGCATCCCTAGGATGGAGTGGTTTTCAGTAGCCATTGCAGCCAAAATAGAAAATTTTCACGTCCAATTGCAGTACTACCATGATAGGCTTCAAAAACTCATTGTGCCCCCGAACCAACATTGCTTAGAAATATTTGGGCAAAATTGTTAATTTCACATTTTCTATGTTCCCTATGTTTTAACCTCAGTTCCAAGACCATCTTGTTTTCGTGTGTTCATGTCTTTCTTCATCCTTTAGACTTCCTAGTTCACTTTATGCTAATTTTTATTGATTTTGGTATGTTATTTCTCTACCAATTTCATCATCATTCATATTTTAATTCATTATGTTCTTGTTGCTCCTAGATTAATGGCGATTGTGTGTAAACTGTGGCTTATTATGTATCACGAATCACGTAAACTGTGGCTTATTATGTATCACGAATCACGATTTTTTCTGAGTATTTATATGTGCAGTATAAATTATTTAGTTTGTATTTTAATATTTATTATTGCATTCATTCTGCTTTCCACTATAACAGCTTCAGAACTGGTTGCTATATATACACATACTTCTGTTTGTGTGAATACAAAACCGCTGTTAAATTACATTGGCTACGATACCTAGAGGAAGAGTACGGAACCATTATCCCTACTCAAAACTAAGAAAATTTTAAAATCTCCAAGTACACAAAGCTATGTTTGTAAAGCAAATAAAATAGTGAACCTCTATATTTTGCACACTATATTACTTATTTATCTATATTCGAAAATTTGAAAATTCATGAAAATACAGCACTCAAAGTCTTTCAGCATGTTTGACAATACTACAAATTCTCATAAACACGGACCACATGCTAGTAAAAAATATAACCAGCAGAGGAGAGAAATTATTGAAAGGAATTGCTGGAAGTTGATACTGATTAATGTATAATAATACCTGCAAAAATGAGAATTTGAATTCTTCAGTTTCAAGCAACTGTTCGGTTTCAATAAAATTAGCAGTGTCACCTTCAAAGTTAGCTCCTCTTCTCCACATTCTTGTTCCTACGTCATCATATTACCGTATTATAATGAGTTTTTTCTACAAACATATAATAGTTTTGTTATAAGAAGCTTTTTTGGACATTGTACCTAGACGCCGTGTACATCTCCTTGAAAATAATGTAACCGTAGCATTTGAATCTTTCAGCTTTAGTTGTGCTCTTTGGAAGCTTAAGCCCAGTTAAGGGGGAACATAGATTGGCTTCTTAAACTAAACAAATGCTTCATTTTTATCATATTTTTGGTAAAGACAGAATGTGAAGAACATATGCACACACACACATAAAGAGAAATAGGGCAGGGAGAGGAATGGGAGCAGAGGCAATTTAAACTTCAGGATATTCCCTTGCACTATAGGCACGATGAATCTGTCAAGCTGTCATCATAAAGATAGTTGTTAAGGAGACTACCTAATGATCTTGCTAAGAATGAAAAAAAGGAAGTTCATTAAAACTTTAAACGCTATTTCTTTATAAACAAAATATTTCCTTTTACTAGTGAAACTAAAAGTACTTTTACTTCATCAAATAGGAAAGAACTGCCAAATAATCTAACCTTATACTCAATAAGCTCTTCCAATAGATGTTTGTTCCAGACAAATCGAGGGTCAGCCTGAAATACAAATAGAAAATTGTAACCTAAAACTTTCATCAAGTTTCTACTAATAATTGCATTAAACAGTGCCACTGGGACCAATAGGCTTTTATTTGATCTTTTCTGCATTTAAATGCATTAGAGTACTACAAATAACATGATATAACATGTTGACTCTCCCAAGAGTCAAGAAGTGTGGAAGAGTACTACAAATAAATGAAGGTCATCCTAATCAAAGCCAAAATTGAGGAGTCAATGGAGGCAGTTACGGCAAGGTTCATTCATGACTTGAATATGGATATTCTAGATGTTGTGGAGCTTTATAATACCACCACACCTTCGAAAGCCTAGTCCACCAAGCCACAAAGGTGGAGCTTCAACCTCAAAGAAGGGAGGAATACAAGAAGTCCTTTCATCCAAGTACTTCCCAACCTTGGAAATAAAAGAAGAGGTATGCAGGTAATCACTCTCCTTCTAATCCTTCCTCCTCATCATTTCCTTCAAATGATAAAAAGAAGTGGACCCAGGCAAACCCAAGTCCTCCTCCCATCAACATCATCATTCTTCTCAACCTTTTTTCTAAGACTCATTCAACAAACCACCCTACTAATATTACTAGCTCTATTTAGTGCTTCAAAAACTATTCGATTGTGAATTATCAGAATACTGAAGAGGAAAACCTCACTTTATGGAGATATCATATGCAGAAGTAAATTTCAAATCACTTAACAATGGATTTGATTACAATTATTCCCAGAAGATCAAGAAATATGTCAACTAACCTGCTTCCAGATTGGCTTGCTTGTCCACCCATCTACTAACTTGCTTCTTCTCTGCAAGCTGGTGGACATGATAATTTACATTTTATGAAAATATGAGCCATGGCATGATATGAATAAGATATGACTTAGGGTCTCAAACTTCTCCAAAAACACTTAAAGGAAAGAAAAATAAGAAAAAAAAATGAAATAAGTCTCCCATAAACTAATTTGCAGAAGCTCTCCTCATATAACTTATCTAAAACATAATCTTTAACTTATGAAAAGAACTTATTTTAGCTTACGAAGAAACATATTTTATTTTTTCTTCAAGAAGTATTGCCCAAATAATCTCATAGATGATAATAAACAATAAGTCAGTGATTCTTACTTTAATGTGATATCTGTTTCGTATGAATAGTACAAGCCTGGCATTGACTCCACTACTTTTAATAGGTTCACGAAGTAAGTCTCATCCTTTTTCTGCAAAAAGGTAGTATACGAAAGATATATCACATATACAGAATTTTAGTGCTGCCTGAATGATTTCTGACTTTATAAATCCTTACTTCTTGGGCAGTTGAATACCTCAAAGCATCATTACATGCAAGTACTCTCATGGACATCAAGCGATATACTGGAAAACCAAGGAAACTTCCAACTTCCTTCCGAGAGGTTATTACAACAGCATACGTTCCTATGTCCATGCATAAAACATTGAACCTTAATGTCTATAAAGTATGTTATGTTGTTAGACTGAGTGTTTACTGAAAAAAAAAAATTGAGAGTTCATTCCAATTTTTTCTGCTATGCAATTTACTCATGAAGAAGGCAACATATTAGACATGCATGCTTAACAAGAAAGATGAAAGAATGACAATTGTATGAACGGCTACATCAACCAAAAAAGCATTACTATGTACAAATATTGATTTGAAAACATGATTGGATTTATTTCTTCCCTGGCCAACAAACATCTCAATCAAACAAAGTTCATCAAAAGGAACAGGACCGGTTTAGTTTTTAATAGCATCCAATCTAGAACATCTTCACATGCAAAGGGACAAATGAGTCAATGTGAAAACAAAAGCAAATACAAGTATACATAAAAATTCAACATGGTAAAAGACAAAAAATGTTCTCCAATTCAAAATAACCATGTTTTGCAAGAAATATACAGTAGTGCCATTACACAGTAAAATTTGTCTGCGTCGCAATCTTCTGGAACAGTTTTATCATATACGAACTCAAGATAAAAGTACATAAGCATATCTACCTACAACCAATCTTATGGTTCCCACCACACCATAAATTGTAGATGTCCTCAATGGACTTCCAGAAAGTGTGTCACCTGCAAAGAAAAAAAATCAGAACAATGAAGATTACAACAAAAATGATTATTTTCAAATACTCTTTTCATAATATGCAACCTAGCATACATGGAGCTGAAACTAAATAAACAACTAAGATCCAACCAAACCTGAGGAGGTAGAAACAGTAACCTTTGGCTATAACTGATTCATAAATGTGTAAGTGAATATACTCAGCATATAAACACGACACAATCTTCCCTTTTCCACAATGAGAACCAACCAAACCAACATCCACAAACACTAAATAAGCGTCATATCCACAAGTAAACAATATATTCATCAAATTCCAAGTCCCCCTCGAAACAAGTTTCCTCTTTTAAAATAACTGAACTTTTTAACATATTTTCTCCGATCAACAAGCAACAAAGTTCAGACACATTTCCTGCATTTCCTGAGCAACCAATCACTAAGTGAAGAAAGCGAAGCTCAGAAAAGAAGATTACCATCATCAAGTAAACTGATGTTGCCATCAAGACGGTTAATCCGGAAGCCATGGTCGGGGGATATACGGGATTTGATCACGAACTTGTCCTGAAACTCGAGCAGTTCCAGCTCATCGTAAAGCTTGAATCTTTCAAGTGAACCCGAAGGGGGTTCAATGTCCATTGTCACAGAATTGCAGAAACAAGACAAACCCGAAGAAATTTGACCTGACAACTTTGTTAAGGCACAATATTTTGTGATATGATGAGAAAATCACAGGAACCAAATGACCATTTGTTCTTCAACAACCAAGAACAATTTAATGACTTTCTGTAGCAAATTACAATCATACCCTCTCCAAATATTCGCAACCCAATATTTTATTCGTAAAGCAGATGAACAAGTGACGTGTTGGATTTAGTTTATTACAACTAATCATGCATTTTCGGTAAGATAAACAACTAATTATATTAATATTTTAATTATAGTTATTCTATTTTAGAATTTAACTATTAATATGTACTACTATATAACTAAAACAAAGTTGTCAAATGATTTTGTTTTATGAATTATGGAAGTATTGTCGGTTTGTCAAATGTTTCCTGAAATACCCGAACTTAAATAAAGCAGAAAAAGGAAAATTAGCATACCTGAAATGTTTTGAGAAAATAAGTTGTAAATCCAAAAACTAATGTACTTTTAAACTATAATCTAATAATACATAATAAATAAGATGTATTATAAATTTATTGTTTAGTAGAATGAAAAATTATTAATAATACATACATTGTCGTAAAAAAATTATATTACTAACCAGTAAAAAAGCAATAGGTGTTTTAATAAAACATATATATTTTGTTTGATATTTTATTTCTTTTTAAAGCTATTTTTAGATGAAAAAATATGTTTTTTCTTAAAATATTATATAAAATTGAAAATAATCGAAACTTTGATATTCTTTAATCTTTATACTTTTAAAAATAGTTATTTTTATTTTATCAATGACGTTAGAGTTTATTTTAAGTGACAAAAAATACGCTGAACAACACTTTTTTATGATTAATTAAAATTAAATAAATAACAGTATTATTTACTTTTTACAAAATTAAATTTTTTATGCCGACTAACCAATACTTTTTATATTAATTAAAAATAAATAAAAACTATTGCTACATAAATTAAGAATAATTTTTTCCGTTTCAAAAAAATATAAAGAAGTGTTTGTTTGTATGTAGAATTTTCTGGACAAGTAATTAAATAATGATCTTTAATTTTAGTTTCTTAATTAATAGTTTTAGATGTTTTGGACAAGTCCGATTGTTGAACAAAAAATGAACCTTATTGAGAACCTTTACTACGTTTCTTTTTGTCCCTTATTTTCTAATTTTGTTGTTCCTTTTCTTCCGACAGGGATTTTCAATATGTTGCTAGTTCTATTTTTTTAGGATAATGATATTTTAATTTATTTTTTTTATTTATTTTTAACTTATTATTTTTATTATTTTTAAATTATTTATTTTAATTTTTTATAATAATGTGATGTGATGATTTTAAAATAATAAATTAAAAATAGATAAAAAAATAGGTTAAAGTATTATTATTCTTTATTTTATTAACCACAATAAAATTTATTCTAAACGATAAATGACACTTTATATATTATTTATTATTTTATAAAATTAAATTTTTTGCATCAAACTAGTCTACATTTTTTACGATTAGTTAAACAAAAACCATTGCTACAGAAATTAAAAATAAATTTATTTAAAACTTCTTGTGTCATCAAAGTGAAAATTTTCTAAATCAAAAGAAAATAAACTTAAATACATTTTTTAGTTCTTTACTTTTTATGAAAAAGTTTAATTAAATCTCTAATTCTTATTTAATATAATTTAGTCCTTTAATTTTATAAAACAATCTAATTAAAATTGAGATTAAATTTTCATTAAAATTAATATATCAAATCACTTTATTTAATAAATTTAAATATTTAAATAAATTTTATTTATAAGTGTAGTAATTTAATGTATAAATTATAAAATAATGTTAATGTCAACCTAACCGAATCTAATTGAATTATTTTAAAAAATTAAAACATTAAATCAAATAAAAATTTAGGATTGAATTAAATTTTTTTATGAAAATTAAGAGAATGAAATATAATTTTAACCAAAAAATAAATAAAAATCCAGTAGCAATCGGTCTTCATTGGATCTTTCTTCTCATTCACTATTTGTGTCCCAGAAAGAAATTAAAAACCCACACTTCAGTCTCTACGAAAAAGAATGTTCCAAATAACAAAATAGATAACGATAATGATACTTTAATTTATTTATTTTTATTCATTTTTAACTTACTACTCTCATTATTTTTAGATCATCATATCATATCACTACAAAAAATTAAAATAAATAATTTAAAAGTAATAAGAGTAATGAATTAAAAGTGGATAAAAAAAATAGATTAAAATATCCTTATCTTAAAATAAAAACTATAATCACTGTTTTTAAAAGTAAAGATTAAATGATATCAAAATTTCCATAATATAGCATGTTAAACTTAAAATAATACTTTAAGAGAAAAAAAAAAACATATTTTTTCCCTTTTTAAATGCATAAAACAGGGCATTATATTGTTCAATTCTTTATTTCATAACATAACATCAAGGGAAGATGACAACATTATTTGACTAACAAATACAAGTATAAATAAATCATTCAAGTAACGTCATTTTAAATCATTAAATTATGTTACTTTCAAAGTTGTTGAACTACGTGGCAATTTCCAGTTACACACAAAAAAAATAAATAAAAAAATAAATATATATATATATATATATATATATATATATATATATATATATATATAACAGTTCATTGACATGTTATAGTGGACATTTAAAAAATTATAAATTGGTGAATAAAACTTTAGTGAGGTAAAAAAAAACTAAATAAAATAAAATCAACCTTCCAAAAGGAAATTATCATGAATGGTTAATACTTAATACAATAATCCACGACACATGGCATGTAGAAAATTCTCTTACACTAAATCCCTATGTCATTTAAACCCTTACAATAACTGTAAATAATAATAATGTATTGAATTAAATTATTTAATTAAAATATAAATTAATTTATTAAATATGAAATTAATCAAATAATTGTAACATGTAAACTAATCACGACCCTGAACGAATCATGGTCATTCACCTTATATAATCAAGTGTAATAAATTATGTTTTTCTAATATTTGTCTTGTTCTAATAAATTAAAATAAATTCCCTCTTTAATATTTTTTTCACTGTTGGTGTCCAATTATCATGACTAATTACATTTAAATGACATTTTTTTATAAAAATTATTTCACTTGTCGCATTTGGAGTATTTGCTCGATTTGTAACGATATCTAAAATTAAATTAATGGAAAATTCAATTAAAAAAATCATAAACTATTGCTTTTTGCTTATTTTATTTGGTAAGAAGCCACTTAGTTCAAACTTTGATTTAAAAATAAAAATAAGCAATACTACTTATTTTATTTAAATATAACATTATATCTTTTGAGTTAATGAAGAATTAACAAATATACATCAATATATGTAAAGATTTTAGTATAGTATTATATTACCATAATGTATTTATATATTTTTTAAATTATTCAAAATAAAAAAGATTTGAAATATCACATCGATCAAAGAGATACAACAACTTTTATATATATATATATATATATATATATATATATATATATATATATATAT
>Ga0209589_1000307_pt1 | contig 63080 bp, 23 predicted proteins | sample CowpeawhiteBW_FD_187525 | JGI IMG/M metagenome (GOLD analysis project Ga0209589, IMG submission 187525) | Root nodule microbial communities of legume samples collected from California USA - Cow pea white BW (SPAdes) (version 2) | ecosystem: Host-associated > Plants > Roots > Nodule | place: USA... | reverse complement strand
TATACTTTAATTTTAGTGATAGTGTATTTTTGTCACTATTATAAAAAATTATTAGTGATAATTATTTTTGTCACAATATACTTTAATTTTAGTGATATATAAAAATATTGTCACAAGTACAATAGTGGCAAAGTTATTAGTGACATCTTAATTATTGTCACAAGATGATATTAGTGACATATTTATAATTTTTAGTGATGAATATTAGTATCACTATAGATACTTTTTCTTGTAGTGTTTGTTTGACGGTCTATTAGAGCCAGTCTAATATGTGTATGCTTGTAATTACTATCAATATTTATATAATTTTTGTGTTCCTTATAAAAGAAACGTGTAGTTAATAAATTTATATTTACCGCTAAAGTTCTTGTTCCTTATAACTCACGACAAAATCATCAAAATAGTTTCATTTTGACTTTAAAATTATGAAAATTGTGTAATTTTGAAATCGTTCTAGTTTGATATGATTTTATTTTGAAAAAATCATGTCATTTTAATATAACTTTAACTTATTATAATTTTTTTTAAATTTTAATTAAAATTATGATAATTTGATACAATTTCCTATAATATAAACTGAAGCCGTATCAGTTTAGTACGACTTTAGTTCGTTATTTTTTCTTAATTTTAATTGAAATTATGCCTATTGATATAACTTCAATATATATCATTTTAAAACAATAAAAAATTTATATAAATAACTAAAACTACTACAGTTGTGGAAGAGAGGAAATATCACATACATATTATCAATGCTAAAGAGAAATAACACAGATAGTAATTATAATATTTTTTGTTGTCATATTATTTATATTAAAAGTAATAATATATAATATTTTAATAGTGATGCCCATGACCTTATTTAAATATTTTAAAATAATTTAATTGGAAAAACTTTCCTTCTCTGTTAGTAAATACACGACTTTCAATGAAAAAGAAAGAGTAATTAGATTGAAAATAATTTAGGAAGAAAAAAATTTATATGATTTATTAGGATATAAAAAAAAAGGTAATGATAGACAAACACCCAACTTTTCATTCAATCCCTATCCACACCTATAAAATAATATTTTTACTTTAAAATATAAATAATTTAAAATAAACTACGTAAAAAAAAGTAAAAATAATATCTCTAGTAAGTGTCAAATAAAGATAGAAAACTCAATTATTAACTTTTCATCAAACTTTTTCATAAAAAAATCAGTCAGTTTGAAATATTTTCAGATGGCTAAAAGTGCAGTCCATTAAGTAAAACTCGTTTTACTTCTGTAGTCTATTGTTCACGGGATTACTATTTATAATCCAACAATATTTTGTATAGATAAAGTCCAAAAATAAGATTTTTTTTTCTCTGCTATATAAATTGTGTTTCGGAATGTGTGATGCTAAAGTGTTTAACCGTTTAACTATCAACCTTACGTACCTTATATATATTGTTAAAATAAATGTTGGAATAAAATAAAATAGAATAAAATGAGAAGTATAAATTGACAATGGCTTTCTTATGATTTGAAATGTGAACTTAAAAACATTCACTTCTCTTAAAATCCATAGAATCAAACATGGATGACACATATAAGAAAGACGTTGATAGCAATGTTGGGTTGTGAGTTGTGAGCAAGTTGTTTTAAGCACACCAATAATAGATAGACCCACTTGCCTCACACCAGTGACCAAAACCACGAATACATCGTCGTACCATGTTTTTGTGAACCAAAACCACGCGTAGATATTTTGGTGCCATGCATGTGTGAACCAAAACCAAGCACAGATAAGGCAATTAGGACAGCGAAGGACAGAAGAGAGTGGGACAGGATAGGGAAACTAGGAGGAAAATAGAAAGTTTCAATGATTTCTTAACATATATTTCAATATAAAATTTAAAAAGTTCAAATCTAAATCATATAAAATGTTTCTTATTAAGACATGTTAACAGAATATAATCTTCAATAATATTTTAAGTTATAAAAAAGTATTTTCATACATAAATAAATAAATTTTTACTAAATTTTGTCAATAATCTATTTTTTTGTTAAAATTGCTAATAATTGATTTTTTTTTTTTTAAAAAAAATTTAGAAGAAAAATGAAAAAGAAATTAATTTGCAATATTATCGACAAATAATTATCTACGGTTAAAATCTGTCAAAATTATAAAAAATAAAAATTTATTTGTAATTATCTTATATTTATCGGCAATTAAAAGTATTGATGATTAAAATCTTTTAATTAGTACATACAATAAAAATTTATTTATAATTATTCGTTAATAATTGTTGACAAATTTTTCTTATTTGTCAATAAAATTTACCTTGAAATTTATCGTTATAGTTTTATTTTACTGTTAAATGTTTGTTATTATTAACAGATTTTACTTACGATATTTTCATTTTTTTTTTCTTATACAGTTAGAGTTTTAGACTTTTCAGTTAATGATTAAAAAAATATGTAATACTTTATTAAATTTGGATAACTGATATATTTATCTTCAAATAAAACTGTTCAAGGATTATATGTATAATCTGACCTTTGAAACTTTATATGTAATCTAAATCCAAACTTTAAATATCTCAATTACACATATCGCTTTAGTCATCCCTATAATTGCTACACCAACTTTCTTTTAAAAATGTTATATGTGAAATAGCACAATAATAATAGATATAATTGAGATACAATTTCTTATATTTCTTTTACAAGTTTTGTAAAATAATTTGTCCAAATATTTTATTTCAGAGAGAAAATATACAATAACTTATTCATTTACATTCCACTATTATTTTTTTGTTGTTGGAAGAGTTAACTTATGTTCCCAACTTTTTTTTGTTACGTGCACTTATATTGTCACTCCAACATTTTTATTAAATATTAAATGTCAAATAAATACAAACTATAAAACTGTAAAAAAATATTAAATTAACAAAACAAATTAATAGACCACAAACCAACAATTTTATGAGAATATAAAATTGAAATGAAACGACTTGAATAACGATTCACTTGAATCAATATAATTGTTTTTATTATAGATTATAATCCTTATGCTAGAAATTTATGCTCTAAACCGTTGGACGGACATTCATAAAAAGGTTATGGTTTGTGTAATGAAACCTGTGAAACGTCTTTTGCACTGTAAAATTGTTACAAGTTTTTGTTGTGACTCTCCATTTGAATACTTTATTTGGTTAAAAAAATATAATAGTATTTTTATAAAATAAAATTTATTTATACATATGTTAAAAATAATATTTTTAAAAATATAAAAATGTAATTTGTGTATGATTTTTCAATAAGTTGAGTTATTTTTTCTTTTCTTTTTTATAAAATTATATGAGAATAAAATTGAAATGAAACGAGTTCAATAACGATTCACTTGTTTAATATAATTATTTTGTTATAGATTATAGTCCTTATACTAAAAATTTATGCTCTAAATCGTTGGACATGCATAAAAACACAAGTTTATGAGTTGTGTAGTTAAACTTGTGAAAATTCTTTCGTTGCGACTACATTTGAATAATTTATTTGGTTAAAAAAATAGAATAATTGTTTCATAAAAAAAAAATTGTTCATATGTTAAAGATAATATTTTTAAAAATATAAAAATTTAATTTGTGTATGATTTTTCAAAAAGTTTAATTAATTTTTCCTTTTTTATAAAAACTTTTATAAAAAAATTATCTTAGCATAACAACAAACTTTTTAAGATTAGAACTTGTCATTTTCTTTATTACTAATCCACTTCAGCTGATTTTCTTTATTGAATAAACTAGCATACACACAGGCGCTATCGCGTCTATGTACGCATTTGTTAAATATACGTGATATTATATTAGTAGATGATGATAATGTAATGTTATTAAGTTAATATATAAAATAAAAATATATTTATTAAAAATAAAGTGAAATATATCAAAAAATATAAGAGAATAACAGTTGATAAATAAAGAAAAAAAGAAGAACAGAGATAGACGATTTTATAAAAAAGTTTGTAAAAGTAACGATTAATTTTCAAAAATTTAATAAATAATTATATTTTAAAGGATAAAATTGGTATTTTGAAATGTGAACATAAAAGAGGAAATTATTTTTATATATTGTTATAGATATTATTAACTTATTTTTAACACAAAATTAGATTAAATATATAGTGTCAATATATACATATTCAAACAAATCCATTATCACTACATTTTTTTTCTAGGTATTATGAGTCCACGACTTAATACAATAAAGAAAACTTTGAATATTTCAACCTAGAATGTTGAAATAAATTCACTTGAAAACAAATTTGAAGAAGTATTAATTTGTCCATTCAAACTTTATAAATAACAGTAATAATAATTAGTCTCTTTGTCTATGTGAATCCTTAATTATAATTCTAGTATATTTTCACCCACACTGGATAATTGTCTAACTAATGTTATAGAATTCTTTATAAAGTGACAATGAAAAAAAAAATATGAAAATGATATTTAAAAAAATGTATATATATAAAAGATCACGTCCACAAGGAAAAATCGGAATTTGAAGGAAAAATGTATATGTATTGACAGGAGACAAGATGGAAACTGCTAACATAGGGTACATTAGCAGGGCTTGCTCTAGATTCTTTCTATAAGAAGGTCCTGTAAAATGAATTTATTTTCTACCTTTTTTTTACAAGCATGTTTATGATTAACACTTCTAAAAACATTTATATTTCATGTTAATTTTACTTTGAATTTTTTTTATGTAATATTTATAAATTTTGTTATAAAAAAAATTTAAAGAAAATTGTTGTCAATTTTTTTCATAATATTTTGTATAAAATACTTTTCATAAAAAATATTTATGAATTTTATAATTTTATAGGAAATAATTATCCATTAAAAAATCATCTTTCAGTTAAAATTATTTAAAAAAATAGTAAACTTTTTTTCTTACAATTTTTTAACAGATTTGAAAAAAAAAATCCATATAATATAAAATTTTTTAGTAATAATTATTAGACCAGACATGAAAAAATACTGATAACTCTCGATTCCTCAAATATCCTATACTTGAAAAAACAAGGGGACAATCAAACTCGTGAGTACTGTAGGTATGTAATTTCAGTTTCGGTCACATAAATAATATAACCATAGCTTGGGTTGTTAAAATGTTATAATCATGTCAACCAAAAAAATATGCAGGTTACCAGGTTGGTAAAATTGGGAATGGGGAAGTTGGAGTAAATGATGTTGGCATGGTTCAGGAGACTGATGTTGGAGTTGGTTGGTATTAGTGTTGCTGAAGGTATCAGGTATAAAGACGATGTTATTAGCCTATGTCAGTTACTTCTATCGGTTACAGTTACTTTTGTGTTCAAATTTATGACAAACAATCTTATATATGAGATAATAACTTATTGAAGAACTGCTTAATTAAGAATTTTTACATTAATATGTCATTAATCTAATCAGTTCTATATGGTCTTAACCTTGTGTTAGTTAATATGTGGTCTTAATATGTCATTGTATTATTTTCAAATTATGAAGAAATTCACTTGAGCATAATTAACCAAGTTGTCAGACCAACCTGCATATGCAACATAAGTTATCAGTTATCAGTGTGTACATAGAGTTGTCTCTATTTTTTTTTTCTTCCTATATTTCGTTGCACCTTAATATATATATATATATATATATGAATAAATTTAGTCTAATTGGTTATCTTGCCCGTTAATTTCTATATAATTATAATAATTTTTTTTTTTTTTTACAAAATTAGAAGAAGAGGATTTGTTTAACAGTCATGTTCACCCTATATAGATTAGCAGAGTCACAAGATATATATTAACTAAGTAAAGTTTGAGTATTCATTGTACTGAGAACGGGTACTGTATTTGTTAAATGGAAAAAACTATAGTCTTCTGTTGCTGATTATCATCAAGATAGTGATTTTCATTTGTTGATAGGTATAGGACAGGATAGAATATTTTTCTGTAATAAATAAATAAATAATTTAAATAAAATAGATAATTAAAATATCGGTTATCATGAAAAATAATTAATAAATATTTGAAAATTTTTAAAAATATTTTAGATATGTTTTTTGTGATTTGTAATTATTAAAATATAATATATTTTATAATAGTTTTTAAATGTGAAAACAATAATATATTTAGTGAGGGTTAAAAACTATCAAAATATAATATATTTTGTGGTAATTCTTAAACATCAATACATGATATAACATAATATATTTTGTGATGATTTTTAACGATAATAAAAATAAATTTTGTAATGATTTTTTAGTGTTAATAATCTTTTCTTTAAAAAAATACAGACGATTAAATTGTTTTTGTCACAAACTCTTTTTTACATGTGCAATTCTGATATTTTTTAAATGGTTAAAACATTCGTTTGTAATAATTTTTAACCGTTAAAATTTGTAATTTTTATTTTCACAAATATCCATTGTTTTTGTAATAATAATTTGATATTTTAGATATTTTTATTTAAATATTTGAAAAATAATTTAATTGATCAGAATAAATAACTTCAAACTTACTTATAGTTGTGTATTTATAGAAAATAATATATATATATATATATATATATATATATATATATATAATGATTTTAATAAGGTGGATGAAGATTATAGGAATTATGAAATAACTAAGTTAATGGGAATCAATATGAAAGAAAAAAAGAAAAGAAATGGTTGAAGACCCTCTAAAAGATCAAATGATTTTATATTATATTGAATCACATTATTGTTATTTAATATATAGTCACACAATTTGTATTTAGTCTTACAGTCATGCAATTTTAAATTTTAGTAGTTAAATATTATGTTATCTTTGTAATCATATTTTCTTTATGTTTATCTTTACATGAAATCACACATTTTATTTTCTTGTCGTACTAGTTTATATATTATTTTGAATTTATTTTCAATTTTTATCATTTAAAATTATATGGATAAAAACATTGAATAAAATATGTATAACAATTAAAAAAACAGTTCAGAATAAAAGAAAGTGAGCATGGGTAAAAGAAAAATAACGAAGAATATGATTGATTATGAAAATTGATTGGATAATATAATGAATTATGAAAATAATTTTTGGTTATAATATAATAAGAATGAATATGAACTAAAATTTAACATAATTAACTATGAAGTATTTATATTTACAAAATTAAAAAAATATTATTTGAAATTGAAATCAATTTATTTAAATAACTAAATGAAAACTATTTGTAATTGTTTTTCACATATAAGTTTTAAAAATTAAAATATAGTAAAATTAATTAATAAATTAATTTATTAAATTTAAAAATTCTCATAAAATTTATACTAAATATTGAAATAGTTTATTCACAAAATATAAAAAATTAAATTATTTTATTTTATTTATTATTATTAAACTTCTTATTATATTATACTAAATAAAAATATTTTAATATATTCATAGAAATATAATTCAATATTTGTAATATAATCGTTTATGTCTTTAATTATTTATGTACAGTTTTTGTAATATTTGTAATATTATGTTTTATTTCTAGTATGCTAACATTTTACTTTTTATATTTCTTTGCCTTTCTCCATTTTCTATGTTTCCAATATGTTTCCTCGGTTGGAAACAGTATAGAAATTGTAAAGCACTATAAATGTTAACTTTTAAATTGTAAGGATTTTCTAGGCCCAACACCTTATGTAGGAGAAGGTCATTTCTTCCGTACATATAAGTCAATACAAAAGACCATTTTACCCTTAATCTCATTATAAACTTCTATCTCTATGTGCATCTCCTACCAATTCTTTTTTAAGGGCTAACCAATTCTTTTTTAAGGGCTAATTATTTTTTAAGTTACAAAGAAAGTGAAAGAAAATACTAAAAAGGTGTAAAAATATGATTAAACACATTGATTGAACACACATATCCTCCACCTCTTCTGGTCCACGCACGCATAGCCTCTTTCCCTACTCTAACCACACGTACACCTCCCTCTTCCACTTTTCATTTGTTTTTTCTTATCAAACATATATTTTCGATTTTACTATTCAAAATACAAAATAAAAAGTATATTTTTAATTATATAATTCGAAATATACTTATTTTAGATTACACAGTATATAATATAAAAATTAAAAAAACATTCTAATTTATATAATTCATAATATAAAATAAAAATATATATTTTAAACAGTATAATCTGTAAAATTTGTATCTTAAATTTTATATTGTTTTTCAAATTTTATATTTTGAAATGTTTATTCCGTTATATAAATTATATGTTCCAGATTATGTATTCCAAAATATTTTCATATTGTGTATTGTGAAATAAATAAATAAAAAAACCGTAAACGTGGAATTTAAAATGCATGAAAGTGCAGGAAGAAATTTTAGAGTTGCCAAAGGTGCAGAAAGAAATGCACGTAAGAGAATGGAAGAGATTGGCCCATTTGTCATGTTTTGTCCATCCATTTGATATGTACTAATGCGACATGACTCTGTAAGATACCCTTAAAAAATATATTACCAAAATTAGAATTATAAATTCTAATAATTAAAAATCATAATATTTTTTATAATTATTAGATTTGTGTATATCAAAAATAGTTTGTAGCAAAATGTTTCAAAGGTCGATGTTTTTATTGACAAAAAAAAGTATTAACTTTTTAACAGTTTCATAATGTCGTATATTTATTATATATTTATTATGCGCACAATTATCTTTTTCACTTTTATTCATTTACTCTATCCATTCTATCTTTTTATCTCTCTACTCACACACATCTTTATTATCTACATTTTTTCTCCTCCTCATCTTTTTCATTCACAATTTAGTTATTTTATCCACTACAACATTTTTATTTTGTTATTTATTGTTTGTATTTTATTTTGTGGAATGTGGGATGTTGTATAAAAAAATTTATTTTTTAAATTACCATCATAAATGTCAATTAAACCAACACAAATTAGATTAATATTAAAAATAAATTTATTTAGCAACTATTTATTCGACACTAAGTTAAATGAATTTTAAAATAAAAAATGTCAATGTCAACTTCATCAATGTTAAACTATTTTAATTAAAAATCAATTAAAAAATTATAGATGAATTAAAATTGACTTAGTCAACTCTACGTTGTTGGTTTTCAAATGTATTTCTTTTATATGGTAACTTTTGCTTTGCTGGTCTTTTATTTGAATATGCATCTCTTTTGGATGAAGCTAAATGTATATTTAGATCTTTCGAAAGAAGATTACTGAAAATATTTAATATTAATAAAATATGAACTCAACTCACACATGAGATTGATACTACTCTTAACCCAAAACCTTAAAATAATGAGTTTATGGAGGTCTTCATCCTTATATGGTGCCCAACTTTCTCATTTTTACTCAATGTAGGACTTAAACTCACACTTAGATTTTCAACAAGATGAAATAAGAAAGTAGAGACGAGATACAAAATACTTATAATCTTGTGAGAGAATTATTAGAACCGTGAAGCTAGTTTACCAAATAGTTTTTCATGGATGAATATACTTGAATGATTTACTTTTGAAAAGGGTGCTTTTACTGAGAAAAGGATAGGGATATTTTTTTATTAAACATCAAATTTGTGGAGTTAAACTAACCATAAATGTTATTATACTCTTAAAGTTTCCCTTTTCTTTAATAGGTCCAAGAAATTTAACAATAATGTTAATAAAACAAGAAAAATCTAACATAACTACACATGAAAATGAAATTGAAGTGTTGATTGAAAAAGTAAAAGAAGACAATGAAGATGAACAAGAGAATTTCATATTAAAAGAATAAGATGAATTTATGAAGGACTAAAAACCACCATCAATATGCACAAAGAATAATATATGTAAACTTTATTGAAGGACAAACTCTTGTGAAGGGATAAAGAAGCAACAATATGTGACAATTGAAACTCTATATTATGATCAAACTTTTGAGAAGTTTAAGTTACCTCTTTATAATTCCTTCACAACATAATTTAATTTTAATTTTAATTATTGATATTAACATTATCATCACTAGTGCAGAATTCTCATTTTACCTCGCCTTATATGTCTCGGTTGGCCAGAAACCGAAGCATATAATGGCGCGATGACATTTTTGCAATTAGAGTCAAGTTTTAGGCCTCAGTTCTCCAAATACCCGAAGCCAAAGAGCGGTATAGGCCCCGGTCCGCTCAAAACTGGTGCCAAAGAGGGGTATAGGCCTCGGTCCAGTAGGACCCGAAGCCAAAAAGTGGCTGGAAGTCAAGGGTATAGGCCTCGGTCCAAGGAGACCCGGTGTAAAAAAGGGGGTCAATGGCTTCAGTTCCTCTAACAACCGAAGCCATAGGGTTTATTTAGGGTTCAAAATTCGCGAACCCTTCTTCCTCCCCGCGCCAGCGCCTTTGCAATTCCACTCTCTCTCTCTCTCTCTCCGCGAAGCCCTTCCTTCACTTTCCCTTTCTTCCTCCTTCACCGCCCGCATCCCGTGGCGAGCTTCCGACGAAACCTGCAACGGCGACGATAGCACCGACTTTGGTCGTTCACCATTACTGTGCGCCACTGTGACCACTGTGCAATTTTGCGCCGCCAAACTCTCTCTGCACCAAGCTCAAAGACGAGAGTCTCTGCACGTTTCGCATCCTTTCTCTCGTTCACGGCGTACCAAAGAGGGTTGACTGCACCTGAGCCCTAAACAGCCATTGGCCGCTGGTGCCTTCGAGGTTCAACCCCGTTTCTCCTCTCTCTGTTTTATCCATTTTTGGACCCATTGCTTGAATGTTGTTTGGGTTTTAATTAATATTATCATGGGCTATTGACGTGATTACAGTTTAGGTGTTTAAATTTAATTTTTATTTTTTGGGTTTAATTACTCATGAAATATTGTAATTAATTTCATGTGATGGCTTCTGTTTGGTGCTGGATTAATTAATTTCATCACAAGTGGTAACTTCGTAAAATGAAGAATTCGAAGGGTTAACACTCTCTCATTAAAGAAAATATTACAAGGAAAACTTAGAGCAAGAACACTAGAAAAATATATTATAGTATCATGTATTAATTTTCTAGCTTTTTGGAATTTGTAATAGGTCATCATCGAGAGACAAAATCTCCATGTACTTGATAACGTTTTCATAAGGTTGCACTTCCTTATAAAGCTTTGAGTTGTAAATATAGAAAAATTCAAGAACATTTGTCATAGTATTTTCATTTTTTTATTAATGTATTCTTTGCTTCACATTTCAAAATTTATTTTAGTATTAATTGGTGTACCTTAAAAGGTTTTCCAAACATTTTTTTTGATCAAATGTTTTCTATACAGAAAGCTTGGTGCATTAAATGTTGTAGCTTACTGTATGAACCATTATAAGATTGTGATGCATGTATTGTAGGCTCAAAATCATTTGGGTGATGAAAGAAAAAAAAAAAATTTTATAATATAATATAAGTAAATAATGGTTCAGAAGTAAATAAAAAAAATGTTTATATATAATTAAAAGAAAAGGTTAGTAAAACTCTCACCACTGTGACTGGTCCAGTTATGGCAGATTTTTCGTACAAATCTTATTTGGTCGCAGAGGGTCCATTTATATGAACCTAGATAAAAATTTCATTTATTTCGCGTACCAACGTGTGAAAACTTGATTCGGGTCGGGTCTTAAACGGGTCATCAGCGCACCATTTCTAGTCCTTGAATATGGAAGAAGATAGTCATCCTTCAATCTTTCGTTTTCGTGTCACTCAAGGTAAACCCCTTCCTTTTACCTTCTTGCTTTTACTCGTTACTCTCGCCCTCTCTAAACCCACGTTTTCTTTCCCTCTTTGTTTCTGATTTTCAGTATAAAGTTTGTACCTTTCGAATCATTGGATGGTTCTGGATATGGAGAAGAGTATATACACTTTTCTCACTGTGCACCGTTGGGAGTCACTGAACTGTATGAAATATAGATTGGCTTCCCTGAGGCCTGTTCATGGAAGGTTGGCTCTGAAATTTCTCAATTGGGTCATAAAGCAACCCAATTTAGAGCTCAAACATGTTACTCATATCATCTGCACTACTACCCACATACTTGTTAGAGCTAGAATGTACAACTTTGCCAAAACAACCTTAAGGCAGATGTTACAACTGCCAATTGGTTTGAACTCTGTCTTTTATGCTTTGATGGAGACGTACCCCATTTGCAACTCAAACCCAGCTGTTTTTGACCTCCTGATTAGGGTTTGTTTGAGGGACAAGATGGTTGGAGAGGCTGTGCAGACTTTCTACTTAATGGGGTTTCGGGGACTGAAGCCTTCTGTATATACTTGTAACATGGTGTTAGGTTCCCTTGTGAAGGAGGAGAAGGTTGATATGTTTTGGTCCTTTTTCAAAGAGATGCTTACCAAAGGGATTTGTCCTAATGTTGCTACATTCAACATATTGTTGAATGCGTTGTGCGAACGGGGGAAGTTTAAAAGTGCTGGCGTTCTCTTGAGGAAAATGGAAGAAAGTGGTGTTTATCCGACTGCCGTCACTTACAATACCTTGCTTAATTGGTATTGCAAGAAAGGAAGGTACAAAGCAGCATCTGAGTTGATTGACTCCATGGCATCTAAGGGTATTGGGGCAGATGTTTGTACATATAATGTTTTGGTAGGGAATTTGTGCAAGGAAGGCAGGAGTGCAAAAGGTTATTTATTGTTAAAAAGGATGAGAAGGAAAATGGTGTATCCAAATGAGATAACTTATAATACTCTTATTAATGGATTTGTGAAGGAGGGGAAAATTGAAGTTGCTGCAAAAGTTTTTGATGAAATGTCATCATTTAATTTATTACCTAACATTGTCACTTACAATACTTTGATAGCTGGGCACTGTAGGATGGGCAACAATAGGGAGGCATTAAGATTGATGGATGTTATGGTATCATGTGGTTTAAGACCTAATGAAGTTACATATGGGGCTCTTTTGAATGGGCTATCCAAGCATGCTGAATTTGGAGTGGTTTCTAGTATTCTTGAGAGAATGAGGATGGATGGGGTGGGAGTTGGTCACATTAGTTACTCAGCAATGATGGATGGGTTGTGTAAGCATGGCAGGTTTGAAGAAGCTGTGCAGTTGTTGGATGATATGTTAAAAATTTCTGTTAGTCCTGATGTTGTTACATTTACGGTGCTCATAAATGGATTTTTCAGGGTGGGGAAGATAAATAATGCAAAGGAGATTATGTGTAAGATGTATAGGACTGGACTTGTGCCAAATAGCATTTTGTGTTCAACATTAATCTACAATTATTGTAAAATGGGATATTTAAAAGAGGCATTAAACGCTTATGCAATTATGAATCGCAGTGGTTATGCTGCTGATCACTTTACATGTAATGTGTTGGTTGCCGCTTTCTGTAGATGCGGAAGACTTGAAGAGGCTGAGTATTTTATGGAACATATGAACAGAACTGGTCTTGATCCTAATTCAATTACTTTTGATTGTGTTATAAATAGTTACGGAAATTCTGGGGATGCATTAAAAGCTTTTTCTATGTTTGATAAAATGAATTGGTTAGGCCATTTGCCAAGTCAATTCACGTATGGGGGTCTATTGAAAGCACTTTGCAGAAGTGGACATATTAATGAAGCATGGAAGCTTTTCCATAGACTTTGTTCTGTTCCTAATGCCGTTGATAATGTTATCTTCAACACAATGCTTACTTCTATATGTAGATCAGGAAATTTATCTGATGCAGTTGCCCTTATTAATGAGATGGTTACAAATGATTTTCTGCCTGACAATTTTACATACACTAATATTATTACGGGGCTGTGCAAGAAGGGTAAAATAGTTGCCGCACTCCTTTTCTCAGGAAAGGCAATTGAAAAACGATTATTATCTCCAAATCCTGCTGTGTACACCAGCTTAGTCTATGGACTTCTTAAGCATGGACATTCAAGAGCGGCTTTCTATATTTTTGAAGAAATGCTAAGCAATTGTGTGGAGCCTGATACTATAGCATTCAATGTGATTATAGATCAATACTTAAGGAAAGGGAAAATGTCGGAGGTCAATGATATTCTGTCAACAATGAAGAGTAAAAATGTATGCTTCAATTTGGCTACTTACAACATCCTACTACATGGATATGCAAAGAGGAATGCAATGGCAAGATGTTTTATGTTATACAAAGACATGATCAGAAACGGTTTTCTACCAGATAAGTATTCATGGAACTCTCTTATTCTTGGGTATTGTAAGTCGAAATCATTTGATGTTGCTATTAAAATTTTAAGATGGATAACACTGAAAGGTTTCATAACGGACTGCTCTACGTTTAACATGCTTATTTCCAAGTTCTGTGAAAGGAATGAGATGAAAATGGTCTATGATCTGTTATATCAAATGAATCAGTTTACAATAATTCCCAACGTAGATACATACAATGCTCTTTTTAATGGACTCATTAGAACTAGCGAATTTGATAAAGCCCATCATATTTTGCAAGCCTTGTTGGAAAGTGGTTCTGTTCCTACAATTAAACAATATATTACTTTAATCAATGGTATGTGTAGAGTTGGGAACATAAAAGGAGCATTGAAACTTCAAGATGAAATGAAAACATATGGTGTCAGCTCCCACAATGTTGCAATGAGTGCTACTGTTAGAGGGCTTGCACATTCAAAGAAGATGGAAAATGCTATTTGGGTTCTTGATTTGATGCTTGAGAGGCAAATCATTCCAACTGTTGCTACTTTCACTACATTAATGCACGTCTATTGCAGAGAAGCTAATGTTGCAAAAGCTTTGGAATTGAGGAGCACAATGGAACATTGTCATTTGAAGCTTGATGTTGTTGCGTATAATGTTCTTATATCTGGCCTTTGTGCTAGTGGAGATATTGAAGCAGCTTTTAAGCTTTATGAAGAGATGAAACATAGAAATCTTTGGCCTAATACGTCTATATACATTGTTCTTATTGATTCTCTCTGTGCTGGAAATTATCATACTGAAAGTGAAAAACTTTTGAGGGACATACAAGCTAGGGAACTGGTTTCTTTTAATTCATGTGGAGGAACCAAAAGATTGAATGAATTATTGATTATTGCTAGGAAAAAGTTAATTCATTTGAGAAACAAAATGAGAAGAAAGTTTGGTTGATCGCATTATACTTTTTCTTTTCCAGAATATATGTTGACTGATGAGGCTGAACCAACAGTTGTGTTACTCATTCAGACGCGATATTCCTGTATGGTTTGTATTACATTCCTCCAGTATCATTCTTTTGGTTTCTCGAAAAGTTGATTCTTATCTTTTAGTATACTTCATCCCTTCTGAACTCTTTTTTTGGTTACTCTGCTTCAGTTTGTACTTTATATGAACAAAATTCCTCTTCTCGGTATAAGGTTGTTGGCAGTGTTAAGAGAATATACATTCACAAGGCTTTTAGTTTTGATCAGCTTCTTTAGTTTCCTTCTTAACTAAATAATGTGGCAGAATTAGTATGATATATGATCGTGAAAATTGCATTTTTAACTCAACAAAGAAGCTTTTTGCAGTAAAATAATTAGCATTGTTAACTATGAGCAGAGTCTGTCAATTATCACGGAAGTTATAATGGCTGATATTCAAATCTGAATTTTGCAGGTCTGTTCTTTCACTGGGTCAGTTCAATTTTCCAAAATATGTTCCCTCAGTCAAACTGTGCTCTCAGTTAGAATCCTGAGAGGGACACCTGCACCCGAAATCCTTGTATGCCCCGGGCTTTTGTTTAGAGTTTCTGGTAACACTGAATGATACTTTACATTTTGGGTCTCTTGCATTTATCATATCTTCTATACAAATTTTTCAGTGTCTGTTGGTGACTTTTAGCAGTGTTATCGAAAAATGATCACGGAGGATTTTGGTGTCAGACTTTTTGATGGCCACCACAACAAGACAGTAGCAAATCGGGTTTTGAATGGCGGTTCATAACAGCCACATTGGGTTTCAGAGTCATAGTTCGGCGTGGCCATGACAGAAATTGTGAACCGGATGACACTGCTCTGCGTAAGGATGAAGAAGCCCATGTCAGTGCAACCCAACCCCATTCGAGGTACTGAAAACCTTAGTTTTTTTTTTCTCTTTTGTTTCTTTTTTGGGATAATGCATATTGGGTCAGCCCAATAGTGTTTCTCTTTAAAACAAAGGGTTGGGCCATACAACCCTAACAACCACATCGAAAAATTTAGGAAATTTACCATATATTTTGTTATTTTAAGTCTCGAACTGGAATTTGGTGATGATTTTATTTGATTTTATTGTTCTTTGAGTTTGTAGACATGATATTTGATTTTGAATGTTGTTTTGAAACCAAATATTTTAAGTTTTCTCTAAACTTTGCAATACAGAACATAACCTATGTCAATTCTCAAAGGACATTGATTGTATTCAATCTGTAATATTCTTTTCTTACAAATTGAATTAGGGGGTTTAGGGGTTGAAAATGTAAAACAGAACTTGAAAACCGCAACAAATTTGAAAAGTGTGTAATTTGAGGTTTTTTTTTCACTTGTAGGCAAATTTGTCTCCGTTATTACGAAAATGGGCAAATTTTTAAAAAATTACAAAAATAGATATATCGTACAGTCCTACACGTTTTCTAAAAGAGAAATCGTGCACCCGTCTCACGTTAATTGAGAAATCGTGTAGATGTCACACATTTTTAAATCAAAGTCTTGTTGACGTTAATTGAGAAATCGTGTAGATGCCACACATTTTTAAATCAAAGTCTTGTTGGGATTAGATGATTTCAAGCTGAAATCGTGCAAGGGTTAATGATTTCTATTGTAATCGATTACAAAATTTCGTAATCGATTACGAAATTGATTAAGGGAGTACACAAATTCATAAGAAAAAAAGTGTGGGGGCAACATTTTCTTTATTAGAAAACACGTGGGGTGACATTTTCTATTATTTCTAGTTGCGCCCCATTTTCCCTTCCAAAAGCCATCCAACAACTTCATTTTGTGGTACGTGAATAACATATATGCACTATTGGTCAAGCTATATAGGTCCTACTCTTATATCAGACCTTCAAACCAGGCGTAAGGTTTTCGAACAATCATCCACTACAAGGATCCATAACGAAATGGATCAACCAAGGATAAACCAAAAAAATGTTTTTACTTTCGTATTGAAGGTCATCATAGGAGTCCTAATCATTGCTGATATAGACATTGGCCCCTATGATGACTTTCAGTACGATAGTAAGAATACTTTTTGTGTTTATCCGGATTTGGTCGATCCATTTTGTTATGTGTCCTTGTAGTTGATGGTTGTCCGGAAGTCTTACACTTGGTTTAAAGGTCTGGTATAAAGTTAAGACATGTATAGCTTGATCAATAGTGCAGATGTGTCATTCACGTACCACAAATGAAATTGCTAGATGGTGGCTTTTGGAAGGGAAAATGGGGTGCAACTAGAAAATGTCACACGTCCACACGTTTTCTAATAAAGAAAACGTTTCCCCCCACACTTTTTTTCTTTTGAATTTGTGCACTCCCTTAATCAATTCCGTAATCGATTACAAACGCTTTGTAATTGATTACAATAGAAATAGTTAACCCCTTGCACAATTTGAACTTGAAATTGCCAACTTTGATTTAAGGTGTAGCACCTACACGATTTCTTAATTTGACCACCGGATTCAAAGGAAAACGTGAGAGGGGTCCACGATTTCTCTTTTGGAAAACGTGAGAGGGTGCACGATTTGCCTATTTTCGTGATTTTTAAAAAAATTGTCTATTTTCATAATAACGGAGATAAATTTGCCTACAAGTGAAAAAAATCGTAATTTGAAGATGGAAAGTCAATTTGTATATTTAAGAATCAAACAGTTCCTTTCATATATCCAAGTTTTAACAATTGATTTAATCAACTAAACCAATAACACGAATCCAATTAAAATATCATTAAATCTAAATATCGCTAAACCAAATTTCCTATCTATTTGGGCAGACAATTATATTTCAGGCCTTATCAATACAGCTGGTAATTACTGGGATGTACCATTTCCATTGGCAATTGATCAAGCTTCTGTGACTATCCGTGACTCTTCTAGTGCTTATCATTTGTCTCGGCAGTGTTCTTAACCCAAGCTGTTCAAAAGGATTCAAATTCAAAGAATGAAGCATCACCTTCTCTACTTCCTGGTTTTACCTTCTAAACCTTTTTCTTATACAGGAAGTACGTTGATATTTAGAGAACTGGGGATCCTGAGTTGAAATTGCTGCAACCTTACAAATGCTCGGTGTAAGTTAGAGCTGATTCAAGAATTACTGTTAATTAAGAATTTGAGACCGGCCTTGGCTAATAGGTACTGTGGAAATCTCTTGTTCCTTAAGTTACAAGTTGGTAAATTACCATTAATTTTCATCGTTCTTTACCTCCCTTCCCCAGGTATGTAAAAGCACTCAGAAGTTGTAGTACAAAATTATAGGAGATTATATTGTGGGAGAACCATCTTCAAAATTCTATAATCTTTGAAATCATTTGAAGCATACATAAAAATACTTAGAATGTCGTTTTACTAACTTAAAGCGACTCTGCCATACCATACCAGTGTGTAACTTCACTGTGTAAATGTATATCCCAATAACTCAAGGACAGCGAAATTGAACTCATTAAAAAATGAGTTGGAAATAAATTGAACTCAAGAACTCAGTAAAAAACCCTATAATCTTTGAAATTCTTGGAGCAGATTGAAGCCGAAATTTGGACAGTAAGAATGATGAATTACTAACTTAAAAAACAAGAGACGACGGTATCTGCGTTTAACTTCATTGCCTGTATGTATCAAGTTCACCGAAGCTTTGAAATGAATGAACTCAACTAAAACCTTTCAAGTTTCAACTTTGAAGACATTCATGTTGTTCACTTGAGGTTTTCTTCATCATCATTTATTTCAAAGAATGTGAGTACGATTTTACATACACCAGTTACATGAAATCCGCTGGAATAAACATTAAACAATAAATATACATTCATGGAATAAATTATGGCAAAGAAGGCGTGAGGGAAGGCTTTGTCACTTTCAGTTCTCCACAGTCACTGATATAAACAGTCGTAAGAGGCCTGTTCCATATGTTACGTGCATTCTGAGCCCTTCCATCTCCAAAAAATTCAGCCAAGTCATTAAACTGGCGAATTCTCTCAGATGGTTGGTAGGTAGGAATAGAAGCTATGGCTGTGATGACATCTAATCCTGCAATAGATTCATTTAAGTGCTAAGCACTTCGTTGGTGATAAAGATAAATCAAAATTCATATAATTTAGCACCCAAACAGGTAAAATATTTCAACATTCTCCCAACTGATTTCTGTCATCAGACAAATAGTTTAAAACACAATATGGTTAAGTGTAAGTCAAAATTAGATATTGGAACCTGGGAGGTACAAGACATATTCATCTTTTTTATTTTTGCTAAGCACATACTCTACACAATCAAACGCTTTGTGTAGAAGAATATATATGTTACCCTCCTCAGGAAAACCTCCTAATATATAGGAACAAGTTGAGTAGATATGACTCATAAATCTTCGGTTTAGTCCTGAACAATAACTCTCTGAACAGGCCTTTACTAACAGTCCCAACATACCATTAGTGTGCTGCCATGGTCGTGGAGTTTCTGTGTTCTTCATACTACCACCACTTTTCACTCAACCATAAGGAATTGCAAATATAACAGGCTTTGTCATAATAGATTCTTCCAATGATATTTCAAACAAGTATTTACATACACAAATTCTCAGAAATGATATAAATTACTCAAAATAAATAACATTCATAATTAAGAATAAAATGTGATAGGTGTTTTCAACAAAACAAGTAAAACACCAACAAAAGTCGTATACAAGTTTCCTAGACTGGAATTATCAGTCATCATTTTCTAAATTCAAGTTCTCTCTGTAATTTTCCCCATTATTACATCTATAGATTTTAGTTTTGGCATTGAGCTCGAATTGTACTAATTGTTATAAATTTTTAAAGTCAAGCACTTTAGCGAATTAAATTGAAGGTCCTCTCCAAAGCAGATACAAAGCTTCAAGAAATTATCATATTGACAAACTTCAGTATCTTGATTAAACAAACTAACATTATCATTAGCATTACCTTCGAGAACTGTTCCGAAGACAATGTTCTTGTTATCGAGCTGGGGGCAAGGTCCGGGTCCAGTGGTGATCAAGAACTCAACATTCCGGTACTCAGGGTCGAGCTTAATATCATCGTCGTCGTCGTTTTCGGAGAGCGATAGCGAAACGACGCCGGGTCTTGAATGGGTGAGCGCGAAGGCCTTGGCGTCGACGGTCTCGGTGTTGCGCGGCAGGTCGCGCGGCGGGCGGACTTCGCCCTTGTCGGGACGGCCCTGGCGGCCGGCGAGGAGGTACTGGCCGGGAAAAACCTTGTGCACGAGCGTGTTCTTGTAAGAAGATGACGTGGCGTTTGAGCCGAGACACACTGACTTAAAGTTTGAGACGGTTAGGGGAACGAGATTACCGAAGAGGCCCAAGACAACGCGGCCCAATAGCGTGGAATCGGAGCAGATGGGGGAGAGGGAGTCAGGGCGGTCGGGGAGGAAGTTGTTGGGGCAGAGGCTGAAATCCATGAAGACGCGATCGGTGACGGTCGGGGTGGGAGGAGGCGTAGAGGGGAGGGAGAGGGTGGTGGTGGTGGTGGTTGTGGTGGAGAGGAGGAGGAGGGAGCGCCGTGTGAAGTGGTTGTGGAGAGGGAGAGAGGGCGGTGGTGGCGGTGGTGGTGGGAGAGAGTAGGCCATCGAGCTTCATTGTTGGGTTTGGGCGTGGGATGGAGAACTTGCAGGGCTCTCTGTGGGGTCCACCTTGGATTGGATAAAAGATAATGCAAACAATAACAACGTAAGAAATTGCCAACTAATATATACCCTTCAAATTTTAAATAATTTTAATATTTGAATTCACACATTTAACGTTAAAGTTGTACAACATGAATGCATTTTCCTTTTTAATTTTAGTATTTTATCTCTCCTTGATAAACTCTATGAACATGTTGCTCTACTTATTACTTCTTCTTTTTTTATGAATATTTGTTAAGTAAAAGGAGTATATTGTTCTTCATTTTGGAGTAATCTAATCGATCATTTCTCTTGAAAAAAAGAATGTTACTTCTTACAACTTGATTTGTTTTACTAAAGTAAACACAATGTTTCAGTTATGAACATATTGTTAGGGAACTCTAGTAACTATTTTTCATATTGAGAGTGTGATTTAACAAATTTTTTCAATTGTAATGTCAAATATAAGAATTTTTTTTTTTGCAAAGTTAGTTTGAAAACAAATAGGTAAATTGTCTACCCACTAACGTGTACTAGTTCAAAAGGTTTTCTAAAACATTTTGGTAAAACTTATGCAAGAATAGATTGAAAAAATAATGTATGCATGCAATAGAAAGTATAACCAATATAGGTTTTATAGTGGTTCATTCCATTTACAATGAGGTGATACAAGTGTAGGTTTGAGTATATTCATCTTTGTTTTTAAAGTAAGAATTTTTTTCTTATCCTCATTCCCTTAGAATATGAAACTTGTGTCTCCTTTCTTCATATCTTTGTTTATATTCTCTCTCTATCTCAAATAAAATTTATTGACAACTACACATTTATTATTTTTATGCATGTTAATAAAGAAAGGACTTTAAGAATTTGAGGGAATTTGGAGGATATTAAATGGATTAATCTATAAACATGTAAAATGAAAAAAATATTTCTTTAATGAAATAAAACTTGGAACTAGAGGCAAAAGAGGAGATAAGTTTTTAGCTTAATGAGGTAAGGGCTTACACGATTGAAAACTCAAAATTAATAATCATACATTTTCACGTGACAAAAAAAAATAAAAAAAAATATTAAAAGATTATAAATTATCAAGTGTATGTCCTGTAAGCAATTTAACTCAATAAGTTTGATTTTTATGTCTCTTAAAATGTAATACATCGTTTTAATAAATTGGCACAAAAAAAAGTATAATTGAAATTACAATGAGAATAAAAATATATCGGAGATCTTTGTCAAAAGAGTGATTATTAAACGAGTCGAACATTTGAGAGATATAATTAAAATTGTGTATTGAAAGAAGGATTATTTAAATGAAATGAAACAAATGACCAAAGAAAATAATGAAAATATGTTAGTTAGGTATTTTATAAACTAAGGGTGTTATAATAATTTAAGATTGAGATGGGTATTAGGATAAGGACATGTTAGACATGTACATTTTCATTCTCGTACTATATTTGAAAATATGGATATAACCCACGCATAAACTCACACACAATCATTGGAGTAATTTTTCATGAAAATCAGAGTTGATACCTATATGTATGTTTATTTTTCATCCCTAATTACATTTAATTCTCCTTCAAGAAAACTTTGAAGATTTTCACTATAATCAAAATATTACAACAAGTTTGTTGTCTCTTTTAGCTTACATGAATGCACAAAGTCACTCATGTCTATTTCATTATCTCCCCTTGAGATAAGAGCACAAGTATTTTTTGACACTAAGTCAATTCTAGTTTTCAAGAGTATTTTATATTTGCTACTTATGGTTTACAAGCAAAGCTGGATGTTTGAAATACAAGGCTTTCAACATTCAAAAGGTTATATAAGATCTAAGTAGAAAGAAAGGTTAGTTTATATAAAGGACAAGCTTGAATTGAGCTTAAAATCCACTTTGAAACTTTTTTACAACTAGGCCTACCATATGCTCATAGGGGGTTGTTTGTTTGATGGTTCTTCAAGTAGGTTCACAAAGAATTTTGTAAACGTTTGAAAGTGTTTAACTTTGCACTAACAACTTTTACTGTTAAGCTCTTCTCATTTCGTGAATGACAAAGTTTTTCTTTGCAACTACTTCTTTTATTCTAACAACAACAAAGTGAACATGTAAATTCAGAAAAATGGGTGTGTGTCAAGATGTTATTAGATAAAAATGATAATTCATGCATGACATCATTAACTATAGTGTGTTACCCCATCCTTTCACCTTATCTTAAAGCCTTCTCTTTTTTCTTTTCTCATCCTATATGCTTTCCAATTTTCAACAAAAATTAGTATGTCCTTTTAGAGAGGTTGTGGTTTGCCCATAAGATACATTCATTTACACTTGTAACAAAGACTATTTCAACTCACTAGTAGAAAAAATTTAAAATGAGTGGAAAATAAAGCTCTTGTGGAAATAATTAGCAACAACATAAACACATTTTGCATGCAATTGGAATCCTTATTTTGCTTCAACTTTGCAAAGTGTCAAAGACTAATAAGACTGATTCTCCTTCCCTAGACTTTGCACCATAGATCAATTACTCTACGACATTTCCCCTCTAATTCATCCTCAATTGGAATGGTCACTGACTACCTCAAATGATTTCACATTAGAATGTCAAGAATAAGGGGGAGATTGAAAATCAAAGGATGACTCACATTGCAATTAAATGCAATTGAGAAGGAAATATGTGAAAGATACCATTATGCCCAAAGGGTTACGTTGAACACATAATTCATTTTATTATTATAAACTTCAAATTTCGCATAGATGAGTGAAAGGATGAAAAAGAGACACAAAGTGAAAAATTGCATATGATAGTAAGTTTAAGTTACTCTATGATAAGTGTTTGATTTACTTGATTTTATACGTGTTTTCTACACTTGAATTGCATATAATTGACTTAACTTGAAATGAATCAACCCTACAGTGTTGACCATCAAGAAAAGGGTATGGGATAGAAGAAAACCCTCCATGTAAGGAAACCCCAAGTGTTGATCATCATGACAGGAGCTAAAGCCATGCTTTAAAACTCAATAAAAACGTAGTCATGCTTTGTTTCTTGTAACAAAAATTTAGCTTCTTTCTAGGATTTATTTAGACACTTTTCTTTGCACTTATTGTAATATCATTGTGAGAGACATGGGAAAGGGACAACAACTCCTAATTATTATAGATGGATTTATCATTATGAATGTTGGGATTGAATGTAACTCTTTTGATTTTCTATATTTGTATTGATTTCTATATATTCAAATGTTTTATTCATGTTATTGGTTTGGTTTGCATTACTTGTTTGGATGAACTGATCACTCATCTTATTTCACTAAGATAGATTGAGTTGGAAAACTAATCTAAGTTTAAGGTCCAATCAAATCATCTACTATTGTTAGATGTTACGAATAGATTTAACTATTTTAGCTTAGTATAAAGTCTTAATCTCAATACAATGATTAATTCGATCAAGTATTGAGGAATCACACTAAGTTTGAGCTCCTTATATTAGTCTGAGTTCCTTATATTATAAAGTCAAAGAATTGATTTAGAAGTAGTCAAGCACTTTCAAGAACATTGAATAATGGTTTAACATGTAGTAAATCACTAATAATGCACTAGGAGTAAATTCGTGAAATTCAATCTCAACTCGCTCATTCTCATTAGATTTAGTTAACTTTAATTAGCATATACATTTTATTTATCTCGAGCAACCAAAACACGATTTCATTACATATGTTGCAATTGAGTGAATACACTTGCTGGAATTTGATAAAGAGATCAACACTCTACCACGTCATTAAGGTTTAAATGTCATTAACATAGGGAAATAAATGACTATTTTTAAAGTAAATTGGAACCAAATTAAATGCTTAAAATATTACAACTAAATTGAGAAAATATAATAAAGGATATTAATTTTATTCATTACAAAAAATATTACTATATTCTATTTTTAGTACAATAAAAAAAATTGTAATCTTTGTACAAAATTTTTAATTCTGCTAATTTTGATTGAACTCTGTTAATGTTTAAATAGTTAAACACATGATTGTCTTTTAGTAATTGTCACTTATGGTTATTAAAAGAAATAATATTAGAACATTTAACTCTTTATTTATTACTGTATAAATCTAAATTTGTTTATCGTTTTCTTTTAATAAACACACGTGACAATTATTAATTAAACTGTATTAATTGAATTCAAACAAAACTAATCGAATTCAAAACCAAAGGAACAAAATTAAAGTTATTATATTAAAACTATATATATCTTTTCTCTTTTATTGAACGAAAAACACACTAATATTAAACTTTTAGATTTTATTTTAGATGATAATAATTAAATAAAAAGTAACTATCACTAAAAAAACATAATTTTAGTTGGGGTTTTTTACTTGGGAGTATAATAACCTCCAGTAAAAGTGGTATACCTGAGGTTTTAAAAAATGTCGGTAATACTAGAGGTTTTTAAAAAAACCCCATTAAGTACCTGGGGTTCTTCAAAAAGTACTCGTAAAGTTTAAATCCTAATTTAATGTTTAATAGACAAACCTCTTTCTTTATTTCTTTCGCGTGGCTACCATGTTAACCTAGAAGAAATCAAAATAGAATCGCGTGCCTCCACTGTTCTTCTCCACCGTTCTTCTCCACCATTATCTTCTCCACCGTTCTTTTTGTCTCGATGTTTAAAGTTTAAGGTAATGAAGATCGATCTCCCTCCTTCCAATATCGTCTCCCTATTTCGTCTCCCGACATTTTATCAATCTCCTTATTTCATTTTTGATTTCATCTCCATATTTCGTCAATTTTGATTTCGATTTCGTTTTCGTTTCGATTCTGTTTCCCTTCATTACTAATTGCGATCCTGTTTCCCTAACTCACTGCTTATTTTGCCATAGTGCCATAGCCACTACAGTGTGATGCAACATCCACGACAGCCACGAACATCATCGTAATTGTGATTACTACTTTTGTTCAGGTGTTTCATATCAAATTTTGCTCTTTATTTGGATACTTCCTGCTATATTTCTTCCCCTGTTTCTTCTTAATTGTCATTATTTGCACAACCAATTATATAGGATAATTATATTGAGGAAGAAATAAGCAAGATAAAAGTCACACGTAACATTCAAAAATTGAAAACTTGCGAGTGTGAGGAAAAAAAAGGTGGGAACCTTAAAATGTGAGGGATGTTTGTTTCAGTTTTGACATTCTTCAACTGTTTTGGGAACCTTAAAATGTGGCCTTACCATATGTGAATGAAGAAAAAAAATGTAAACATTTGTGGCAAGACACAAGATACGGGCACGGTGGGTTGTGAGATTTTGTTGTCGTTGCAAAAGAAAGGAGTAAGATTGAGAGGAATATGAGAGTGGTTGATGTTGCTGGGTTTGCGTGAGTGGAGGACATGTTTGGATAGAAAAAGAAAAGAAAAGAAAAAGAAAATGGGTTGACGAAGGAAGAAGAAAGAAGGAAGAAGGAACTGAGTGGGTGTGAGAGAGTGAGTGAACGAAGTTAAGGTTTCTACATTGACATCCCAACTCAATGAAATGAAGGCAATGGTTAATTTTTTGGTACAAAATTATCAAGGAGAGTTGCCTCATGATTTTACTATGCATCATGCACCAACGGTAATATTTAAATCTTGATTAAATTAATATATGTTTGATATTATTATTTGGAAAGTTATTAATTATCATTATTTTTTATATGTTAAGTATCTGATCAAGGAAGTGTTCCTAACGAAGAAACAAATGATCAACATCCAACACCGCATTAGATGATATTTTTCGTTTACTTTTGGAATTTGTCGACAAATATGCTTCTAGGAAACTTTTGGTTAATTTTGCTAATGGGGAACAACTCTAATTTCCTTTAATATTTGGTTTATTGTAGGTAGATACTTTCAAATGCTACCTCTCCAACACTTATTATATTAAGAGCATTATGACTACTAGTACCATTTGAATGAATATTTGCATTGGTATCATTTGAATGAATATTTGTATTGATTATTTTAAAGTGGCTTTGAAGTTTTTGCTTTTTAGTTAATGAGATGGTTATGAAAATGAGTTCTTTTTGTTTTGGTTGTATTGTCAAATGTAATCATCCTCTAAAATAATAATGAAAACCAAAATGTTAAGCAATAAATAGAAAATTTCATAGAATAAAGTTCTTTTCGTACTCAAAAAATTAACTAAACAAATCAATTATCAGGAAAGTACAATTTTAGCATTATAGCAATGTTATAACAATATAAGCACTAACTTTTTCATATTAATGGGGTTTTCGAGGAATTAACGAGAGTTTTTGGAACCCCATACATTAGTGGGGGTTTTCAAAACTCCAGACAGTAACGGGGGTTTTTGGAACCCTGGCATTAACGGGAGTTTTCGAAACTCCAAGCATTAACGGAGTTTTTCGGAACCCCAACATTAACTAGGGTTTTCAGAATCCCATGCATTAACGGGGTTTTCAGAACCCCGACATTAACGAGGGTTTTCGAAACCTCAGGCATTAATTGGGGTTTTTCGGAAACCCTTGCATTAACGGGGTTTTCAGAATCCCATGCATTAACGGGATTTTCATAACTCCCGTTAATATCCAGAGTTTTCGAAACCCCGGTAAGTTGCGCTACTTCCAAGGGTTGCTAAAATCCTCCGGTAATCCGTTAGCCACGCTTGCTTTTCTAGGAAAATTTCAAATCCCTGATAAAATTATTAGTGGGGGTTAAAATTCCAGAAACGCCAAATATAATTTCGCTAAAAACAATTATTTTTGTAGTGTATTAATTATTTTGACTCATTAAAAATTCAATTAAGTGCATTCTATTCAATAATAATTTGTTAATAACTTTTAGGATAAAAATTGAATTTATTCGGAATAAATATTAAATTCATTCCTCAAAGTTAATATTAAAATATATTTTGAAGGAAATTTAAAGCTATAAATTTTGAAAACAAAAACAAATTTGTTAAGAAAAAATAATTTGAATACAACGGTGAATAATGAAGAGATATTGTAGGATGTGTTTGAAAACATTTGAAAAAAATAAAATTGATTCTATTTAACGTAAAAAAATTAATTTTAGTTGATGAAGAAATTAAACAAAGTTATTTTTTTATGTGAATTTTTCATCTACAATTAATTTTAAAAATTGATTTTGAATATTTTAAAACAATTTATCCACCATAATGATTTTAAAAATTAATTTTGAGCCGTTACAAAATGAAACGAAAGATGCGTAATCTCGTAATTGCGTTGGTTGGTACTACTCATGTTTTGGATTACTTGTGTATAAACAGGGAAATCTCACTTTATCAGGCGATGTCAATGGTTAAAGCTGACATTGCACTGTCTCGATCCATTTCTAAAGCATCCATGCACAATTCTATTTCTCACTTTCATTACTTTCCATCTTTTTTCTTCACATTCCATCACATCCTTCAAATGGACAATCTGGGTATGCTTGCTGTGTTAATACATGGCTCATTACAGAGGGGTTCAAAATAGTTTAACTTGTGAAGAAGAAGAATAGGAGAGAAGACGCTGAATGATTATTTCAACGAGTGGTAATTGTGGTAAAACTATTAAAATGGTGTAATTTTTATTTTCTCAAAATTATTGAAATCGATACATTTAAAAAATTATGAAAATAAATATTTCATGTGAACTTGATATGATTTTGTCCTGAGAAGATTACGTCAGATTTACATAGTATTTTTAAGTTAAAGTGGTTTTTAAATTTAATTTTTAGTTCAATATTTTTGAAACTGAAACCATATTAAAATATTATAAAATTTTAATTTTAAAAATATTTTAAACTAAAATTATATTTTTTTATCACAATTCTAATACGATTTACCGTCTGTCAATTACTAAAAATTTCAAAAAGAAAATAACCGGTAATTGCAGAAAGAGAGTGGTAGTGAGGTGAAAGTGGAGTGGACCACTCTCATCAATCTCACCATTTTTCCTTCTTTTATGTTTTTGTCTTAACCTAGAATCATGAGTGGGGACCACCAAACAGTTCCGCGTGACCTCTGTCTCATTTTCTCTCTCATCTAACAAATTGGTCGAGAGCCGCCGGCACCTCTTCTCTTCCTTCCTTCTCTGTTGACAACTATTCATCTTCAATCACTGTGCTCTGTTCTGTGTTCTGTTCTGTTGGGTTCAGTTGCAGGCCCACCACCCTCTACCTCGCAACCTGATTCATTCACCTTAGGCCCGCACTTCTAAATCTTGTGCAGTACTATGTTGTGGTCCATGAAACCTCGTTAGGACACGTGTTGTTCATGGGTGCTCACGTCGTTTTCGGGTTGGGTAGTGCCCAGCCCACACTACTGCTACTCCTCTCACACGTCCTTTTGGGGTTTGGGTCCGCCCAGAATAATGCTCTTTCTTTTAGCTTAAGAAAAAAAAATTATTAACATATAAAATTGGAATCATTTGTTCTTAAGTAAAGTAGAAAAGTAGAAGTAAAAATATATATATATATATAAAAGTTGTACAGTTTTATATATTATATACACATATACAGAAATACATCACAAAATAAAAGTCCCACAAATTAGTTTTCAATTTTCTCATTAAAGAATTAATGATAGTTGCATCTCTTAGAATTATTTTATGAAGAAAACGTTGATTGAGAGACTAAATACATTTTAAAAAAAAAAAACTATTGGAGTGAAAAATAAAATCTTTTCCTACTTCATTTTTATTGTTGTAATTGGGAGGATGATAAATCAATATGTGATAAACTAATTGAATTTTAGATTGATATATATTTATTTGTGTGTATTTATGTGCGTGGACGACGTGGTCTATATATATTTTTGGAATATTTTTCTCATATATTTTTGGGAATTTTAAAATATGAAACAAAACACTTTTGATGAAGTAAATTTCCAAGTCTTATTGTTTCAAAATTCTATTATTTTCATATATATCTAAAAATAAAAAAAAAATAAAAAAAAACTTGATATTATATTTTATTTATTTCAACAATCCACTGTTTTAGTTATCTTCATTCAAAAAATGAATATGATTTTCCAAATAATATAGAATTTGGATCTTTCCACCATGTTTGAATGATTTGAATATGTGTAATAAAATATAAAAAAGTTGTATATAATTTGATAGACACTGTTTCCATATAATAAATAGTCTCATAGTTAAATAAATTTAAAATTATATATTAATTATTGAAATACTCTTTAAATGTAACTTTGTACTCGTAGTCACAGCAAAGATGAATAATACTTAAGGATGAAAGAAATTCAAAATCAAAACATTAACATCCATCGGTGGAAAATAATTATAATGACACTTAAAACTCCTTTTCACCTATTGTTTTGAAATTACTTTGTTAATTTATAAGAAATATGAGGTTTTCAACAACAATTTAAATAGGACTTACATAAATAAAATATGATAAAAATTGTAAAGAGAACTATAATTATACATACTTTACCGTATGTTCACATTCTATTTAAATTTATATGTTATTACATAAACATGTATTGACATAAATACAAATCTTATATTCGATATTAACGCATTCAACAAATAATCAATACGATGAAAATATATTTGAAAACTATACAAAATACAATATCTTCTCATAATGTAAAATAAGTTTAAAAAATGTTCAAAACAAAAGTAGTAGAGAAACTAGAAGTACGAGAAGGGAATTAGTGTAACAACACAATCAATGACACTTTTGAAGGATGATAACACAACTAATAATAAAGACAATGAACGGTGACACGCAATTTTACTCTAACTACCTGTGATAAGATAATGAGATCATGTGAATTATGGTGATAAAAGTGAAAGATAACCAACAAGAAAGAAGGAAGAAAAATAGAAATAAAAAAAATAAAAGAAATGTAAGTATAAATTATTTAATGTAATTATATTTTAAATAATATAAAATTCATATAATGATAGTTCTTTACTGAATATGTACAATAATGAACTAATAATAACCATTATAAGAGAGTATACATAGTTAAAAAAAAAAATCGGCATATATCATATATACAACTTCTATTAAAAAGTAATCACTATTACATATTTATATTAATTAAAAAAAATACTATTTATCAGTTTTTCTATAACAATCCCTTTATAGTTGTTGTTGTCTGATATTACCAAATAATATTTGTGTATTAGTGATTAAATGTTAACAAATACTTTCTTCATAATATTTAATTAGGAGGCTATTATTAATGTATTACTGTATTTAGAGACTATTGTTATTGAAAACAATTAAAATTCATACTGCTCATTTTAGAGTTTAACTATATCTTATTCTTAAAAAAAAAATCATGATGTTCAAGCTACCATAAAATATTAGATTTCAAGCGTTGTTATATTGAAGTTTTATCTTAATAACATCTTATAAAATGTTATAATATACGAAACGAAACATAATTCTAGTTTTACAACAACACTAAAATATCTATGCCATGATATCTAAATTTTGTCTGTTTATGAAGAAAAGAGAGAATACTCAAATGAATATGGTAAAAAGAGATATTTTCCTTTGAAGAAAGAAAAAGAAAAAAGAAAAAGATGGTTATACAATACAGAAATATAAAAAGGCACCTCCTACATAGACATTATAATTATTGGATTTTTCACTTGCTAAATTATTTGAAAGTATCTTTATATTTAATTTTTGATTTTATCTTATATTTTGTTTCTCTGTAATCCAGTTGTTGTAACACAGTGCATAGGACAATCTAGATGAAGAAGGTGCGTGAAAAAGTAAATTGTGAGTTCCCAACAATCTAGATGAAGAAGGTGCGTGAAAAAGTAAATTGTGAGTTCCCAATAATCTGTCGTATAAAGGGTCCTCTGCGCTGTTTCCTGTACCTATAATTCTTAGATTGCTTACTATTTTCCAATCTCGCGCCAATCCCTACGATGCACCTACCCTCACCTATTTCCCACTCTATTCTCTGCCTAAACACAACCTTTTTTTTTATTTATTATTATTATTTATCACTGTGTTGTGCAGTTAGGACTTTGCACTGCTTCATCTCTTCTCAAAAGTCCGCATCTTTGGATTATAATAATTTCCCATCAAACAGTAAAACCGATATTTTGTCCCTATTTTTAAACATATCTTTGCCTATCACAAACACTAAGAACACGTCGGCACACAACTGTGTCCTCTCTCCCAACCATTTCCTAACACCAAACATTACTTAAAACTGCAAATAGGATTATTCTATTATCATAATCAAACAAAATTAATATAATTATTATAATTATTCTGGAGTTATTAGCTGCCTCCAACATCATTCATCAAACCTTGTCTTATTACACCAAAATCTCCAATAAGGTGGCACCACAAATCCCTCCACGTTATCACCAATCCCACCCTCCATCCCCTCCCTCTTCCTCGGTCTTTGTGTTAAAGCTTCCAAAAGTCTTCCCCTTCACCAAATCCCTTCTTCTGACTACTCCCTCCGATGCTCCAAGCTCCGGTTTTTTTCAGTATCATGAAATCCAATTAAATGTGCTGCCGGAGGGAGATACAGTGAAAGAGAACACAAGATTAATCAATTGGGTATCAAAATAATGGCTTTTCACGACCATATGGCGCATGAAATCACTTTTCAGCCCTTCACGGAGGACCACCAGCAGATGGGCCAGGGCAGAGACATGCAGCGGCTGCTCCCGCTCTCCGCCGGAGCACCCACGTGGCTGAACGGCAGCAACGCGGCTACGCTTCGGCAGCAGAATTTCCTCCACCTGCAGCCGGAGTCTGCGACGGCGCATCCTAACGATGACGTTCGGGGGAGCATAGATCGGAACCGGACGGAGAGCAACTCGGAACCGGACGATTTGGCGGAATACAAAGCGGACATTCTGGGACACCCGCTTTACGACCAACTCCTGTCGGCTCACGTCTCGTGTCTGAGGATCGCCACGCCTGTTGACCAGCTTCCACGGATCGACGCACAGCTTCAGCAGTCGCAGCGCGTAGTTGACAAGTACTCTGGCCTTGGAAACGGCGTCGTCGATGACAAAGAGCTTGATCAATTCATGGTTATTTTGCTTTCTCTCTCTAAACCTATCATTATTTGCTTGGTTACTATAGCTTCATCAACCCTACTCTATGATTAAGGTTGTTGTTTTCTGTTCCGGTACGCTAATCTAATCCACTTCCCAATGAGTTTAATGATTTGATACAAGACTTTGCTTGTTTTCTTTCGGTTGTTTCTTTCTTTTCCAAACTGAGCTGCTTTTTGGTTGTGTGAATTTGTGATGCTTTGACTAATGTCATTCGGCAAGCATTCTATACCACTTGGTGTGTGTTGGATTAATAATTATATTATTAATTAATGGTTTCATGTAATAAATTTAGTATTATCTTCCATGACGGTACTATTTTAGTCTTCAACTTGAGTGCATTAATCATCTTGTGCTTGTTTTAGTTCTTTTTTCTCTCTTTATTTATTGTATAGCCTTTTTTTTTTTTTTTTTTTTTTTTTTTTTTTTTTTTTTTTTTTTTGTTGATGAAGTTTATGTATGACTATAAATGCCCCTTCTCATAAGTCAAATCCTTTGTGTTTTAATTGTACTGTTTATTCGGCTAAGCTTAGAGGACCTTCCTGTCCCTGATTTTCCGGAATTTGTTGTCTGCAGTTTGAAAAAAAATAAAATAAAAGAAAACAGTGACCTATTGTAGGTGCAGAATTCACCAAATGGACAAAAAGAAAACAAGAGAGAGGGATAGAAAAAGTAACATCTCTTCTACACATTGGTCGGTTGTGCTAGTAGCGAGAGTAAATGAATCTGATTTGTTTTGGTGTAATGTAATAAAGAGATTAAAGGGTGCATGATGGTCGTGTTCCCTCGAATTCAAGGAGTGGTTTCTATCTTCTAGAATCTTAATCTTCCCTCTTCTCTTTGTTCATTCTGGCTGAATACTTAATGTGGTAGTTAAGAATTCTTAAATTCTAGTATCTTATGTTCTCACATAACAACTGAAAGAAGCTCTCTCACCAAGTCTTGTCAACCCTTTCCCCCTCCCATACGTTACTTGTTTCTCAACGGCAAAATAATGAAGTCATGGGACCTGTTATTATAGTTGTCTTCCAGTGAATAGCTCTTGGTCTATCTATTTATTATTCACGCACTACTTCATTCATTTTCAGCCTTTCAATATTCAAACTTTTCATAACACAAGAGAAGAAGCAAAGATGATGAACAATTTCAGTATTAAAATGTCTTCAATATTTAATTAATGCCTATGCTATACCTTGCATTGACCCAGACATATTTATTACGTACCTTATTAGTACTATAACTATAGTTCTTTAGTAAGTCACACCAAAATAAAAACAAACAGAAAAAAAAAATAGAATTTTTGAATTATGACATATTCCATTTCCCTTCTCCTAAATGTTTTTAGTTAGTTCAGTTTTCACGTTGTGCGTGTTTCACATATGAAGCTTCTTTACAAGTTTTGGTCTTTGTTTTTGATGTAGACGCATTATGTTATACTGCTCTGTGCTTTCAAAGAACAACTGCAACAACATGTTCGTGTTCATGCCATGGAAGCTGTTATGGCTTGTTGGGAGCTGGAACAATCTCTTCAAACCTTGACTGGTACGATTCAACTATTATAGAAATCTTTGTTTGAATCCTCCATGTTAGTTATTGCACTTTATAAATTGTTACTCTCTTTGTTTGCAAGAGGGTATATAGGAAAGAGGAACAATAAATATAGTTAGAGGCTTATTTTTAGCAATTCTCTCAGGAGGTAAGGTAGATGGGTCTATTTCACTGAGACAAAAACATGATGTCATACCATGTATAAAACTTGAGTGAATAAATTAAATCCAAAAGAGAAAGAAGTTCAGTGAACAAATTTCTATAAATAAAAGTCTGTCATCATATTTAGTAAAGTATAAATGTTGAAATAATAAATTAAACGTTTCTTAAGCTTTTAAGAGTGTTTTTAAACTGGATGAATCATTGAAAACTAATTAAAATAATGGTTCAAGATCTAATAATTTAGTAATATTTTTTAATTTTACAATGATGTAATGGGCATAACAAGTAAAAACATATTTGTTTGAATATATTTCCAGTTCCAACTTGTAATTTTACAATATTTTTAAGGTAATAAATATTAAACAAAGTTATTAAATAAACAACATGCCATTGTGGGAAATGAGATGTCAACCTAAAACATAAACAATATTCATCTGAATATCTCATCCTTAACAATCTGTAACGTATCTTTCGCCATACTGAGGTTGTTGATTCCTTTTTAGGAAATGAATGTGAAGTGCTTCAAAAGGAATCAAATTGCGAGTCCAGAACAACATTGGCTTTGGATTTTTAGATAAAAAAGAAAACTTTTCGAACTTTCCATTTTGAACCACTTTCCTCCATTTTTTATACCAGTTTTTTGGGCTCGGTTTTCTACACTATACATACCACTCTCGTGTCTGATTCCCTGTTGAACTGCTCTGACCAGTTACTCCAGTCCCATCTTAAAAACCAGGTTTTTAGAGTATCAACAATGCTGCATGCCAAAAATATTACATTATTTCTACGTTTTATTTGCTTCATTAGAAAAAAATGTTAAAATGTTAAATTATGTGATGCATTAAAAAAAATAATAAATTTTTCTCTAATGTATTATTTCTTATCCTTTTATGGTTTTAAATTTCTAAACACATTAAGACTTAAAAGTCTAATTAATTAGAAGGGTTTCCTGCATGTTGATGGAGAGGACCAAGCATGCATGCAGGAAAAATAAAGTTATAAGGGAACGTAAATTTTATCTTATAAACTGGTTTTGTGTTTTGTGTTGAATTAGGTTTAAAATCCAATTATTAACATTTTTTACAAACTTAGAGAAAGAAAACTAGGGAAACCATGTGTGAACATTTCCATTATTATTATTTGGTGCATGAATAGAAAATAGGTGGAAGATTTAAAATGAAGGTGCATGAACAGGTGTATCTCCCGGAGAAGGAACGGGTGCAACAATGTCAGACGATGAAGAAGACCAGGCTGAGAGTAATGCAAACTTATACGAAGGAAGCATGGATGGTGCTGACAGTCTCAGCTTTGGACCTCTTGTTCCCACCGAAACTGAAAGATCTTTGATGGAACGTGTTAGGCAGGAGTTGAAGCATGAGCTAAAACAGGTACTATGATTAATTCATGATTATATCATTGTTTTTCACAAACTCAAAAATATGGTTACATAACTGGTTGGTCTGGACCAGGGTTACAAGGAGAAGATTGTGGACATAAGAGAAGAAATTCTACGAAAGAGAAGAGCGGGAAAGCTCCCAGGTGACACCACTTCCCTTTTAAAAGCTTGGTGGCAGTCACATTCCAAATGGCCATATCCAACAGTAAGTTTACACATTACCACCAATAATCATTGTTTCAACTTAACAATAACGTGTTTAAAATTTAAAAATATGTGTGGACCATCTTCGTTTTCAACTTTGTTGTTTATAGTTTTTTGTGCCAATCACGATGAGGAGATAAGATAAGGTTATTATCCTTATGTAATTAAGTATAAGGATTAATGTTTGTTGATATTGTTGGGGTTTTTTGTCTCATCGATGATTGGTGATTTTTTGTTTCAGGAAGAAGACAAGGCAAGGTTGGTGCAGGAAACAGGTTTGCAACTAAAGCAGATAAACAACTGGTTCATAAATCAAAGGAAAAGGAATTGGCATACTAATCCTTCGTCTTCTAGTGGCTCCAAAAGCAAACGCAAGAGGTGAGTTTCTAGTTTATTGTATTCACCACCACATCATGCACATTATAATTGGAATTATATTAACACACAAAAATAAACTCTACCCCACAAATTTGTGGTGATACTACGAGGAAAGTAAAAGCCAGCTTTATCTTCATTAAAAATTCAGATGATTATTTCTAATACTGAAACCTTTTGACCCAGTGGTTGTAAGACCTATCATGGAACACACCAGTTTATTTATAATCTGATGGTTTTAGGATTGTTTCTTCATTTTACTTTTTCATTGACAGTTTCATTAGAAAAAAAAAAAAAAAAAAAGAGTAATCTAAACATAGATTTAGAAGCTGAATATGTTATTTTTGTTTGGGCAGTAGTGGTGCAGGTGAAACAAGTAACCAGAGCTTCATGTGAATGGACACCGAAAACAACAGATGGGAGCTTACAGGGAAAAACATGAAACTGAAATGTTTGGTTCAATTACAGAAAAACCTAGTACTGTTGTATATGAGGCTGCTGAGTTGATACCTGATATTGTTGCTGGCATCATCTATTGGGTTCAATGGGTATCTTTGAATGCATGCTGATACGTATTTGTAATGGATTTACCTAACTTCAGAGTTCTTTTCTTTTTTTTTTTACTTTTTAATAAAAAGCTAAAAATTCTTGAATATCCTGTTAATCACTTTGATTTTGTTTTATACCAATCTCGTGCGATGTATCCACTATTGATAATTTAATCAGTTTTAATTGTTATATACAATGTGTCTTTTATATATATATATATATATATATATATATATATATATATATATATATATATTCAAAGATGATTGTTTTTGAAAAATTAAATTTTTTATTTGAACAACAAAGCAACTTGCAAGTGATTGTCCCGATCAAGCGGTGGAGGAAAATATTATCTTCCAGCGACGCAAATATGGAAAATACAAATAAGTTTAATTTAAAAAAAATGTAATAAAATTAATCAACACTTAAAACATTTATATTGTTTTGTTTAAAATCATATGTATATTTTTCTGTGAAAATATAAATCAAAATATCTTAACTGAATGCGAATTCTTGTGAGTTATTTTTATTTAGGCTGCAAATATCTGCCACTTTTAAATTAAATAAATACTTTTTTCAAATATTTTATAAGTTTGGAAAATAATCAGTTTCCGTATTTAATTGGTCATTATTATAAGGATTAAATAGTATTCGTAATTATCAAAATATGAGTAAGTTTGAACCATTTTTTTTGTTAGAGTAAAATAAAAACCAATTACTTAATTGTTTTTAGTATTTGATTTCTTTTAAATTTTCCTTCGCTTGTCATTCCTAATATTAAGTGTTTATCCGCATAATCCTTCTAAGAATAGTTTTTATTTTAGCATAATCCTTCTAAGAATAGATCACACTAAAAATACTATTGTATTTATTGATTCATAATGAATATACCAACTTGTCTTTTTATCTAGATCGTAAAGAATATGATTATTGTTATGCAATTTTTAGACTTAAAATCTTATGTGCTTGATAATGTGGTCATGAGAAACTTCACATGGATATATACTTAATTATGTTGCTCATTTATACAAGTTCAAGTATGGAAGGTTGTATTTCCTTCCTCAACATTTGAGCGGTAAAATTAAAAACAATTCAAATATATTTGACAGACAAAGTATTTCTTATCACACTCTTAATTGATTTTATGATCAATTGATGCACATGTTCCCTTATCTATAAAGCTATATGTTGAATGTTATTTCCAATATTTAATATTAATTTAAGGAAATTGTTTCTTATTAAATAAATGTTGCTTTCAAACATAGAACACACATCCTGTGGTGATAAGTCTGTTTTCGATAAATATAATTTACTATAGTTCATATAACATGGAATATTGTTAATTTTTCTTTTATTAAAGTTGATTATAATTTTTTTTATTCATATTGTATTATTTTATTTACAAAATTTTTGTAAAAGAATTTCAACGAGACATGTATATATGACGCTATTACAATATCAACTTATAAGCTAAAGATGATCAAGTATCATCCAATCAAGCTAAAAATGATATAGTATCAGTCGATCAACCTAAAGATGATCAAGTATCATCTGATCAACTTAAAAGTTATCAAGTATGATCCGATCAAGATAAAAAATTATCAAGTATCATCCAATCAAGATAAAGATGATCATGTATCAACCTAAAGGTGATCAAGTATCATTTGATCAAGATAAAGATGATAAAGTTTCAGTTGATCAATATAAAGATGACCAAGTATCATCCGATTAAGATAAAGATTATCATGTATCATCCGATCAAACTACAATTAAAATGATCATGTATAATTCGATCAATCTATAATTAAGAAGATCATGCATCATTTGATCAAGCTACAATATTGATCATGTATCATCCGATCAAGCTACAATATTGATCATGTATCATCTGATCAAGCTACAATTAAGAGGATTACATATCATTTGGTCAAGCGACATTAGTGTGATTGTGAAACATTTTGAAAAATATGCGATTAAGAGACATTAAGGTAAATATTCAATATCTGATTATAATGTTACATGGATCGCCAATCAGTTGATGTGTATACTCAAAAATGACAATTGTCAAAATTTATGTGAAGTAGATATTGGGTCATAAAAGTAAGTGCTAGGAAATAAAATAGAATATAACATAATCGTATGATAAAAGGGATCAAGTCTATATACCATAGTGAATTCAAAAAAAGAAGATAAACGTATCTTAAAGGTTCAAAAAGCATTAAGATATTGAATATCTTAATATTCCTCTTTTTTTACTATTTTTCCATCCACTACAATTTTGAAGAGGCTATGTGGTCATTGGTTTTTTTTCAATCATACTCATAGGCCAAACTCAAAAAATGAAAAGTTCAACTTGTAGATAGGATAAGTAAAAAGGGGGAGATACCTTGAATTCTTTGACTAGGAATCTTGGTAGTTTTTTATTAGAATATATGACTTCAAATTTACGTAGTTAATCATTAAGTAATTAAAAGTGTCGATGAATTATCTAACACTTGATGTGAAAATTTAGAAGATCCACTATCAATTGAAATTTTGCCACACAAAATATATGTTAGAAGGTTAGTCAATTGAAATACTTATTCATGTTTGTTTACATTAAAACTTTCCACTAAGAGACTATATAGAATACCTAGACATATATTAAACCATTTGGATCTTAACATCTCCTTTTCTTTTTCCTTTTTTTTTGTGGTGAAAAATATTATAGGTTTTAAATTAGTCTAGCAACCATGTAGACATAAAAGCTATTATAACAAGTTATATCAAGATATAGAAAACATTATAAAATATAACAAAGATCATATTATTAGGGTAGATCTCAAACTATTTGCTTGCACAATTCTTATTTACAGGTATAATAACACGACAAACTATCAAGTTCTTTACTCTATTTTGAAGTACCATAAATGTGTTTAAACTATATGAAAACCCAAAAATAAATTGCCCACATAAATTTTTATCTATAAATACAATTTTCATACACATGCATTTTCAGTAATAACACCCACAAAATTAATTTATATAAAATTTATTATTCATAAATTTATTTATCTTAATTTCATATTTGATCAATATAATTAAATTCTAAAAAATTAAGGGTACACATTGGTAATCTTTTTAAGAATCAAATAAAAAAAATAAAAGCATCAATGTATTTTAAAATTAAATTCATATTTTTATTAAAAAATTATAAAACGTAAACCATTTTAATTAACTTCAACTCAATAAAATTATAAAGTCAAATTAAGAAATCATACTTATTCGTATTTATATATTATTCCATATATGTGTAAATGATTTGATAATTTTTTAATTTCAGTTTATTGATTTTTAAATTAATTTCTTAATTTATTTAATTATTTAAATTGTAATCTTTTTGTTTTATTTAATTTTTATATAAAATTAATAAATAATCGATAACCATTATGAATTTTGTAATTCTTTTTTTATTTTTTTATATTGTTTTGTTTAAAATCATATGTATATTTTTCTGTGAAAATATAAATCAAAATATCTTAACTGAATGCGAATTCTTGTGAGTTGTTTTTATTTAGGCTGCAAATATCTGCCATTTTTAAATTAAATAAATACTTTTTTCAAATATTTTATAAGTTTGATGGAAAATAATCAATTTCCGTATTTAATTGGTCATTATTATAAGGATTAAATAGTATTCGTAATTATCAAAATATGAGTAAGTTTGAACCATTTTTCTGTCTAGTGTAAAATAAAAACTAATTACTTAATTACTTAATTGTTTTTAGTATTTGATTTATTTTAAATTTTCTTTCCCTTTGTCATTCCTAATGTTAAGTGTTTACTGGCATATGGATAACTTTAGAAAGTGAATAACACAAAATTTTAGCATAATAAGAATAGATCACACTAAAAATACTCTTGTATTTATTGATTCATAATGAATATACCAACTTGTCTTTTATCTAGATCGTCAAGAATATGATTATTGTTATGCAATTTTTCGACTTAAAATCTTATGTACTTGATAATGTGATCATGAGAAACTTCGCATGAATATTGATGGGTTATATTTTTTTATATATGATTACTTAATTATGTTACTCATTTATAAAAGTTCAAGAATAGAAGGTTGCATTTCCTTCTTCAACATTTGAGCGGTAAAACTAAAAATAATTCAAATATATTTGATAGACAAAGTATTTCTTATCACACTCTTAATTGATTTTATGATCAATTGATGCACATGTTCTCTTATCTATAAAGTTATATCTTGAATGTTATTTCCAATATTTAAGATTAATTTAAGGAAAATGTTTCTTATTAAATAAATGTTGCTTTCAAACATAGAACACACATCCTGTGATGATAAGTCTGTTTTCGATGAATATAATTTATTATAGTTCATATAACATGGACTATTGTCAATTTTTCTTTTATTATAGTTGATTATAAATTTTTTTATTCATGTGTGTATTATTTTACTTACAAAGTTTTTATTCAATAAAACATGTATAAATGAGATTATTAAAGTATCAACTTATAAGTTAAAGATGATCAAGTATCATCTCATTAAACTAAAGATGATCAAGTATCAGCCAATCAACCTAAAGATGATCAAGTATCATCTGATCAACCTAAAGATTATCAAGTATGATCTGATCAAGATAAAAAATGATAAAAGTATCATCCAGATAAAGATGATCATGTATCAATCTAAAGGTGATCAAGTATCATTTGATCAAGATAAAGATGATAAAGTTTCAACTGGTCAATATAAAGATGATCAAGTATCATCCAATCAAGATAAAGGTTATCATGTATCATCCAATCAAGCTACAATTAAGATGATCATGTATAATTCGGTCAATCTATAATTAAGAACATCATGTATCATTCTCCTTTTCTTTTTCCTTTTTTTTTGAAAAATATTATAGGTTTTAAATTTATCTAGCAACTATGTAGACATCAACATGTATAGCTATTATAACAAGTTATATCAAGATATAGAAAACATTATAAAATATAACAAAGATCATATCATTAGGGTAGACCTCAAACTATTTGCTTGCACAATTCTTATTTACAGGTAAGATATAGAAAACATTATAAAATATAACAAAGATCATATCATTAGGGTAGACCTCAAACTATTTGCTTGCACAATTCTTATTTACAGGTATAATAACACGACAAACTATCAAGTTTGGCTCTTTACTCTATTTTAAAGTACCATAAGTATGTTTAAACTGTATGGAAACCCAAAAATAAATTTGTATTGCCCACATAAATTTTTATCTATAAATACAATTTTCATACACATGCATTTTCAGTCATAACATCCACAAAATTAATTTATATAAAATTTATTATTCATAAATTTATTTATCTTAATTTCATATTTGATCAATATATTTAAATTCTACAAAAATTAAGGGTACACTATGTGGGAGCTCAAGGGAAAAGCTATCAGTCGGGTCAAGGTCATCTAGGACCGAATGACAGGTGACTCTATGTGGGAGCTAGAGGAGTATATGAGGAAGTCATATCCGCATCTTTTCTGGTAAGTCTTAATTTTTTAGGTCGAAAATTTTTGTTGTTGGGGAGATTGTAAGCCCCATTTTTCTGGTCTAAAGTGGTTTGGGCCTGGCCTTTTCGTGGGCCCAAGGTCAGCCCATTAGGGGACCTCCAGAAACCCCTCACTCAGCCCCACTCATTCTCATTCTGCCCTTTTTTCCAGAAAATTGTTCTCCTCCCTCTCACTGCAGAAACTAGAGAGCTCTGCTAGGACACAATATCTTTCTGTCTCCAAGCTAGCTAAGCCCATTCTACCTCCAAGTAAGTTGAGCTTCAACTTTATTCTTTCTCTTTTCCGGTTCAGATGCTCTAGTTCTGTCTTGGGTCCTCCCTAGAACCTCATTCTCGACTCTGTGTGTGTTTGCTTTCAGCTCCTTAAATTGCTCCAGGCCCTATTGCTCTTCCCATGGGTTACTGTTCTATTTGTTAGCATTTTCCAGGTAAGGGAAGCTAGGTCTCTTCTTCGGGTTTGTGAAGTATGTTGCTTGTTTCTGCTTCTGTTTTATGCATAAAACGATTGGAAAATGCATGTGCTCGTTGAGACTGAACTGTATTGATTGTTGGACTATTTATGGTTTTGTATGTGTGGAATAGTGGGGGAGAACTGATATTTTTGCCCAAGCGAGCTCGTCTCGCTTAGGCGAGAATAGCAAAAACTCACCTAGGTTTCTACTCGAGTACTCTCTCAGGCGAAGGACTTCGTTTTGAGCGACGAACCATCTCGCTCAAGCGATAGGACGTCGCCTAAGCGAGAACTCACGAAACCTTCCAGGACCCTCTGTTTGTAGTCTCGCCTAAGCGAGAGCCTGTAGCTTGAGCAAGGCAACTTCTCTCGCTTGAGCGAGGGCTCCTAGCTTGAGCAAGGCTAATGCAAGGACGTGCTCTAACGTTGTTCTCTTTTATGTTTGGGTTGTTGGTTGCATGATCGGTTGGATTACGCTTTTTAAAGCATGGAGTATGTGAATATGCATGTGTTATTTGATTTTATGAACTGAAATTGTTATGCTTGGTATGAAATAAGTCATGGATTGGTTGGTTGGTGGTGTTTTGGCATGAGATTTTGATGTTTGAGATAAAAGGTTGTGGTTATGGCATGAGGAACGTGTATCTAGTATGAGATAGACGTAATTCCATGAGTCTCGTGGGGAGATCTTATGGTGGTGTGTAGTGTATATAATTAAGATAAGGATTCAAGTAAGGATTGTATCCCGAAACTCTAAAGAATTAGTTAGTCTCATGTAGAGCAGACTGATTCAAGTGGTGAGAGTAGCGAAAGGCCCTAGTCTTTGGCAGGATAATGGCCTTAAATGTTTGAAGGCTAACCTTGTGTGTGGTAGGGTGAAACCCATTGGCAATAGCTCTGCAGAGCAATAGAGGTCACCACAAGTGCAAGCATCCAGTGAATCTGATCTTATTATATGTATCCGGATAATTGAGTCTTAGAGTCATGCTTGTTTGTTATAACATGATTGTATGCCTACCTTGTTGCATGCTTGTGAATTGTTTCAAGTATTTGTTGCATGCTTGTGAATTGTTTCAAGTATTTGTTTGCTATAACTTGTTCAGATCATTTTCTTTATACTCTAGCTTACCCTTTCTGTTTGTTTGTGTGTTTTGTGTGTGGCTTTCTCCTTTTGCAATGATCATCAATTTATTGATGAGAGCATATGTGGAAGCCCTAGTAATCACCAGGGTGATGGAAATTCTACAATGTAGATAATCTTGGGTTGGATCTCTTTCCTCCGAGTACTCTTTTAAGGCATTGTTGCCTATGTATTATCTTACTCTTTGAGCGAACATTTTGGATAACTGTTAAACTTTTGTTTATGTTTTGTTCATGGCATTGTGGTGTGTCTTAGTTACCTTTCCTAAGTATACTTATGGATGACTGTAATGGTAAATTCTTATATATTGTTCATCTCGTATGCTCTTTTAATATTATAATTATACGATATTTTATTTAGTAGATTTATTCTATTTAAATGAAATATCACAATCGTATTTATATATTATTACATATATGTGTAAATGATTTCATAATTTTTTAATTTCAGTTTATTTATTTGAAAATTAATTTCTTAATTTATTTAATTCTTTAAATTGTAGTCTTTTTTGTTTTATTTAATTTTTATATAAAATTAATAATAATCGATAACCATTATGAATTTTGTATTTTTTTATTTTTTATTTATTTCTTTTACTTTCAGTATTGGCTAACCAATTCTTTAGTCTTTATTTCTAAATAAACTAATTTAATATATAGTTTATTTTTTTAATTTTAAAATATGATTAAAGATAAAATAAGAATATAAAATATATACGTTGAATAGAAAATTCTTTTATATATTTTAATAACTAATAATTAATAAAAAATTAAATGTTTTACTAACTGTTTTATATACTTATTTTATTATAATTTTTTCTTTTGATAAAATATTTCAAACACACCTGTTATATAATTTAAAATTATAAAAATTAATAACAAATAATTTTTATGATTATTTTATATACATAAATTATTATTTAAAAAAGTTTAAATAATGTTTCTCTCTATTCCGTATTTTTAAAAGACAAAATACATGCTAACTATTATGCTAATCTGTGTTATTCTTTTAAGCAGTGACATCTCGGATAAGATTTCATGAGGGGCATAGTTTCCATATGGCTTTCTACAACATAACAGAACCATACCTTAAGATTCGTTTGCGTTATTTGTTTGTTTTCAACGTCTTTGATTGGAACATGTTACCTCCTCAATAATAATACATCTCTTCACAACTTTATCTAATCATCTATCTTTACTGTCTCCATCCACATCTTTCCCTTTCATTGAATGGGAGAGTCATGTCCTATTTCTTGTGAAAACATTGTTCGGTTAAAAGGGAAAGGAAAAACAGTTTGAACAAAAAGAATGATCTTTACATAATGAATGATTGATTAAAAACAGTAACAAGTTGAGCAATAGAATGTGGAGAAAGAAGCAGGAAGAAATCATTGTTGTTCAGTTTGGCGTCGAACAGAAGGAAAAGGAGCACTAAATCTAGCAGAGAAAGTGGGAGGCATATCATCATCTTCACTCTGAGCCCCACTATTGAAGTTGAGAGCATAGCTGTGTTCATCATACTGAAATCTGTTCTTCTGCTGCTTCCTCCCATACCCGCTTATCTTTCTAATGAATGTTTTCCACTTGGGACCTGCAATCACTTCTGTAAACTCCTTCATATTCCTCAATTTGCAACCCACCCACGAATCACCCCTTTGCTCTACTAAGCCCTTAACTTCTTCACGGCCTCCTCTACACCAACTCAAACCAAAACTCCCAAAGCATCCATACCCACATCCACTCGCCTCCTCTTGCTGCTCGTAAAAATCTTCCTTCTGTTCCACTGCCTCAACCAATGGCCTCCCCTCTGAACCACCCATATTTTCAGAGAATGAACAGTTTGCAAGGGTTGGAGCTTTAATTATGTACATAGCTTCAACACACAGGTCATGATTATAAAGATCAGAGGAGAGAGAAAGAGAGAGGTGCAAAGAAAAATGAAGCTACAGTACAGCTGTCTTTAACATCTCCAACTAAAAAATATTAATAAAAAAAGGAAACCATTGTGAAGTTTGGAATCGCCAGGGACGGTTTCACCCGATGATTGGCAATTGGCGTGTCCGTCACTCAAGACACAATAATATAATTAAATACTAGAAAAGGAAAAGTAAATGAAGAATGAAAATGGTAGTATAATATATGAATTCAATTTCATGTGCCCCACACCACACCTAACGGAAAGGATATAGCCGACCCAACGGTAAGCTGTGTCATGCCCAGCTGTTGGTGGCTCCCACGTCCATTCATAGAGTAGTGGTACCAAAGAAATTTAGTTGTCGAGGCATACACTTCACAAATAGTTCGAGAAAAGAAAAGGTACTAGGTCAACACATACAATAACACACCACTAGTAAGGATCATGTAATCACTTAAAATTCTTCCCTTTCTATCAAAATCAAAATAATCACTTCAAAACAGTAACCGTAACAACATTACTGTTAAGTGTTTTTTAACTCTTTACAATGTCCATCTTTACAACCTCTATAAAAAAATTAAAAAAAAAAAAATCAATATCTTTCTTTTTCTGTTAACTAGTACGACCCATGATATTCACTGAGTTTTGGGTGTAATACAAGAATATGTAGCAGTGCTAAAAGGACCGACAACTATTAACCTTACCTTACCGTCTGTCTGAAAATTGCAAACGTTTTCTATTGTATATATTCAACAAAGGATTGATCCACAGAATCGACGAAAAACACAAATCAGATCCAAAACAGGAATTAAGCACACTGCAGTTGTTGGAAATTATTTCTGCGCTTGACTCAGCGATGAGGCAGGTTGCTGCTGTTGATTTTGTCCTTTAGGAGAAATCTTGGTTGCCATGGAACGTAATCCATTGGCAATCTCAGTGAAAGAAGGTCTTTCTGATGGTTCTGATGACCAGCACATCTCCATTAGCAGTCTCCATTCTGGATCGCAAGATTCTGGTACTGGAGGTCTTAAAGTGTTGTTTACTATACCACCTGAATTATGTTTGAAAAACCAAAATCTCAGTATAACAAAAATCTAGTGAATAAAAGGCTACGTATGGATTCAACATTTGCACTAAACTACCTATAATGGCCCCATAGTGCAAATCAGCATACGGCTCTTCTCCCGTGAGCAGTTCCCACATAACAATACCAAACGAAAACACATCAACCTATAACGATAAATATGAGAAGCGAAACTGTTTATAGCATGACAAAATACGAAGGAAGAATAAAAATAAATCAATGTTTCTAACAAGTTAAAGCACAAAATAAACCTTCTCTGATACAAGACTACTGCTCCCATTCAGTAGTTCTGGGGCCATCCAAGGTAGAGTTCCTCTAACTCCGCCGGATATTAAAGTCTGGCATTTTACTTTGGACAGACCCAAATCACCAACCTGAAATGAAAGTCAGAAGGGCCGATTACTGGGATACAAAAATGTATGAGCCCATTTGTATCGACATTTTTAAGAGGGAATCATCTTTACTTCTAAAATATCACTTCAATAATTTTATGGGTTTGTTTAAGCTTTCGAAGAAGAAAAAAATAATCTATAGGAAACCACTTTATGTTAATTTTGAGTAGTTATGTAAAATATATTTACACCGTCGTTGCATACCATTAAACTCCTCGTAAAAAAAAAGCAAAAAACTACTTTTCCCTCACATAAAACTCTAAAAAATAAATCACTTTTTATGCAATCTTAACAAACAGGCCATGTATTCAAGTGCTCTATGCTATGCGTGGTGCCGTGTGGACCAAGAAAGCACGTAACATTACCTCGTTAAGAAAAATTTTGATAGAAAAAATGTTACAGTGGTGGAGGTAATTATAAATCATTAATAAACCTGGATCCAAGGAAATTGGTCCGCAAATCATTCATTTCCTTATTTACAACATAGTGTATGCATCTCTAGTTTGAATAAATACAGAACAAGATTTCAAATATGACCACAAGAATAAAATATTTCAACCTTGCATATTGGACGGTGTGGATCTCGGAGATTCACGAGCAAGTTGTCACTTTTCAAGTCAAAGTGTACTATATTTTTTCCATGCAAGTACTCCATGCCAAAGGCCACATCCATGGCAATCAACAGCCGCTTGCGCTTGTCAAGATTCCTGATATTATCACATAAATCAAACAATTATGATAGCAACCAGAGGAATAAAGTAGAAAAGAAACTGAACGTTGTTTTAAGATAGCTCACTACAACTTCACAGAACACCTATCACTAATGAAACAGTAGAAATACTGAAAAATAAAGATAAACATTGACACTCCAACTGAGAGAGTACGAACTCTGCTCAAACCCAAACCTCCCAATACCAAGACACAAACGCCCAAACAACGCCCTGCAACACTGCCTCCCGCCCCCCCTCATTTGGTTAACCTTCTCCTTCTCCATATACTCATGATTCCCAGATTTCAATCCATCACTCTCTCATTGTCACCAGCAAAACCTGGCGGCTCGTTACTAAACACCCTTAACCTGATTTGCTCCTGTCTCCAGGGCCCATTCCCCAGTCCATCTATTTACCTCTCCTTCAATAAACATTTACTATGGCCTATCAATTTACTGTTAAGAACACAATTATGCATTGAATCAGAGTAATGGAAATCAATCAACAGATGGTTGTGAGCATGCACCTTGGGACATGCACATATACAAATACATTACAAGTACCTCCCATTCTTCTGCAATGCATTTCTTAGAGAACCATTAACCATATACTCCGTCACTGTTGCCACGGAACCTCCGGGGCCATCAAGCACAACACCATAGAATGCTACCACATTTGGATGATGCAAGTCAGCAAGCTTGATTGCCTCATTCCAAAAGTCTGCTCTCTGGATGTATAAATCATGAACAACGTCAGTCAGTTCGTTGGATGGCAAAACCAAAGTGGGAAATAGAACAATTAATGATGAGAAACAGACCAGGCGCTCTTGCTCCGAATGTTTTCCTGCAAAACACCTATCATTAATCCGCTTTATTGCAACATCAGTGCCCCTCCATTTTCCATGATATACAGTCCCAAAGGTCCCAGAACCCAACTCTATCAGCTCTTCAAGGTCACAATTTTTTATAACCTAGTCAAATCGCAAGTTAAGGTTTTAGCTCAGCTTAGTTGGAAAAAATGAAACCATAGAAGAGACAACACATGCAAAAGAAAACATTCAACCTGCAAAGCTCCAACATCTGATACTGGAAAGCCAAAATTTAATTTCTCTGGGAGCTTGCTTTTGAGATCCTGAGAGGAAAATAAATATTTGCATTTATTATTATCATTGTCATTATTATAATGATGATGATAATGATAACAAAAACTATCAATACTACCAATAATAATGAAAGTGAGAAAAAGAACATCCAAATAAGGGCAGCAATGGGAATAGGGTGAGTTTTTCCCTCCTCACATACACCTCCAAAAACCACCCATGAATCCACATCCTTCCCTGACAGTCAGACATGAAAACATTGATACCCAATCTTGTCCCGTTTTGTGTCATCCCGATAAAACTAAAGTCGAAAACTAAACAAGAAAATAAGAAATTTAAGAACATATTGTTACTACAAAGAAATATGTAAGCTTGACTTTACAATTTAACAAATACTATTGTTTTATTATCAAAGTGGGATTGGGTCCATGGCAGGCACCCGATCACAATCAATATCATGATGGGACAAGTACAGGCAGGTACGCTTTTTTTGCCACACCGATTGGAAAGTAGGATGGAGGAGGTAGACAAATATATTATTATTATAAAAACTATTCCTACAATACCAAGGAGTGTGCGAGAAATGTCACCTGAATTTTATCTTTATGCTGTATATCTATTAGATTATTTTGAACATCTCCATCGCCAACGTCCTCATGATGGGACACATCTTTGGCATTCAAATCAAGATTTGAAGAAGTGCTCGAGTGCAGAACGGAAGCAGCTAAACCTTCAGCAACGGCTTGAAGTTGTCGGTCTTCTGATGAGACTTCAATGAAGAAACCAAAACACAATGACTATGTGTCAAAAGGTTAAAATTAGATATGATAAATATAAACTCATTTAAGGTGTGAACAAGTCTACATACTCTTGGCGGCAGGTCGAGCTTCTTCCAAAGTTAAATTCTGTTTGAGTGTCTGATAGAGGTCATTGTCTATTTGAGCTTCTAAATTTTGTTCCCCGTTGAAGCCAAGATTCTCACCAAGTTGATCCTTATTTGAATAGGTTTCTTTCTTCAATGCAACTTTGTTAGGTCTCGGAGGGGGAAAGTATGAACTGTGTATATTCCATAGATCCTGATTGCTAAAAAGTGAGTTTGAAGAATCCTTCACCTCTCCAAATCTAGCAGATGGAGGAACTGAAGATAAAACTGCATCCTCCCTGAGATGGTTTCCACTCTTTGGCTGAGGATTTGATCCAGGTATGCCCCAAACAGAGGGTTGTATAACCTCATTATATTCCACTGGCCTGGAATTATTCCCATATGAAATTTCCACTGTAGAACTAGGAAGCATATCCATCATATTAATTTGATCAGCATCAGTGATCAAATTTGACTTCCCAAGGTTGTTATCTAGAGGCACCCCTTTCTTCTCTGCAACATGTTGAGTGCCGTAATCAAATTTATCATTATTTAGAAAATTTTCAGGATTACCTATTTTCAGGTTGTCTATTCTTCCATCAATAGGTTTGAGAAGATCTTGTGCTATCCAATTCTCCATGGCATCTGCTTTTGAAGTAGTGCTAGGAAGTTCATTTGTATATTCTATTGGACATTCTTTAACCATACAATCAGAATTTTCAACAGATGTGCCAACAACTAAAGGTATATCATTACTAACAGGTTTATTCACAAGAGAATCCTCTTTAGACCTGCTTTCAAGTGGCACCATATGCTGGCGGGTGATATCATCTCGATAAGAATACGGTGCTGTTCCCATCAGCCCATCACTTGGCAACTGTCTTTCTCCTGTTCTTACAACTGTTTCCTGGTTAACTGCATTCCTGGAATGATCAGACCTGTCCAGCTTTTGTATAAAAGCTGTCTCACCTTCAAGCTCCAAAGAAAGACCAGTTGTGTCTGTACAAGCTGCTCCAGCAGGAGTATCTAATTTGCTAAGGACATTGGGTCTGGTCACAACTGCTTGTTCAACACTGTCTTCCTTCATTGGTGCAGACACCAAAACCATATTTGTTGCTTGAGCCCTAGAATTGTCCTCCGTAGGGAGACTATAGAAACTTGGGATTGAATCAGAAATTGGACCAGCACAGCTATTTCGCTGATCCTGAACCACAGGATCTGAATGTGCATGAGGCAGCTTTTTCTGACACATATAACAGTCCTCCACTCGTTGGAGTTTCTCAGGGATCATCATTGGTTGTTGAGGTACGAATGCATCAGAAAAGATCACATGCTCTGCTGAAGGAACCTGAACCCAACGATAATTACCACCAAAAGGGACTTGAACCTGAAATGTTTTGTAACTTTGTTCAGCAGGAACCTGGTGAATCCTTAGCCCTGAAGCATTTTCATCAATATAATGGTCCAAACGGTTTTGCTGAGGTTGCATGAATGGTTGTGGTTGAATAACACTAGGTCTTAAACCAGCATGAGAAAATGGCTGAGTCATGGTCATTTGCACTGCAGGGATTACCTGATGGGACCCAAAACGAGAAGTATTGTCATGAAATTGATGTTGGGAGTAGATGGAGCCAGGCTTACCCAGAAGTTGAGGATTCAGGAATCCCATATGGGGAGGCAGCTGGACATAATCTGCATGGTTCATAACCTCCTGGCGATGATCAACAGAAGTTTGCAAAGGTGCAGATGGTGGAATTTCCAAACCAGATTGTTGCAACCCAAATTGAGGCTGAGAAAAAGTAACAGGTACAGACTTTTCTAACTCAACCTCATTCTGGAGAGGTGGAATGTGAGTTGGACCAGAATTACTTACAGGAATGCCCATTGGAACCGCAGAGGCCTCTGTGTAAGATGTACCAGGCTCAGGAACCACAGAATTTGAAGTACCATCATGAGAAGCAACCACGATCCCCTCAGGTGATAAAGAACTGGGCATAGGTACAGGTACCCCACTGACATCCCCTTGAGCAGCATTCAAGCTATCAAGAGCATCTATCCCGCTAAAATCAGAATTCTGTGTAGATACTGCGCTTGTATAACTCGCTTTCCTGGTTAGTTTGCCGCCAATCCCATCAGCAATTCCATTCACAGCTTCAACATATTTCAGTCCACCATCATGCAAATTTACAAACTGTGCTACACCAGAAGGATCAAGTTCTGAAGCAGAAAGAAGAAAGACCCTTAACTTGGGAGAACCGTCAGGAGACCTCTCAATCAACCTCTCATACTCCTCCATCATATTCTCCAGATCATCAGGGCAGGAAACCGAAACCAATGCATCCAGATCCTCGTCAGGGAGCTGATATTTGATAACCCCATTCTGCCCAAATGTACTAACCATCTTCTGCACCAAATCGTTAAAACTCACATCTCTCTTAACACTTATGATCCTTGTCTGCCCTCCGACATATCTCAACATCCCATCACTGGGCCTAGGCAAAATCTTCCCACCATAACTGCACATCAACTTCATTTTCCGCCCTGAAATCGAATCATCCCCACCCTCCTCATTCGTCTGATCTGTCCGCTGGCTTGAAGGTGTATTGGAAATGGAACCAACCCCAACACCACAAACATGATCACCAGAATTGCTAATGACTCTGTTGTTCCCCGGAACAGCATTATTATTGTTATTATTACTATTATTAACATCATTATTATTAATACTATCCAAGCCATTACCCGATGCAACCCAGTTACCCCCCAAATTCATAGGAAACCCATGGCTAGCAGCCACAAAACTACTCGAAACATCAACAGCATTGCCACCAACAGCACCAACCCTATTGGGAAAACTAGGAGCGTGAACAAACCCAACAGCAGGATTCACAGAGGGATTATGATTATGAATTGGCACAGCGGGACGCACACACCACGTGGCAGCACCACCGCCACCTCCCGAAGTCACATTCCCATACCCCATTCCAACCAAGCCAGCATCAGAGACAGACGCAGGATAGAAAATCGGCACCGCGCCAGGAACCGCCGTAGACACCGGCAAAACGAGAGACTCTTCCGCCACACTACGCGCTACTGAATTCAGTGGCCGCACAACATCGCCGCCAGGAACAGAGGTTTGCTCAAACGCCATAACTACTGAAAACTCAAAATCACAAAGAAAACCGCCGATCAATAAAAGAAGCACGCAAATCGAAGACAAAAACCTGAGAATTAGAGAGGCAATAATGGATTGGCGCTTAGAGCTCGATGTCAAATCCTGAAAACAAAAACACACGCAGTTTAAAACCCTAGTCAAATAGACACACAACAAAAAACACATTAAATTGAAAGAGAAAGAGAGAATACCAAATTTTAAGCGGTGCAGTGTGAGAGTGAGAAGAGAGAGAATAAAAGAGATAAACAAAAACACCGCGGGAGTCGGTGCAGTTTCGAATGCGCCAGAGGACAAAACAAATCGCGTCTTCCCGAAAAAATTGAGGGGTTTCGGAGGACTTTTCACTGTAATTGTAGTCTTCACTCAGTTACTCTCTGTGTTGCTTTTTTGTTATTATTTAAATGAGAAGACAAAAACCATTCGGTTAGAAACTAACAAGCACAGTGGCAGAGCGTGCGGTGGCATGCAAAACGCGTGCAGTTACATTTTTGCCGGGAAAGTGAGAAAGTGTGGGAAACGGCGGTGGAGAAGAGAAGCAAAGAAGGAAAGAAGAATGGAGAGAGAGAGAGAGGGAGAGAGAGTGGGGGCACGTGGAGTGGACCGCTTCATGCAGAGTCTAATGAATTTGGGGAGAAGAAAATGATTTATGGTGACATGTTTGCATCTACCCAAGAGAGTGTTGATGGGGCCTCGTGTCTCTCCCCCACCAAATCTCACACCACACCAACTATTCTCTCTCTTTATTTTATTCTTTTTTTCATTATCATTTCATTTCTATTTTTTAAATCATTTTTAGCCATGTTACAGTTTAGACAACTTTTAGTTCTCTATATATATTTATTTTTTATTTTGAGTATTCGATCATTACTTTTAAATTAAATATCTAATCAATTATAAAATATTAGTTTCAGTTTCAAAAAAAAGTTTTACTTACATTTTTTATTAATATTTTTTTGTTTTTCTTTATTATGTAATGACATGTATTATCATTGCATATATTATTTTTATTATTTTTTATTATTTTAAATTATATCAAGTACATTTTAATTTAATCAACATAAAAATATTTAATTTTATTAGATATTTAATTCTGAATAAGAAAACAGTTAGGTACTTAAGATAAAAATAAATATGTATTAAAACTGTAAACTATTTAAGCCAAATATTGATATATATTTATGACAATCATAAAGGTAAATTATTTCTATCTAATAAAATAAAATCTTCACAATTAAAAAATTATTAGTTTGGCAACCAACAATATTCACTATGTTACTGAGCGCACTGGTCCCAATTATATATGGAAAATAATTTTTTAACAAATATTTGATTGACAAATTATCAAATAGAGTAACTTTTTTATTTTTTAATGGAAGTTAAGATAATAAAATAATTAAACTTTATAGTTTTTTATCAGTTATTTGTCAAAGTTTAGTTTGTAAAAAAACTTTATCAATGTATTATCTTCCTATATATATATATATATATATATATATATATATATATATATATATAATACATTAAAATAATATAATATAAAAATGTAATATTTAAAAAAAAATTATCTTAATTTTTAATTTAGAAAAAGTCGATTACTAAGTTAGCTCGTTGTTACCTATAGTTGGTTCCTTAGTTTGACGAATTAACTAAACCAGGTTCACGGTTTAAAATTTCAATCTAGTCCACTAAATTTGACATAGTAATCATGCAAACTATAACCTATTTTGCCACTTTTACATTAGAAATATTTATAAAAATTAATGCTATTTTAAAATTGAAGTTATTTTTAAATAAACAAAACAAATAAAACATTAATAATTAACAATTAAAAAATTAAGAATCCATATTTAAAAAGATATTTTCATTAATTTGACCCACAAATCTAAAATACCAGATTGAATGTGCAAAAAACTTAATTAAAAGTAAATTTAAATTAAATCATATTAATATTAACTTAAATTTTTCTATATTGATTGAGAAAAATATTGTATTTTAAAATATTTTAGCATATGTTTGAAAAAATAATTTAGATAATTATTGTTTTCTAGTGTAACTGAAACATAGATGAGCTTTCGGATGTGATCATGTTAGAAAGCTGAAAAAGAAATACTCCATGAGACAATACATGTAACCTTTATTCTTATTCTTATAAATTAAGGTCTTAAATTATTTGTTCACAAATGAGAATTTAATTAAAATAATCAGTGAAATTTAAATTTCTAATTGATATTAAAGAACCAAATGTTCATATCATATAAAAATAAAGACTTATTCTATTATATAAAAAAATAACACGTGAATACATAATTATTTATTAATGTAAATGTGTATGTGTGGCCACTTCAATAAAAATTATTTAATATTATATTTATAAAACAAAAATAAATAATTTTTATAATTTTTATAAGTAGTTTTATTTATTTATTTATTATAAATAATTATTTTAGTTTAGAAAAATTAGTTAAATGTAAAAAATAATTAAAATAAAAAATTAAAATAATTGAACTGTAAAACCTCTTTTATTTTTTTTTTCTTCTTTTAAAACTCAACTCAGTTTTTAGAGAAAACATAAACGTAAAATTCATTCTTCTCTCAAACAACTTCTCTTTGAAAAGAAATTTTTCATCTCCTTTCTTTATAAATTACCCAAAACTCATCATTTTCTTGATTAGAGATTGGGGTTGCATTCATACGACAAACTCGTCAAGTCTAACCAAATAAATTCTCCATTTAGGTAAGTCAAAATGTTGGTCTCCTTTGATGCCCAATTTGTTTTTGGGTTATATGTACTCTTAGAGCCTATGATTTCACTCTTTGCTAATCAATGACTCTTTTGGCTCGGTCTAAGTGTGTTTTTGATGTCTCTAGGTTAAGGTAGAGGGTTCGCGAGTTCGAAGGTAGTTTAGGATTTTAGTGCTCAAATCATCTTAGGGTTTTCTTCGTTTCAATCTTGGTCTACACTAAAGGTAAGGGAAGTTAGCTTAAATTTTGCGTTTTATGGGTGTTTGCGATATTTAGTACTTTGTTTGTATTGATGGATTTGGTGTGGGTATGACTAGATGTATTATGTTTGGTTAGATTGATAATTATTTGTAGAACGTGTATGTGACTCTGACTGAGCTAAATAAATTCTCTCTGTGAAGCTTCAATTTGAGCAATCTGACATTTGTTGTGCCTAAAATCATGAAATCTATCATCATAAAGATGTTTTGAACTAAGGATTGGCTCGAGGAATGTTAGATTTCACAAATCAAGCTCACAAAGGAGTTTCTATGATCTGTCATGACGCTGGGTGCCAGTTTTGGAAACCCAAAACATAGGCCACTACACGTGTGGTGTCGGGTGCCACCCTCTCACCGCCAGGCGGCACTTTCTGGCATTGGACACTATCTAGTTTTTCAACATTATGTCCTCTTCGTAAAATAAACATTTTCGTTTTGTTAATCGTCAGATATAGCTGAAATTTTGACAGCTGATCTTATACACATGATTCTTCACCTTGACCCATGAGATCTTTGTTTTGAAGTATATGGTTAGAGAAATGATTTTCACTGTTTTGATGTACTTTATGTATCTATATGTTTGAGATTGTAATTGATTGAGATAAATCTGTTTATATGTGAATATGAAAATGTTATTAAGGATGTATATGATTGTGAAAGTATTGTTGTGAAACTATGATGACAATGGGTTTGTCAATATATATATATATGGCCTAGTTTATGTGGTAAGAGTAGGAGGAGGTCCTAGTCTATGACAGAATAATGGCCTTAGATAACGATGGATTAACCTTGTGTGTGGTAGGGTAAAACTCATTGATAATGACTATGCAGAGTAGTAGAGGTTACCACAAGTGCAAGTCTCTGATGATTCTGATTCCAAATGTATGTATCTAGATAATTGAGTTTAGTGTTAAATGTTTGTGTGCAATTATGTGAATTGTTGTAGTTTTTTCATGTATGTCTTATAATTGATATGATTTAAATGGTCTTAGGATAACTCTTTTGTATACTAGCTTACTCTTGCATTTTGTGGTCTTATGTTATTTTCCTCCTTTACAGTGGTCACCATTATGGTGGGAGCAGATGAAAATGCAGTTTTAGAGACACCTCTAAAGGATGAGAATTTTGTTGTTAGAGTTATGAGATTGCAACAGATGTATGAGTGGTTAGTATATTTGGTATAAGGATATTTTTGTAAGTTTAGTGTTGTTGTATAAATGGTATATTTTTATAGTTTGAACTCTTAAAGGACTACATTAATATATTTTTTATTACGTTAATTTGTCTTTGAATATTATTATGAAATCTTATTTTATTGGTTTTATACTACTAAAATGGATGTTACATGAAAAAAAAGAATAAAATTGATAATGTAATTATTTTAATTTAAAAAATTATTATTTAAAACTTAAAATAGAAAAGAAAATGTATATATAAAAAAGAAAAATCCTTTATACAATGGTGGTATAAATGTAAAGATTTTATGTATTTCTATATTGATACTAATTAATATAAAATAAATTATCTAAAAATTTATATCCTTTTTATATTACATGTTATTTATGTGTATTTAATAGAAGAATGAGAATTTAGAAAAAACTTTTTTTAACACATTTTTTTATTGTTCATCTATCCTAGAAGTTGTGTTTGACAAGCTTTATAAAATACATCTCTATAAATAGTTTTAAACCTTATCTATTTGCGTTTATCAAACAAAGCTTCTAGAAAAGATTTTGAAATTTTTTAATATACAATTAGACCCTCCCTTCTTAGGTATTTCATCTATTTTTCACATTTGCTACTAGAGTTTCACCTCTAAATTGTTGAGTGTCTTACTATGTCTAAAGGGGATATTCGCATACCTGGCATAAAAGCACACTTGACCGCTAAGACAACATCCATCACAAGACAACAAACATTTATAGGGGGAAGACTACCACCATTGAAAAGATAAGATAAAGATGTACATCAAATCCTAGCACTATCAATTATTATTTATCAAAAACATAGGAGATATTGTATTCAAAAGTCCAAAAGAGGACTCAACACAAGATGAGTGATCAAATGCAACTTAATGTCAAATCAAGGTACACTTTAATTTGTGCTTTGTCAAAAAATAAGTATAAAAAACTTTGCTAGTTAAGAACTGCCAAGGAGATTTGAGAGTCCTTAAGGATCAAATACGAAGGGAATGAAGATGTTTAATTAAGGAAAGTTGTCACCCTCACATGCTAGTACAAGTCTTCCAACATGAAGGATGGTGAGACCATAAACAAGATGCTTGGAAGAATGCATATTCTTCTCAACGAGTTGGAAGTTTTAGGGCAAATTTTATCAAAGATCATAGCACCTTAAAGTTGTTGGACAATGTGTATAAGGTTTGGGAGCCAAAGACCACCATTATCTAGGAAACACAGGATCTAAAAAAGCTTTATGTGAGATGAGTTTGCAGAGGCACACATTACATTAGTTTTGGCTATAATTTATCGATGTAAATGCGTCAATCACTAACACAAAAAAAACCTTTATAATGTCACTCATTTGAGTTAGAATACAAAAAAAATAACGTAAAAAATTATCAGTGACATTTTTTTTAATTAACTCAAAAATGACGTCGACCTCCATTGCAACATACATCTAAATCAAATTTGACGTCGGTCTCCTCTATAACGGACATCAATTGACGTCAACTCCCTCTATAATAGAAGTTAATTGGCGTTGACCCTCTTTGTAACTTACGCCAAGGATTTATGATGTCAGTCACAACTTCATATGACGTTAAACTCGTTTTAAAAACATAAAAGAAACAACGCGAGATCATTTAGGCGAAATCTTTTCACTATTTTATCTCTTCCTCGTTTACGCTAAAAGAGCTCCTAGCGATGGAGCTTCATCTTCAATCCTTGGAGCTTCATCTTCAACCCATTTCACTCCATGTTAAAGTTATGATGGTCGTTTGGTTCAAAATTTCATTCTCTCTGACTATATTACGCAAAGGTTAGTGTTTTCTCATCTTCTTTCCCATTTTTAAGGTTTTTTAAAATAGCTAGAGTGTTCACAAATTACATATTGGTCTCAAATTTATGGTTGTGATGATGAAAATTTTCAAAAGGTCATAACTTTTGTTACGAAGGGGATTCGAGTTTTGGAATTTTTAAAAGTTCATCGTTAAGTATTTTTCACCAATTTTTATATACTTTTCAGCTTTATTCGAGATGCCCAAAGTACTTAGAAAATTTTGATTTTTTTTGTGTGGATGTATCTTGTATTGTATATTAATTTTCCATTGGTTTAGTAGAAGAAACTATTGACGAATTTTTTTAAGAAAATAAACCCACAAATTGAAGTTTGTTATCTTTGAACAGACGTCAATTTAACCTCACCAATTATGACGTTGAAGCTTCAAAAGACGTCAAAAGCCTAAAATACCATATGCTAGAAGTTTTTTTGTTAGTGAATGGCAATTGCATTGGCTTAAAAATTGATTGAAATACTTATAAATAACATGTAAAATGTCTTTTTTGTAGTATCGAGACTAAAACCTATAAATTATTTGAAATAATGCACACTCATCTCCATATCAATGGTGATTCGCTAGAATGAAGTTCAATAGGTAATGTTCCGGTACATCCAATAAGTCTCACATTGCTTAAGAGTCAAGGTCAAGCGTAGTTTAAATACTATTTCCTCCTTCAATCTTTCAAGGCGTCTTTTAAGGACAAAACCGTGACGGAGCTCAACGCTCCAAAGCGGACAATACATTAGAAACACGATAGTTGATCCTGGCGATGAGCCGAGGTCAAGCGCAGTTTAAATACTCATTTCACCCTTCGAGGCATCTTTTAAGGACAAAACCATAACGGAGTTCAACGCTCCAAAACGGACAATACCTTAAAAAATACGGTGGTTGATCCTGGTGGTGTTGTCAAATTTCAGAACAGGTAATAATAAGGTTGTTGTTAACTAAAACACAAACTAATTTGAATAAATATTGTTTAATTCATATGGCGAGGTTTATTATACATTATTGGCAATAAAGTTGATATATGTGCATCATTGTCCTTAATTTTTTAAAATACACTTAATAAATTCTATGGTAATTATTGTAGAGGTGTAAATAATAAAGATCATAATATATCTTTATATCTTTTACACCTAGGTGAACAATAATGATTTGACGAGAACAAATTTAAGTCTTTTCTTAAATTTTAACAAGAACATTCAATATATCTTACCTCGATTTTGTGTAATTTTAATATATTTACAAGAAATTTATATATTAGTCGAACATCGACACGTTGTCTCTTATTATTTATGTTTCAATCATAATATTCTTATTTATCAATAAACCACTCTAATTAATCTTACTTTCAGATATAATTTTATCTCGCTTATATTAAAATCATCATAAATATATCTCTTTTATAAATTACAATTGAATATTATGTATAATATCCCATTCCTTAATACATATTACAATCAGGTCCTTATATAATTCGACAATACTCTAAACAATACAAAATTCTTCCATCTTAAACTTTGTTTATTAATGTGGTTAATATATAGAGTACATATACACATTATTACATTATCATTATATGATTTCTTCCATATCAAATACTGCTCATTTAACTTTTAAAACATCTTACAACATTCAATATCTTTTAATTGAACAATATATTTTTGAAATTCACAATTAAATAAAAAATTTATTTCACATATATCATATGTATTAAGGAATGAGATATTATAAAAAAATTTATTTACACTAATTAAAATTTATTAACACTCTCTAAAAACATGTCTCTTTTAACAATTAATTTTAGTGACTAAAATTTATTAGTCACTATAGTGACCAATTTTGATACCAATTTAAAAAATAAAATTATTAGTTATTAAAATAATTACTATTTTGAATAAAAAATTATAATTTATCACTATATTGATTACTAATTAATTAGAGACTAATTTAGAAACCAACTCCTTCTAGTATCAAAAACCTTGGTAGCTTATATTTAGTGACCAATTTTCTTTAGTAGCTAAAATCTTAGTAGTTAAATTTTAGAAACCAATTTAGAGAATAATTATAAATTTCTATTCATATTAATAATTCTTTTAGTAATCAATAATTTTTTTATTTTGTAAATTAACATCAAATTAGTCACTATATTGATTAGTAACTTTTGATCACTAAAATTAGTTGTTAATGAAATTTTTTCTTATAGCGTCTGTCAATAAAAGTTAAAGTTGTTTTACTATAATTTTTAAAATACATAAATACGAATTATTTATCATAAAATTTTAACAAATTTTAATCTCGATAATCATGAAAATATCAAACTAGAATTTAATACTTTATGCATGGTATTTTATATCAAACTTTTTCTTTTATTGTTTCACGTATATGTCGGAGAAAATTGTTGAATCCCGCCACTTGACACATACAATGGATACAAATCAACGTAGTCGGCAGTTAAGAATCTAAGGGCCTCGTAGGTTAGTTATTCGTTATCTCTTTGGATATGGTTGTTAGCATCTGTGGGATAAGGACCTTTAAAATTCGATAATAAGATATTAGAATCCCTAAGTGTCGGTCAAAAAGACGAAAGTAGGATATTTTTGTGGTTCTCTAAAAAGAACACAAATTACTATTGCATGTGTGTGAAGCCAAGAAAAAAGGAGAAGATAATCGACATGTCCAATGTTGTGTCCTCTATTTGAAACTATAGACAATAGAGTGAGACATTATGAGTGATTTCCATTTATTCACCTTGACTCAGACATTAATTAAAGCTAGAATTGAAGTTGGTGAAAAAGTGCACCTAGTATATTACACTAATATAGAGTTTATTAAGGTGGTGGGGAATACGTGCATCATCACACGCGGTATTTCACTTTCCACCACAACATTAGTACAAAAATGCCATAAATATATAACATAAGATAAGACACTTGCTAGACCCAAGTAACCAAGTATGATAATTTTATTTAATTTTAAATTTCATTTAAAACATTTTGAAATATAATCAAAGATGAATAATATAATAAAAATGTAAAGTATATAAAAATTTAAATAGAAAAGTTTATATGTAAATAAAAACTATAAAAGTTTAAAATTGTTGTTTGGCTTAGGAGGCAATGGAGCCATTTGTATGAATCACAGTGTTTTATTCTTGAAAATAAGAAAACCTTGAATCTAATTCAAAATTAAACAAACTGAATTATGACTTCATTGTTAAGAACAAAATACAAATTGAATTAAGGAAGCAATTATTTTTCATGACAAAATATAGGTTTCAACAAATAGAAAAAAGTAGAACATGCTAAAAAAAAACTATTAATGCATCAAAACTTTTCAACAATAATTGTGAATTACACAAGAGATCAATCCTTAATCTTCATCTTCCATAGGGGATGAAGTATAAAATTCAATATTGTAAAGAAGAAGAAAATAAAAGAGAGAAAAAAGAAAAACTATTCTTTAAATCTCTAAAGTTGCCTAATGAATTCCATGGAGAGATGTAGGCTTGTCTCTTAGAGAGGTATATATATATATATAT
>Ga0209589_1000306_pt1 | contig 63094 bp, 41 predicted proteins | sample CowpeawhiteBW_FD_187525 | JGI IMG/M metagenome (GOLD analysis project Ga0209589, IMG submission 187525) | Root nodule microbial communities of legume samples collected from California USA - Cow pea white BW (SPAdes) (version 2) | ecosystem: Host-associated > Plants > Roots > Nodule | place: USA... | reverse complement strand
ATGTTGGATATTAGAGGAGGAAGATAATAGAACCAGATGACAGAATAATGGAAGAGAGAGAGCTCAGTTTATTGTTCTCCTCACATTCATTTAAAATGCTGAACAATACAATGTTTATATAATAAAAAAAACTTGGCTAACTATCTCCACTAACCACGTCTAACAATCCTACATTAGTGGTGCTAAGAATAACTTAAAAACTGAATCTTAAAGTGCTCCTAACTAATAGCCGAAAAACCTGCAACAGACTTTTGACAAAGTCTTCCAACAAGGTCACTAATTTTCTCTGACTTTTATTCAGCTTCTTACGTGTGCACATATGAGCTTGAATTATATTGCAACAACACTTTCATGGTGGTTGAATGTCATAAGAACCGTCTAGAGTTGATGAACTCGGAATATTTAGTCTTAACTGTAAGATGATTCCTTGACACAAGCTGCAAGAGGTTAATATATGAAATTTGGGAGTGAAAATGAGGTAATAAACAAAGTCTTTTTTTATCACTGAAGCAACAACACTAACAATACAATATTCATAGTTGGGTGTTGTAGCTCTCTGTGACTGTCACAAGGTATAATGGTAGTTCAATCCAATGCTCACAATTGTCAAACTAAACTTTATATGCAATTAAATAACAATAACTTCTTACAGCAATTGATTTACATGAAGTTCTTATTCTCTAATTATTCTAAACCTTTTTATTTTTCTTCCGCTAAGTTTCTTACCATTATATATATTTAGCCAAAGGTCCATTCAAACTGTGAAATATAATTTACTTGGTTCAAACAAACAGCAACAGTGTTTCTCGTTCATTTGAATTTCGTGTCGTAGAAGCTATGTTTCCGAATTTCAAGTCCAAAAAATGGTACAAAACTTGATGTGGTTGTTATGATGTTTGTGCAGTGTTTGATTATAGAAGAAGAGATTTTGGTGATTTGAGTTTGATTTGTGATGATGCAGCAAAACCGCGTTGAAGCTTGCGGTTTCACGGATAGAGGTTTTGAAGAACAAGAGCGAACGGCAAGTGAAGCAGCTACGGAAAGAATTGGCTGACTTGCTTCACTCTGGCCACAACCATGCTGCCAGAGTCAGAGTAATACTAAAATGTTTTTTTTTTTTACAAAAAATATAGTGTACAGTTAAATCTATAGATTTTTTTTTTTATATATAATTCTTTATGATATTTTATATCAGCTTTCAAAAGTAATTTCCAATAAGCTAAAAAGGGGAATAATAATGAATGATGAATACATAAGAAAAGGTTATTCTCCATATATCTTTTGTTTTTCTTTTCTTTTAATTTTTTTTTTATCAACTTCTCCTTTTACGTGTTTTCAGGTGGAATATGTAGTGATGGAAGAGAAGACCATGGGAGCATACGATCTTATTAAGATATACTGTGAACTCATTACAGCACGTATGCCAGTGATTGAATCACAGAAGTGTGTAGATTTCACCTAAATAAGTTTAGAACATCTTTTTTTTATACTTTCTTATCTTTATTATAGTTTGTTTATTTATTTATTTATTTTATCTTGTCTGCATAAGAGGGTTAATTATAATTTATATAGGGAACACTGCTGCATGTGAGAGTTTCTTTCTGAAAGTGTTGATCTTGGCAATGTAGAAAGTTAGTTGATTGTGATCATACATTGTCACTGTGTTGATCCTTCTACCTTTCTATTCTTTCCCCAGTAGAAACTGCCCAGTAGATTTGAAGGAAGCGATTTCGAGTGTAATATTTGCATCCCCAAGGTGTTTAGATATACCTGAGCTTGTGGATGTCAAGAAGCATTTTATGGCTAAGTATGGGAAAGAGTTTGTCTCAGCAGCTGTTGAATTACGCCCTGAATGTGGTGTAAATCGTTTGGCAAGTCTTTCTTACTCTGTGTTATCATGTTCAAAATTATCTGTCATCATTTTTTTTTTCTAATTTAGTATTGCCTTTCAGTTGGTTGAGAAATTGTCTCACAGAGCACCAGATGGTCCAACCAAAATCAGAATACTGATTGAAATTGCAGAGGAATATAATGTCAGATGGCAACCGTCTTTAGAAGAAAATGATGAGAATCTGTCTCACGATTTACTGGTAGGGTTTGTTTGTTCATTATGATCTTCAGTTAGTTTAATGGCTTTGTATTTTCAGTGTAAAAACTTTTACTTTGTTTGTGACTTTTAAGGCAGTTATTGAAGAATCAACAATCTTATCATAGATAGTGATTCATGATTATAACCTTATAATTAGCAAGTTTGAAGTGATCAATATGTTTTATTGTATTAATTTGCCACCATTTATATCATAAGGCTGGACCAAGCACTTTTGAGAAGGGTACTCCCGTGGAACCTCCACAACTTCGTGTTCCACTTGTTGGTGATGAAAAAGAACCTCCTAGTTTACATGCTTCTTGTCAACTTACAGAAATGCAAGATATGTCTAGAAGTTTTTGCGAGAAGCATGGAAAACTAAAATCTTCAGGTAACTTCTTTTAATCACTTTATGAGAAACATAGTAAGACGGTAATTGCGTTGGTGAATATTCGTGGATTTTGGAAACTTGTGTTCTGAAAACACGAGTGCTTTTGAAAAGGGTAGACATAATTGGGAGATGGAATTCAAAGATGCTGCAACTGCTGCACAGGTAGCTGCAGAATCTGCAGAACGTGCAAGCGTGGCTGCAAGAGCAGCTGCTGAACTTTCCAACCGTGAAAATTTAACAAGACAGTGTTCAAGTGAATGGAAGAGTTCTTCTAGAGGAGGGTTTAGAGCTGAATTATCTCTAGAATATGCTTTTCATTCTTCCAAACATCTTTCTGCTGGTTATGTTACTAGCACATTCCGAAGAAGCGCTTTTGAGATACACCATGAACAGACTAATGTAACTGAACAACACAATGAACATTTCATGAATGGTAATGATAATGTGGTGAAACCTTGCAAGAAAGTGCAAGGTGAAGCAAACAAGGAATCAAGTGGAAGTGGCTCAGATGCATACTTAGATTCTGATACTAGTGATTCTGAGCATGGATCAGCAGAAGATGCAGGTTCAGAACCTAGAAATGAGGAAACTGTAACATTATCTGCAATGATACCAGATAAGGAAGAGACTTCAAAACCTTTAAACTGTGATGAGGATATTCCCTCAAAGAAGAAGGCACTACATGTTCATCCAAAGTTACCTGATTGTGACACCTTCGCTGCCCAATTTTCGTCTCGTAAGAAGCATCTTCAATAAATTTTCAAGTTCTTGCTTGCAACAACATAGTACCCTTTGCTGAAATTGTGGAGAAAAACAATGAGTGGTGTTATGTTATTTACACACGATGTTTTGTTTAATGTAGTGGTGGCGTGCACTGCAATTTTAAATACTTTATTCAACTCATTGTTCCTGTTTAGATACGAGAAACTCATTGTTTACTAATAGTGTATGGTGTAATGTTCTTCCCCATGTTGAATCATACTAAGTATTCGGGCATTAAAAGTTCTAATTCTCCTCAAATTTATTCTTTACATTAATATAACTTACCTCATCACAAAATTCTAGCAGAAATTCAATTTCGTGTCCTATGCATTTTTAAAAAGTGAATTCAACATGGTTAACTTGATGTGAAGATTCAAAAGAAAAAGAAGAATAGCGAGTTGAATAACATAGTCTAACAAAACATATACATCAACCCCTTTTATTTTTATTATCGTAACTATAATTATTATCACTGATTCATAATATTTGGTCTTGCATAATTCAAAAAAAAAATGATATGGTTCTCTATTACATAATTTTTAATTAATTGTTACATTATATATATATATATATATATATATATATATATATATATATATATATATATATATATATATGATAGAAAGTTAATATTTTAATTTTATAATTGAAAACTTGCGTACATATTATTATGTTGAAATTAGTTGGAATCATGTATCTGGCCAGTAATTTTTCTTATCTGTATCCAAGAAATTAAAATAGGGTGTCTTCCAAAATGTCTCGGAAGAGCACGAAAAGATGGTGAGCAAGATCTAAATGAAGCATTCTTTGCCTGAAAGATTATAAAGAAGCAACTTATATTAACTAAAAACACTTATCTGCATTCCTACCGTTATTAATTGAGACTATTAAAGAACGGTGGAATAATATGCTGTGCTCAGAGTTTAGCTTCTATCTTCTTTGAACATCCTTGAAATTCAGGTATTGAATACCAAGTCTAATCATAACATGTAGTAGAACTTCTTTTTTTTATTGATTTGAGGACTCTGTTACGTAAGTAGGTTACTGGGAAATGGAGAATATATCAGAGCCAAAAGTGTCCCCGAATACAGTGATATTGCAGAGTGAGGGATTACTAAAGGTAAGAAAATCAAACATTTCTTGGAATTTTCATTTGATTCCGTATATATTCGATTCTTAAGTTCATTTTTCTTGTGGCAGTATATATTGGAGACCGGCGTTTATCCACGAGAAGCAGAAACCCTCAAAGAGCTAAGAAATGCAACTGCAAAGCACCCCATGTAATTCTTCTCTCTCTCTCTCTCTCTCTCTGCGAAAGAATTTCTCAAAAGAATGGCTTTTCATTGAATTTGAGTTTTGAGCAATGACATAAGGAAATTTTTTTGTATGTACTGTGATTTTCATTCTAAAGGGGTTTCATGGGTGCTGCACCTGATGCGGGTCAGCTAATGGCCATGCTCTTGAAGGTTTCGAATGCTAAAAACACAATTGAAGTTGGAGTTTTTACTGGATACTCTCTTCTCCTCACTGCACTCACCATTCCAGATGATGGAAAAGTTAGTATGGTAGCTATATATACTCCTTGTTATGTTGTTGTTAGCTCCGTATTCATTTATTATGTGCTTGCTACTGTAGATTATAGCGATGGATCGAGATAGAAAAGCTTATGAGATAGGACTACCATTCATTAAAAAGGCTGGTGTTGAACACAAGATTGACTTCATTGAGTCTCCAGCTTTACCAGTTCTTGATAAGCTCTTAGAAGATGTAAGCTATGCATATCCATTTGCATGTCTTCACAAACAAGTCTCTCAATAAACACTTTTGTATGTTAAGTCTTGTATTTTACAATCAGCAATACAATATATGATTAATTTATAGGTCTTTTCAACTACATTCATTAAATACAACGACTACATAATTAATGAAATTTAGTGCGTGCCAGAATCATTACTAGATATACTCGTGACCTTTACGATCTCCTAAGACAATTAAATATACTAACACAATTAAATGCAATAATTCACATTTAAGTTTACCCAACATGAGGGATAGTGTTTGACTTAGAATTAGTTGTAAATAGAAAGTTTAGTCTTTCTACATCATAAAGATACAAGATTAATAAGACATGAGTTCAAGCTACTCATAAGAGATCAACACCACCCCCAACCCAAAACCTCAAGACAATAAGACAAGAAAATTTTAAACATATCTCAACATTAAAAAATCGGTTTCTAAAGTGAAGTTTGCACCTATCAGATATAGAAGACTAATAAGACATGAGTTTAACTCACACATAAAAGATTGATATCACCACCAATCCAAAATCTTAAGACAATGGGATAAAAAAAACTTTAAGTCTAACTTAACTTTATAAAACTAGTTCTAAAGTGAGATCTGCATCTATCATAAAGACACAACACCAATAAAACATGAATTCAATCTATACATAAGGGATTAACACTATCTCCAACCCACAATCTTTAAGATAATGAATTTATGAATATTTTTTTCTTATGTTTATATTTTCCGTATTGAATTTATGCTGACATTTAACCTCGCTTTCTAGAATGATAAATTAAGATTTTAAAGAAAAAGGAATATGTTGAATCCATGGTTATGTGCAGGCGGCAAAGGAGGGGAGTTTTGACTTTGCTTTCATTGATGCTGATAAAAAGAATTACTGGAATTACCACGAGAGACTTATGAGATTGGTGAAGATCGGTGGAATAGTTGCATATGATAATGCACTGTGGGGAGGAACTGTTGCCTTGCCTGAAAAGGCAGTTTCGGAGGATAAACAAGAGTGGAGACTCTTATCGCTTGCTTTCAACCAAGCAATTTCAAAGGATTCTCGTGTTGAAATTGCTTTTGTTTCAATTGGTGATGGAATCATTTTCTGCAGGCGCATAACTTGATTCTCAATGCACTTTCACTCACAATTTGTAACCACATTAATCGCATAAACTTTAATTATTCCACCTTTGGCTGGATTCACCATGATCTACGAACATGCACTGTTATAAAAAAAGTTTTGTTATTAAAGAATGGACAAAGTATAATAAACTTTTTATGTCGGATAAAAAATCAACACAACAAACTCAACTTTTTATAATAATTAATTTCCAATCGTTAGAGAGCAACATAATGAAGAGATTTATGACGAATCTCAATGTTTTAAAAAAATTGATTTTTTTTTTCAATAATGAAAAAATTGTTTAAAAATCCTATATAAAGTGATGTACAACTTTCAAGTAGACTTGTTATACAAATACTAAATATATAAGTATTGAAAAAAAAATCAAATATAAGGATAAACAACTTATAGAACACTTATAAAATGTATAATTGCATATATAAAAGCCAACACATTATTATAGGTATAACTATCAATATATTCAAATTATTGCATACATGTTATATACTGAGAAAACTCAATGTCTCTAACCAATTGAATATCACCTAGAAGTATTTGTTTAACTAAACATGTGAAACATATAAATATAAATCACATGAGAAAGCCAACCAAATTCTAACTTGTGTTTGGATTATTTTTTTTTTTAATATATGGGACATTCAAATCCATTCGATTTGAATTAATATTATTTGAAAGTATTTTGTTTTTAAATATTTTGTTTGGGTAAATCAATTCAAATTTATTAAATTTAAATTTTCTCATTTAACTGAATATTTCAATTACTATTTAATTTAAAAATTATTTAAATATCAAATAACACTATTTAATGACTAAAATAATTTGTAGTCAACATTTAATAAAATTGAAACAACCTAACATTCATGTTAGTAATAAAAAATAATAAATGTAAACGTTGACAAAAACAATAATTATGACTGGCTTATATAAAAAAAAAGTCTAATTCACATATGTCAAAAGATAATTTTCGTAACATTGGCCGATAAATTCTTAGTATATCAAATAAGAAATAAACTAATTTGCAAAAACAATGTCATAACAATTTATATAAAAAATAATTTGTATCAATATTAGAAAAATAAGTAGTCATCTTAATTATATTTTGATCTCCCAAACTAAAATTAAGCCGAAGAGAAAATACGAAAACTAAATATATAAAGTAAAAACCATGAAAAATTTTAAATTTTTATTTTTTAAAATAAAATTTAAATTTTTTTTTATTTTTCATTAGTTCAATTACTCTCATAAAATTTTAAATTTTTTTTATCAAAGAATGTATATTCCATAGACACATTTACCGCGTAGAAAATAATTATATTTGAATAAACTTTTGAAAAAAAAATTATTAAATATTTCTATATTGTTATCCCATCATGAATATAGGTGGTCTACCAACAAATAACAAAAAAAAGCCTTATATCAATAATAGTATGGGAGGGAGAAGGGTATTGCTTCTGCACCCTATCATTCTCTTTCTGCACCCTATGGAATTTATTTAATTTCCGATTTTGTCCTTATTTGAAAGTTACATTCGAAAAATGTAATCCAAAAATAGAAAATTTATTTGGAAATTTTGTTTTCGGAAAAGAAAAATATGTTTCTGCAATCTTTTTTCGGAATTTTTTTCAGCAATTCTTCTTTTTGGAATTGTTTTTTCCGAATCTTACCTCTTCTGAAATCTCTCTCGAAAAATGTTTTTTCCCTTTTGGAATCTATTTTCTGGATATCATTTTTCTCCTTCCGGAATTCATTTTCCCGTCATTATTTTTTCCCTTCGAATCAATTTTCTGGTCAGCCACGTACCTTATGGAATCCATTATCCGGACAACACTAATCCACTTACCCAAATGTTTCAAATAAAACTCCTAAGGGCAAAAAGGTAAAATTTTATAATTGTAGGTGCATAAAGAAAATAATGGAGTGCAGGAAGCAATTGTCACGTGCAAAATGTTCAAGTCAAAAAAAGAAAAGTACCAAATCAAGAGTTCAATAAATGAATCTGGTAGCTGTGTTGAAAAAGTGGGTCGCTGTTGTTGTCGCTGTTACTGTCAGGCTGTGGGGTTCCCGTTAGCGGCGTCCTATGATTGCGAAAGGGAACAACAACGACCTCCGGTGGTTATGGTGATGAGTCCCACCATGTCTACCTTCTCACATCACTGTTATTAAAAAAACTTGATTCGATAGTTTCCATTATTGAGATCATTAACTAAAACAAAATTTTGTAATGTAACGGCCACCTTCGTCAGATACTGGCTTCCCTCCAAGAACAAACATTAAATAAAACTAAATGTGACAGCAATTTTAACTTTTTAAGAAAGTTTTATTGTTGAAAAAATTTGGTAAAATTTATAACTTCAAAACACCCACATAAAAGGAAATACATATTTACACCCCCTTGATTGTTTGTTGAACAGATGAAGGAACGGGGGTTGCAACGTTGCAACGTGCAACCTCCGCTTCACTTCTTTTAAATGGCCGAAACCTAAACAGGAGACGCATTGTAAGTCCAACAGAAGAAAAAAACAAAGAGAAATAGAAATGTCCTCTAATCCAATAATACTGCAGAGTGAGAAGTTGACAAAGGTAGGTTTGTCGTACAAACATTACTTTTTCCTTGGATTTCATTTTCATAAATTGTTCAATCCAACAACAATGTTGTGGCAGTATATACTGGAGACTAGCGTTTACCCTCGAGAAGCAGAGACTCTCAAAGAGCTCAGGAATGCCACTGCAACACACCCTTGGTAATTATTCTTTCTCCCACTGGAAGAACTAACACTGAAAGAAAAAGTCATAATAATTAAGTCATAACTAAAAATTGGTATGGATAAATATATAATACATATCTTTCTTTCTATATTTATAGAAAAAAGATATAAAAAAAAACTCATGATAATACGATTAATAAAGTACTAACTATTATACTAATATTTAACTTTCACAATATACAGGAGTGTTAAAAATGAAAGAGAATATATGAAAAATATAAATAGAAAGAATGGTTATTTCGCCAATAAAAAAAAACATCAAAGTGTGAAAAATGAGTACTGTAAAAAACTTACACCATAGTGAAAGAGAAAATAAAAAATATTTCTATAAATTTTTTTCACTTTTATGATATTTAATTTTATGTTTTATTATTCATTAACATTATATATTATACTTTATAAAAAAATAAAAATCCATCTAATCTAATTTTCATTTATATTATATACTACATATATTTTTTAAAAAAAATTAAAAATTTTGAGGGACCACAACAAAGATCCGCCCTGGTTGACATTATTAAAAACAACAAAAACAAAGTCTGTTAACATAGTTAAGTTAAGGTCTTGGTTGAAATTCGAAAGACTGCTATAAGTTTCAGTTTTTGGTACGAGGCTTGGTCAGAATTATAATCTATTTACTTTTACATTGCATCTTGTACATCTGCTTCTTTTCTATGTTTCTTGTTTTTAGCTTCTGCATCGTCTTAATGAATCTGTGGTGTGGTTATTGTGTTGATCGGGGTCCCCATTCTCAGGATCTACCTAGAGTTTTTCACTCATCTGAATATTTGTGATAGCAGTGTCTGTGCTCAACTAGTAAACATTAATAAAGGGCTTTGTTTTATAAATTTAGTTACCATATCATAATGAAACTGTTTACGTAATGCCATTTTCACTGACCAGGGGCTTCATGGGTGCTGATCCTGATGCGGGTCAGCTAATGGCCTTGCTCTTGAAGCTGTTGAATGCTAAAAAGACCATTGAAGTGGGAGTTTTTACAGGATACTCTCTTCTCCTCACTGCACTCACCATTCCAGATGATGGAAAGGTTTGCACTTTTGAAGGTTATTTGGTACAGTTAATAATATGTCTGTTCTATGTCACCAACTCCATTGTTTGTGTGGTGTAGGTTATAGCCCTAGATCCAGATAGAGAAGCTTATGAGATAGGACTACCATTCATTAAGAAGGCTGGTATAGAGCACAAGATCGACTTCATACAGTCACCAGCTTTACCTGTTCTTGATAAACTATTACAAGAAGTGAGCATCATTCTGTGTTGCTGTCATGTTACTGATCTAACTCCTTTATAGTAGTTTTTGTTTGATATTTTGGTTGTGTTTGTTCTGCTACAGGATTCAAATAAGGATAGTTTTGAGTTTGCTTTCGTTGATGCTGATAAAGATAACTACTGGAATTACCACGAGCGGCTTCTTAAACTGGTGAAGATTGGTGGGTTAATAATCTATGATAACACCCTCTGGGGTGGAACTGTTGCATGGCCTGAAGAGGATGTTCCAATACCCAGAAGAAAATACAGACAGTCTGTTGTAGCTTTCAACAAAGCCATTGCAGATGATTCTCGTGTTGAAATTTCTGTTGTTTCAATTGGTGATGGCTTCACTATTTGCAGGCGTGTTCAATGAACACCATTTCAGAATGTTTCGTACTATGATCCAAGTTAACTTGACGTACTATGTTTTTGGTTTTTCATTCTGCTTTTTTCTGTGGGTGGTTAAAATTGATTTCCCTCAAACTGTGGGGCTTATGATTTTGACTGTAATGCGAATCACCGAGTGTTGCTATTTACTATTAATAAAATAAAACGTGTGATTCTTTATCTACAAGGAACGTCATGTTTGGTAGAAATAAGGTGGATACCTAAATTAGTACAAAAAACAACGTCGAGGACACTTCAATCTCACAAGAAAAAAAAATCATTGAATTTCTTAAGATTATAAGATGAAGCTAAATATAATTTTGAAACCACTATGTAGTGACTTTTGGTAGATAACAACCGGTCACTAATGTTGGTAGATAAAAAATTAGTAATGTTATTATATATGTAACAATGTAAGGGCAAGGATAGAAGGAATTTATAACAGCTACGCAAAGATCGAACGGTACAATTGAAAATTTACACATTTTACAAATTTCAAAGCGTGAAGTAATCGCATAAGCGGTAATAGTTTCTCTATTGAGATGAACTGCCACACATCATAAATGTTTCTGCACACATCTAAAATTAAAATATCAATGAATTTACTATTTTGACAATTTCTTAATTTAACTAGTAAATATCAATGATGCTGCTGTTGTTCACTGCGTTCTTCTTCCATGAAATATCAGAACACTGTAATACTAAGAAATTTGGAGCCAAAATTTTCACAAGCAGAGATATTTCTTATTTTTCACCCTAAATTGGATGGCAAATGCATTTGTACACGTCTATTTCAACACTCGTAGTTTACTTACAAGAGCTGAAAAATGTAGCAAAATAATTGGGCTTGAATTTGTTAAGCATATCATAAATGACTACTGAGAAACAGGGTTGGACATTAATTTAAACGTTGACATCGTTTACAAGAAATATCTTCTCATCCAAAACTGCAATTTTTGAGAAATAGGAAACAATTGCGTAGAATGATAGAATTAACCCTGGACTACATGAACTTGGAATTTGAAGTAGATTAAGAAGTAGGAGGCATAGCATTCCTTCACGTTTAATATACCATTTAACCAAAACAGGACTAATTTCTACAAAGCATCAAATGCAATTCATCATACTCTCCATGCATGAGCTGCTATCTTATAACATTCATACAGGAAAAAAAAATTTCTTTGAATGTTTATCTGGAAACATAACTGAACGTAATACACAGCCAAAATAGCATGACAACGATCATTTCAGTGAAAGTAACCAAGAACCTGGCCACCTACATTCTTCTTAATGGCTTCTTCATGATCCAAAACACCATCAGGAGTTGTAATCACAACATAACCCCACTGCACACAGAAAAAGAAAGGCACAATTATCCTTTTCCTTTGATTTCCGATTAAATATTATTCTTAAAACACAAATTATAACAACCACAATCAGACAGAAACAGCTGCCGGAAGCTATAACATGAAAACGAATCATTAACATAAACGAACCTGATGCGTAGGAAGAGTCTGCAATCTGTAGGCTTCAACATCCCTTGCCTTGATATCTTTTCGGTATGTAAGGGCCTTGCAATCGTTGATCCTACCTTGTAGTTCAACCGTTATCCTCCCCACTCTATGCGGATCATAGACTTGAAAATCTTTGATATAACCTATTAGGAATTTAAGCCAAATTAGCTACACTAACAGTGGCGCAATATAGAGTAACTGTCAGAATCTTAAAGAACTTTATTTCGGTTCATGGACCCTTCATTTTCATCTACCTAAGCAACAAGATATTTCTCACACGGAAATTCATGCTCAGACTCAGATGGAAGATGATAACAGTAATCAAATCAACAACGAAAGTCATTCAAACTCCAAACATATAAATGAAGGAGAGAGGAGATAGACGACGAATAATGACATAAATTTCAGAGACTGAAATCACTTTTCAAAAGCGAAATCATACCATTTCATCATTGCCAGATTTGAAATTGTGAAGCAGTTAAAAGGGGTTTCGAGTTCAGAAAAAAGAAATACAAAAGAAAGAAAAGATACCATGGTTTTTCATGATTCGGAGAAATGAAGACATAACGGTGGAAATTGGCTTGAGTTCCACCATAGCTTTCCCTCTCCTCTCTGCATTCACCATACTCCTCAAGGCATCGTTCAGTATCCTCCTCCCCATCTCTCTAAATTCTCTAACCAAACCCCCTGTTTCTCTCTCTAGGGTTTTCGAAATATAGTGAATTTTATGGCAGGGGTATATTCGACATTTCGCTTACGTCAAATACGTAAATAGTCAAAATTCCACGGTCACCCGAAAAACAAAACGCAAACACAAACACAAACACAAACTCTTCTCTCTCTCTCTCTCTCTCTCTCTCTCTCTCTATCTCTCCCTTTGTCTCTCTCTATGTTGAATGCAATTTCGCAATTCGATTGGCGATGATGGAGGAGCTTCCGGAGTCGCTGTTGGTGGAAATTGTGAGTCGTTTAACGGACACCACCGATGTGGCGCGGTGCAGGGCGGTGTCCAAGGGTCTAAACGCGGCGTCATACGAGGTGCGGTGGCTGAACCTGGTCTGTTCCATGTCGCGCTACCTCAAGTCCCGTTCGCCGGAGACCAAGCACCACGTCACCCCCTTCAAGACCGTCTTCTCTCACCTCGTTTCTCGCTCTACCTCCACTCTCGACTCCGTCTCGCTGGGCGTCGATCGCGCCCTCGGTGGCGTCTCCTTCGACGACGTCGAGGATGAGTCCGACGATCTCTACCTTACCGACATGAGCTTCATCAGAGAGTGGCTTCCATCCATTTCCCACGCTCTGAAATCTTTCTCCGTCTCCGATTTCTGGGTCCAGTCTTGTTGGCGCCGATCCGAAGCCTTGTCCCTCATCTCTTCCACCTGTTAGCTTCTCGATTCTCAAATTTCCTTTATTCTTATTTTACTTCTCTTACAATAATGCGGTTTCTTGCCTGTGTTCGTATTCTTTCCGTCAGAATTGGTGTTTCAATTTGTGTTGAAGATTAAGATAACATATGTTTAAATGTGAAACTTCAACTCTGGTTGAAAAATAATATTAAAAGATCCTAATGGTATGTTTGTAAGGTAGAATTGAAGATAACAATGTAATATTTGAACTGTTGTTAGTTACATTTTCTAAAAAAAAAAAAATCCTTTCATTTTCTCCCCAACCAAAGAAAATACATCAGTACTCTATTTTCTTTCATCAAAGTTCTTTCCTCCCTGTTAAACTTACCAACAATATCGAAATTTGAGTAGAAGGGAAATATGAAGGAAAGAAATTCGTGAATTCTTATTTTAAAACACTTTCTCTCAAATCAAGCAAAAAAAAAATGTATTGTATTCATTTATATCTTCTTTCTGTGCATCCAAACATACCATAAGAATATGCGTCGAAGTTTTGTCTGTCTCTCATGGAAATTTGCAATGTGTCTTATTCAGGTCATAATCTTGTGAAATTGGTTGTGAGGAATGCATGGTTATCCGTGGATGGTCTGTGTTTGATGCCAACGTTGAGATATTTGACCCTTGAGTTTGTGAGACTGGATGATGAGGACTTAAGCAGGATCAATGCTTGTTTCCCTAATTTGACTCAACTCAGTCTTATTGGGGTTGGTGGACTTAAGGAGCCTAAGATTAATTTCTTACACCTTACCACTTTTCAATGGTCGGTCTCAAATGCTCCACTTTCTTTGATCATATGTGCACCTTGCCTTGTTGATTTTGATCTCAGATGCATCAAACCTAGGTTGGTTGTCCTTGAAGCCCCTTCCTTGACGAATTTTAATCTCTCTCTCGAGAATACTGATGAGCTCAGGTTGAAAAATTGTGCTAATATACAATGCCTTCAGCTCAGTGTAGAATGCCTCTCTCTTTGTTTTTTGTTTAGCATGTTTCGTCACTGCGGCACGGTAAAGAGACTTACCTTGGATTTAGTAGGAAGAAGAGAACAGGTTGAAGCAGCAGAGTTTGGGATTGATACTTTGTTGGATTGTTTTCCGAACATAACATGTCTTAATTTAGGTCCTGGAGCCTGGCATGTGATGGAGAATTCTTTCAGACGGGGAGGTTTGAAAGATGGGATTGGGATGAAGATGATAAAACAACTTATTGCACATCTAGTGGTCCATGAAGTGGAGGTTACTCTTGCATTTATCTCTTCTGTTTTGGATAAAAGCACCCAGTTGTCTGATGTTTCGCTTCTTATCCATCGCGATGTTGATTCATATGTTGCTGGCGGCCTGATCTCATCATGCAGAAGCAAATTCCCAAGAGTGAGATGGAGATGGGGAATATGGAAAGAAGGAATCAAGGATACTTGGGTCTCTGATGGCATCTAGTTTGGTGGCTGCTATCTTGGTTATGAAAAAGGGGGGTTCTCGTTGATTTGTTGTATCATAGGTTTACGAATAGACGAGTCATGTTAGGACATTGTCAGACTTTGAATATATTTTGTTGAATCAACTCCAGTAAGCATAAATGAACGTTAACGACCCAGAATGTCGATCAAAAAATTATCTCCGATGTTAAAAAGTTGAAAGAAACTAGATGAGGGATCAGAAAGGGGAGTATGAACTATGGTGGCATTAGTATCAGGAGAAGTTTTTCCAAACTGTATTGGCGAATTGGATGCAGTTGGAAGTAGCATTCTTCTTTGGATTTGTATATGAACTGTGGATCAGCTTTACAAAATATCATGGCTATAGTTAACTGTTGAGAAGAAACCACCTTGTGAAAAGTCCTCCCCTCGTCAAATCTCTTTGTATATAGATCTTTGCTGTTGTATTATCTTTGTACATATCTTTGCACTGCTCCTTTTTTTAAGCATATGTATATTCTTGTATTATTCATCCCTGTTGTTGTTTTGTGGATTGAAGTTTAGATGGACTCACCGAGTCAGTGCTTCATTCCTGTATTTCTATTACTTGTATATTTGGAGATCTATTAAAGTACAAATCTTTATTTTATGATTATCGCATAGTTTTATGCAGGTCATGGCTAAAAATTTTCCATGGGTGGAAGGGCAAAGTCTACCTACCGTCTTAGGCCATGCCATGTTTATAAACTTGTTCCATGTTAGCTATATCCACATTTTCAGGGAACTTATTATTGCCGCCTAATTGCATTTTATGGTACAAGAATTCAATGGGTTAGGTCCGGGTTAGGCTAGGTTACCTCACGGAAAAAGAAGGAAAAGATAGAAAAGGGAATGAAAATTTTTCTTTTTTAAGAAGTGAGGCACGTGTTTATGAAAGTTTATTAAAATGTTTTTTTTTATACTTTTAATAGAAAACATATTTTACTCAATATAAATAATAATTTTTTATAAGCATTATTATTTGTAAAGTTGTTACATGACATTTGATGTAACATATTAAAAATATTTTTTAAATTATTAAATATGCTGTTTTACGTAAAAGAAATTAACTTATATGAAAATATAGTTCGGATGAATTTTAAGTTATTTATAAACTTAAGTATTTTATTTTAATTATTAATAATTATTTGTTTTTTATTTTTTATATTTTAATAAATTAATGTATTAAATAAACAACTTTTATTTTAGTTAAAAATTCGTCTGACCAATAATCTTTAGACGGCAGAAAGAAGATAGGTTGACCTCCTTAACTCACGGGTTAAATGGGTTTGAATCGGGTTGAAGGTGAGTTGACCTACTTAACCCACTAACGTTTTTTTACAATTATTTTTAATTTTCTTTTTTTAATTATTTACTACTAATTATATAGTTTAATTATTAATTATTATCTATATAATAAATTACTCAAATAATCGTTTTATAAACTTTAACATATCCAGTTTCTCCTATTCGTTTTAAAAAGATAAGGTGGTAGTCTCTCTGTTGCATTCTCGCTCTAAGAGTCATGTCCATTTCAGGTATTCTTTATCACAACCTAAGTCGGTGTCAACTAAAACATTTCAAATAGTCAAAGGCTCTTTCACACCCCATCTTAAGTATCCTCCAAACTCATTATGCAATCCTTCTTCCTTATTGTAAACCTCACCGACTAAGCAATTTATTGGGAATAATTTTGTTAACCGATGCAACAATCACTAACTTGGTTTCATCCTCTTTATCCTCAAACAACTATCAAACCCAAAGAAAAAATATATAATGTTGAAAACACTCGCCTTTGCCTTAACCTCGTAGTTTGCCTAAACATCCTCTAGGTTCAATAATTCAGACCCGCAATCCCGCTTCGTGAGGCATAAGACCAAAAGGCCCATGTGCTCAATTAGCACATGCTATATGTCAGTGTTGATATTTGTCTAAGTACAATGAGAAACTTACATGCTCAAATAGCTCATGTTATATGCCAATGCTAATATTTACCTAAGTACAAGAATAAACTTACATGCTTAAATAATTCATGCTATACACCAATGTTAATATTTGCTCAAGTGCAATGAACATGTTTGTGTTGAAATTAATATCTTTTGACATTATTTGGAATGACAATGAGTCGGTTGAGCATAGATAATACTTATCTACTACTTAACTTGAAAAAAAGAATCTAACCCTTATCTATCTTATTATGTATGGATATCTCTTTAAAAAAAACTCGTGATTTTTTTAAAATCCATATATATATATATATATATATATAATTCATATTTAATATTTTAATTATTTAATTTACCGGATTACAATAATCAAGATTATTTTAATCAAGACTATTTTGATTGTAGATTACTTTGATTTTATTTTTCAGATTACAACGTATTAAACTATTTTTTTAATAAACAAATATTTTTATTTTAAATAAATGATAGAAATATAGTAAATCTCTAACTATAATTTGTATATTTTAATAAATAATAATTATTATTATAATAGATTATGATTTTAAATAACTTACTAATAAACTTTAACAAAAATAATATCATACTAAAAATTAAAATTAAAATATTTTTACTAATTTATAAATATTAAAATATGTATTTGAATTGAGTTAAATATTCACAAAATACAACACACTATCAAAACTCGACTGATATTATTTATTTTACTCAACTTTATTTGTTTAACATTATTCCCTTACTTCATCTAATTCAATCATATGTTAAATTTTACTTTATATTTATTCGGATAAGATGAATATGTTTTGTTCGACCCTAATCTTATTGTTGAAAAACGATTCATAATTTGTTTCATGAAAACCAAAATTAGATAGTACTTTAGTTTTCCTGAAACGAAAATAGAGAATAAAGAATAACACTTTTATAATAGAAAATATAATTCTATTTTTGAAATTTTGGATAAAAAATAGACATAATGGTTTATTGTGTAAAAACGGTATCTTTGTATTTACTTGACACAGTTTTACAGTCTCAGAAATTTTAATTTTTAAATGTTGTTCCATTGTATTTATTTTTATCAAAATTATGAAAAGTATTGACTTTTTTTTTTTTACACATCTATCGTGTCTTACATGTATATTTGTATGCCTTGTCTAAAAATATTTTAATTATCTTATCTTACAAAATAAAATTTTATTCACACTTAAATTATTTTTTCCCTCATTTTGAAATAAATAAAATTCAATATCAACATTTTCATTTCTTAACTTTTATTTATTTTTTTAAATTATATTTTTCTTTTTCTCAATTAAAAAAGTAAAGAAAAAATATAGGTTAAATTCCGAGCAGATTTATGGAATTGAGAATAATAATAAGTACAATTAAGAATTTCACTATTCAAAATATGAATTCTAAACTAGTTCATTTGATAAACAAATTGACATTGAATCTACCTAGAATAAAAAAGAAGAAGATATAATTGGGGAAAATACATAGAGTTGTATCTAAATTAATATTTTTGGCTTCTACAAATGAAATTAATATGGGAGACTTGTAAGTAAAATAGTCATAAATAATTTTTATCTAAAATTTTAATACATGAATTTTTTTATGTTTCTTTTTATATATTTTTCATCTAATTCAATGTAAAACATCCTATTCCCATCCTTAAATTTCTGATTAATGTGAAAATTGAAAAGGATGCATAAAGACAAAAATATAATCTACATCATGAAACTGCCTACTCCAATCCTTGAATTTCTGACTTAGAAAATTACATAAAGACAAAAATATAATTTAACCCTTGTGTTCCCGAGGTGAGGTGGGTTTCAAAGAAACTATTAAGTGCAAAAAGAAATTACAAGGAAAAAGAAAAAGAGAAAGAAACGAGAGAGGAGAGTGAGTGGGTAGTATCGTGAGTGACAGTGGTAAGTGGCGCAGAATATCAATATCACGTTGAGACTGGGCAAAGAGTGAAGAAAACAAAAGAATGGAATTACTTCCCGCCGTTGTACCTCCGATCTCGAAGAAACAAGGATTCAGATCGCTTAAGCTCGTCAACGCCGACATGGAGCAGCTTCTCTCCGACAAACCCGTCGGCGTCGACTACGGCACTCTCGACAATGGCCTTCGCTACTACGTTCGTTGCAATTCCAAGCCTCGCATGAGAGCCGCTCTCGCTCTCGCCGTCAGGGCTGGGTAACCGATAACCTAACCTAACCTAATTATCCATTCATATATGCCGTGTATTATGAATCATTCAATGCTGAATTGCTGATTGTGAAATCGGTTACGACAGATCAGTTCTCGAAGAGGAGGAGGAACGCGGAATTGCTCACATTGTTGAACACCTCGCGTTCAGTGCCACCAAGAAATACACCAATCACGACATCGTAAAATTCCTCGAGAGTATTGGAGCCGAATTCGGGGCCTGTCAGAACGCCGTGACCTCTGCCGACGACACAGTTTACGAGCTCTTGGTTCCGGTCGACAAGCCGGAGCTGCTGTCTCAGGCCATTTCGGTCTTGGCGGAGTTCAGTTCAGAGGTCTCGATTAGAATTGTGTTATGCTCTGTTTGCATAACTCTGTTTTGTTGTTCTAGTTTTTTGTAATTGGATTGTTCTGTGTTTGTAGATTCGAGTTTCGAAGGATGACTTGGCGAAAGAGAGAGGAGCTGTCTTGGAAGAGTACAGGGGAAGCAGAAATGCCACGGGGCGGCTGCAGGATGCTCATTGGATGTTGATGATGGAAGGTTCAAAGGTGCCTGTATTCAACACTTGCTACTTGCTATATTATTAGCCAATGTTGATTAAAATGGTTAGAACATGTGATTGCAGTTTGGGGAATTGTTTTATATCGATTGGTGTTATTTCATGAAGTGTTGAATGGATTGCAGTATGCTGAACGGCTGCCAATTGGCCTAGAGAAAGTGATTCGGACGGTTTCTTCAGAGACTGTGAAGCATTTTTACAAGAAGTGGTACCATTTATGCAATATGGCAGTGATAGCAGTTGGAGATTTTTCTGATACGCAGGTGCTTTATTTATTCACATTTGATTTTTGTTTGGTAAAGTAACTGTGCTGTTTAGTTGTCATTGTGATTTCCTTAACCACTCACACACAATTGCAGGATGTAGTTGAGTTAATAAAGACTCATTTTGGCCAGAAAATTCCAGATCCTGATCCTCCACTTATGCCAACATTCCAGGTTCCATCACATGATGAGCCACGATTTTCGTGTTTTGTTGAATCCGAAGCTGCTGGGGTAAGTAGGTAACGAACCATTAACTTTTAATTCAAGTTCCAGGATTTTTGTTAGTGATTTTATCTTGCTTTGAAATTAACACTTTAATATGGGCTTTCCTAATAACAGTCTGCAGTGATGATCAGCTATAAGACGCCAGTGGATGAGCTTAAGACAGTGAAAGACTACCGTAATTTACTTGCAGAATCCATGTTCCTCTATGCTTTAAACCAGAGGTTCTTTAAAATAGCTCGTAGAAATGATCCACCTTATTTCTCCTGTTCTGCCGCTGCTGATGTTTTAGTTCGCCCATTAAAGGCCAATATAATGACTTCCTCTTGTAAACGAAAAGGAACTATTGAAGCCCTGGAATCGATGTTAATAGAGGTGCCTTTCATCTTGACCTGAGTTGCATTTTCTTCATCTTTCTCTCTTTCATTTTTTTCTTCCAGTTCCATTATTTTTTCCCCTTTTATTTTGATATTTATGACAGCAAATTTCAGGTTGCGAGGGTAAGACTTCATGGCTTTTCAGATCGTGAAATATCTGTAGTCCGTGCCCTACTGATGTCAGAGATTGAATCTGCGTATTTGGAGCGAGATCAAATTCAATCTACCAGCTTGAGAGATGAATATTTACAAGTATTTTTTTTTTTCACATTAAAAGATCTCATAACAAACTATAGGTGGCTTTGGAGATAATCTTTTCTTTGTTCATGCAGCACTTTCTCCACGGGGAACCTGTTGTTGGGATTGAGTATGAGGCTCAACTCCAAAAGACTCTTCTACCACGTGAGTCGATTATCTTCTACTTTTTTTTTTTTTTCTTTTGACATCAAATTTCTGGATAATTAAGCTTGTGAAGCCTTGTAATTGATGTTGTGTTATTTATACCCATCAGATATATCAACATTAGAAATCTCTAAGTGTTCTGAGAAGTTAAGGACATCATGTAGCTGTGTCATAAAGACTATTGAGCCCCAGCCATTTGCTGTGCTTGATGATCTGAAAAATGTTGTTAAGAAAGTCAATCTTATGGAGGAAGAAGGGATAATCTCTTATTGGGACGATGAACATGTTCCAGAAGAAATTGTCACTACAAAGCCAAATATGGGGTGAGTTTGATTCGACCATGAAATCATTCTCTTTTTTGTGCATTACATTTTCATTTGCCAATATAGCTCTTTATTTTCTGATTTCTGGCCCGCCCTTATATAATGACATGTGAATGTGTCCTTCGAATCATCATTGTTAATCCGTAGAATCAAGTCTCAGCGCTGCTGTTATTAAGTACCTCCTTGGTAGCTTGTTTTAGGTAGACGTTGCATCTTTATCCTTTTATGAAAGAGTGGTTGACAATGACATGTTTCTTCCTATGAGAACATTTGCAATTCGTTATCAAAAGATCATACAAATTTGTAAAGCATTAAGGTTTGATGGTTCTTTTTTAACTCCTATTACTTAGATCTATTCAGAGAAAACAAAGTAAATTCCTTTTCCATGATAAGTGTCATGGTTATGTGGCCATACATTTTATCCTACCTGCCCATATGTTATAATAACAAGAATTCCAAATTTCAGAATGGTTAGAGAAAACTGAAAATAATGGTTTTCCATGTAGGGCTCAGTTTTTTATGATTTTAGGTCTTATTGTTTACCTTGCGACTATAACCATATTTCATTAAAATCTTTATTTTTTCTAAGTTGAGATAGCCAATATAATCTGTTTAACCAGCTGCTACTATTTATGTAAGGCAGGGTTTTGTATACCAGTTATTAACCTATCATATGGATACAATTTCTTTCATTATAGCTTTTGAAATGTGACTTATTCTGTGTAACAATTTTTATGACTGTTCTGGTTTTTCTTCCAGTTAAATTATGTTTAGGAAATCACATTCGAAATCTTGATCCCTCCCCTGTCTTCAAATTAGGCATGTTGTGCAGGAATTGGAATATTCAAATATTGGAGCTACTGAACTGGTACTGTCAAATGGCATGCGGATATGTTACAAGCGTACAGACTTTCTTGATGACCAGGTTCCAATCCTCTTAGGCATTGCTTATCAAATTTATCATGCTTCATAATTCATAATAGACATTGACTTACTTCTGTACCAATCTGGTTACATTATCGATTGACAGCTCGCTTCAGATTTTGTTAAATTATATGGCATGACCCTAATAGAGTATAATTATGATATTTAAACCTAGGGTTTTCATCTACAGATCTAATTCAACACATCACAAAAAAATTCCAACGCAAAACGCCCTAAACAAATAATTGATTTTTTGAGGCACCTTATGCTGCATGTAGTCCAAGAGATTTAAGTTTCCTGCCTTTTACTAATTCAAAATTTAAATTAGCATACACATGCACTTATTAGGCATCAGCTAATGGTGAATTTAGAATTTTAACATTAATAATTATCATTTCTAATATATAGATGTGGTTTAACAGGTTATCTTCACTTGGTATTCATATGAGGGTTTATCTGAACTCGCAGAGAGTGAATACTTCTCTTGTTCGATGAGACCAACCATTGCTGGGGAAATTGGTGTGTTTGGTTATAGACCATTTGTCCTAATGGATATGCTTGCTGGCAAGAGAGCTGAAGTTGGTACCAAGATTGGTGCATATATGAGAACTTTTTATGGTGATTGTTCACCTTCAGACCTAGAAACAGCTTTGCAGGTACATTTGATATAATTAACAAAAAAATTCCTTTCCTTTCTTGATTTGATGGCAATATAAAGTTGTAGTATGTAGTTGCTCGCAAAAATGCAAGCACATAAAAAACTATTATTAAATCATACATCACCTGTTTATGTTTTAAAGCTGGAAGCAAGCATTTTTACTTTTAACTTAGTATGTAGTAATAATCTTGTTCTTAATTCCTGATAATATTTCTCTTTTTTTTCATCCATTTATAATATGGACTAGACATATCATATGTATATATATATTTTTGGATTTAACTTCAATATATCAATACCTTCTTTTTTTTCAAGTTAAGGATTTTTTTCTCATTTTCTTATTTTATGATATGCCCTAATGCCATGTGATTCCAGCTAACTTCTATTTTTACTAAAAGGCTTTTTCTGCTTTTGATTCTGTTGGTAGTAATAGAATTTACTGAGATACTATAAATATATTTGGTAAATTAGGAAAATTAAGATTTTTACTTTCACCTGCGAATACCTGTATAAAAATCAAAGTACAACATACCTGCAATGTGTTACCCACTGCCCACTGAGTATCTACGGGTGTGAATGTGCTCTTTTTGCCATTCATAGTTAGTGCTAATTAATTCATAAACAGGGGAGAGTGACGATGGAAGATGCCTTAACTAGAAGAACTTTTTCAAAACAAGAACCCTAGGAAGAGAATTCTTTGAAAAATTTGACGGTTTTGTTATTAATAGTGAAAAAGTAAAATTAAATAACAAGTAAGCAGGCCTTAATATTTCTTTTCTTTTCTATTATGTATTATTAACTCATACCCCGATTCCACTATTATATGTTATGCACGCTAATCTTCTTTCTACCTATTCTGATGATATTTGTTTATTTCTTACATATTCTAGCTTGTGCTTGTCTATCAGCTGTTTACAACAAATTTAACACCAGGTGAAGAAGATGTCAAAATAGTTATGCAGATGGTTGAAGAAGCGGTATCTGCTCAAGATAGGGATCCATACATTGCTTTTACAAACCGTGTAAAAGAGCTTAACTATGGCAACTCTTATTTTTTCCGGGTATGACTACTTTCTGACAACAATTAAACCATTGACGGAATGATCTACTTTTGACTTTCAGCATATTCTTTGTTTTGCAGCCTATTAGAAAAAGTGACCTACAAAAGGTTGATCCTCGGAAAGCTTGTGAATTCTTCAGTACATGTTTCAAAGATCCATCAACTTTTATTGTTGTGATTGTTGGAAACATTGATCCACGAACCCAAAACTTATGAAGGCACAAGCAGAAATGCAAGCATTTATGCAACAACAAATGCAAGAGCAAATACAATCTTTTAAGAGAGAATTGTTGTCTGCATTGAAGAAACAAGAATGAAGACATGCCTCAAAGAACCCAAAACTTTGTTTGTCTTTTAATTGTGTTAATGCATTACTTTTTGTTGATACCCTCCAATGCTTTTGTGTCCTAAAACTATTATACATTGGTGAAAACTTTTATGTTGTTTTGTACTGTTGGATGGATATACTTTGATCATTGTAGGATTGATTATCTATCTTTTTTTAAATAGGTATTGCAAATATCGGAGGTATTTAGACATTTTTTGTGAATAATTTATTTTCTGTCTTCTTTTTTTATCATGGGCATAGGTTTATGGACATGACTCATAATAGATAGTGAATAACAATTAAGTAATTGCAATTAACAAAATAATATTTATAGGAGATTAATAGAATTTCAATAAATTAACTAATCAATTGTGATACAAATTAGTGATAAAAGAATTGCAACAAATTAGCTACGGATTAGCGAGAAAAAAATTATAACAAATTAGTTACAGATTAGCTACGGATTAGCGAGAAAAGAATTGCGACAAATTAGCGGGAAAAAAATTGCAACAGATTAGCTACCGATTAGCGACAACAAAATTGAGACAAATTAGCTACGGATTAGCAACAACAAAATTGCGACAGATTAGCTACGAATTAGCTAGAAATTTTATAACTTTTTCATTTCAATTAAAGATGGAATAGAGAGGGATTAGCTATGAATTAACTACGAATTAGCTAAAAATTTTAAAACTTTTTCATTTCAATTAGAGAGGGAATAGAGAGGGATTAACTATGAATTAGCTACAGATTAGCTACGAATTTTTCCCTCTCTAATTAGCTACCTGTATTTAGCAATTTGATAGGTAATCTGTCGCAAAACATTTTAGCTACGAATTAGCTACGAATCAGCTACGAAATGTTTCGTAGCTAATATATAAATTTTTTGTAGTGAACACTCTCATTCTTGTGTTTTGCAGAAAACAAACCAGCTCACTTCCTCCCATTTGAACTGCCTACAGAGCTTTGCTAGGGTTTGGGTCCCATTCGTCTTCAAGCTAGCTCAACCTCATTTTCGCTTCACGTAAGTTGGTCTTCAACCCATATCCTCTCTTCTCTAGTTTTTTTTTTCGTGATTCCAGTTAGTGTTTCCAGCTCACAAATCTACTCCTGGAGTTGTCGTACTCTTTTGCTTAGGTGTCAGGATATTCTGCTAGCATTCTCCAAGTAAGGGAAGCTAAGGTTTTCTTATTTATTTTGATTTTATGCCTGCCTTGCTTCTGTTTCATTATTGTATGGCTTGGTTACTGCTTTGTGTGATTGGGATTCTGTTTAAACATTTTTCGGTTCGAATGCTTGAGTGTTGCACGCGAGAATAGTGGTGGACACTGGTTTTCTCGCCCAAGCGAGCATGTCTCACCTAGGCGAGACTAATAAAGGCTCGCCTAAGATTTTCTACTCAAATTGTCGCTCAGGCGACAAGTCTTCATTTTGAGCGAGGTGTAATCTCGCTCAAGCGAGGAGGTCTTGCCTGAGCGAGAAATTTCAGAAGCCACTATTCCACTGCTCGAGCTCTCACCTAGGCGAGAAGGGCTCGCTTGAGCGAGAGGAACTCTCTCGCCTGAGCAAGGTCTTCTAGCCTGAGTGAGACTGAGGTAGGTTTTGTGCTCTAGTTCCGATTGGTTCTCTGATATGGTTACTTGCTCGCCTGATTGAGTGTTTTATTGTAAAAGCTTGATGTATGATGCCATGTATATTTTATGAGATTAAATGGGAATGATATGTTGCTATGTTGAGTATGATTTGGAAAGCATGAATTTATCGGTTGGTTGGTTGAATATTTGCATGAGACTTGTATGCATGATAAATATATGTTGGTTGGTAAGATATGGTTATGGTATGGGTTAGGACGTAATTCCATGAACCTCCTGGTGAGAGTTCATGGTGGTGCCTCACCCAATGTGCGTGGTAGGGTAAAACCCATTGGCAATGGCTCTACAGAGCATTAGAGGCCACCACAAGTGCAAGCGTCCAGTGAATCCGACTGATTATATGTATCCAGATAATTGAGTCTTAGAGTCTTTCATTGTCTACTATTACATGTTTGGTTGGATTATGTATTCTTAGCTGTTAAACTGTATGCTCAAATGTATGATAAACCTTTTTACGCTAGCTTACCCTTTCTGTTTGTTTGTATGTTTTGTGGGTGGTTTTCTCCTTTTGTGATGATCATCAATTTATTGATGTGAGCAGATATGGGAACCCCTAGTGGTCACTAGGGTGATGGAAATTCTACAATATAGACAGGCTTGGGTTGGATCTCTTTCCTTGAAGTAACCTTTGTAGGCACTATGGCCTATGTAATATCTTGCTCTAGAGGAGCAAGCTTTTGATCAACTGTCAAACTATTTCTTTTGGTCTTGTTGTTGGCATCGTGGTGTGCCTTAGTCTTCTTTTCTAGTACATTTAGGATAACTGTAATGGTTTAAACATGTGTACCTTTTTGGTACTGCTCTTTTATATTATATTTTGTGTGATGTTTCGTTTATAGATTTATTCTCTATTAAATAGGACGTGACATTGGTTATTATTTTCTTTCATGTCTGTTATATTCTTTTCAATAGAAATTAGATTTTCGTTTAAATCATATTTAAAAAATATCTACTTAGTTATTAATTTAATTGACAAGTCTCACTTAATTAATTACAGATTCCCAAATTTGATATCAATTATATTTTTTGTGCTAGCAAAATATATAATAGTACTCTACTTAAAGAAAATATATCAATAAAATTAAACTCTTTAATTTAATTAACAATATTTTCTTGTCCAACAAAGATCAGAACACTCATTAGTGTGTGACCCTGTAGGTTCATCACTATACTTGTAATAAATTAACTAATTACTTTATTAATCAAAGTTGGTGCCTAATAAGACTTCTTAACAACCAGATAGTATGAAGTATCTTTTACTTTAGTTCCACTAGAAGATTAATATAATATTTCCTTCCATCTTTACAACTCTAAGTTAATTCTAAAATATGGTATAACTATCAAATTCTAATAAGTTAACACATAATGAATGACTTAAGAAACTTCTTTCTTCTTTCATTCATAATACTCTCATTACCAAGAATTAATGGATTTTTTCTTGATTAATCATTACTTTCACAAGAATTTAGTAATACCCAATAATCATTCAACTAAAAAGAATTAGATGTCTAAGATCAAACTATGATAAATAACTTAATTTCCATGATAATCTCAAGTCTAAGAAAATTATATATTTCTTCAAAAGAATTTTCCAAATTCAAGTGTAATATTAACCATTAAGCATTTCTCCTTTAAGATCATTTCAATGGTCAGAATCCTATATGTACCATTTATATGTATAATTTAAAAAATGAGATCTTTTAATTTTTATCCAATAAAGACCATTACAATACATATTTGATCTATCGGATTAATGATGTCATATACTCAATAATCCTATGACAAGAACAATTTAAATTAAAATTATATACAACTTATTTTTCATTATTACAATCTATAGATCAATAACAAATCCTTAATTTTGATCAAGGACATTATCATATAAATCCAATAAATATGACAATGAAATAAATAATAATTAACATAATTTTATTATTACAAACATGACAAATTTGATCTAAGACATACCTTAAATCCAACAATATATATATATATATATATATATATATATATAAACATATTAAAATAATTAAAAATAAAAAAATGTTGACAAACATTAAAAATTCACTCTGTTACGGGTATACGAACTGAGCGCCTATCTAAAACACTCGCTTGACTCTTCCTTTTTCTCTGTTGTCGTTCGGTTCTTCTTCTCCCTTCTTGTTTGGTGTTCTTTCTTTCTCCTGTTCGGTTGTCTAGGCGATCGGAGTACCTTCAATTAGGCTCTGATGCTTAAGTCAGTTCAAGTCCATTCGGGATTAGCAATTAATGTTGTAATAAATGCGAAGTAAAAGTCTTTACCAACTTACCTTGGGTTCTATTTATAGATTTTTATATGGGCACATGATTAAGGTTTATTTAACTAAGGTCCAATTGCTTTTTAAACTTGATTAGTGACTTGTTTTATTTTAACTACATATTTTATCTTTACATTCGTCGTTCGACCGATGTTGCTGAGCGTGTGTACTCCGACCAATCGTGTCTTTGCGCCTAAATATTCGGATGAGAATGGCAAATCATGACCGATGTTGTCGATGCTCGCATAAAAAAGAATCTCAATGTTGGCCGAAGGGCGCTTATCCTTGGGTCTTCCGCCCAACATGCTTTTTTAATCACTCCAGAGAAATTGCCACATCAACTAATCACGACTTCAAACCCGAATTGTTGGATTGTTCGCCTGTAGCGGACGGCCTTCGACCACTTATCCTTGGATTGTTCGATTAAGGTGGTTGATCGACACTATAGTACACACTCCTTTTTAATTACAAAAAGAAATTCAAAATAATTTTTTTCTTAAAATTAAATTTTCTAATACTTTTTATCCAAATACAAATCACATAATTTTAAAATCAATTTGATTGTATAAAATCTCCGTCCTCTAATATTGCACATCGAAACCAAACACACCAAGTTATAATAAAAGTTAACCTTTCTAATCCAAGGAAAAGCATGTAGCTTTGCACCTTTGGCTTTGATGATCTTGTGCACTTCTTTCCTTTGGAAGAAAAATACAGATAAACGGCCACAAAAGGAAATAAAATTAACAAAAAAGAAGAAAGATTCCATATTCCTTCTCAGTTAAGAAGAAGCTTTGATCTTCAAATATAAGTGTGGTGAGCATACTAATATAGACATCCATCTTCATATATGGATGTGAGGTGTTCAACATCTATTGCTGGCTTCATCAACATCATCTTCTTTGCTTTTCTCGCTATGTTTTGAAATTACAGTGCCTCCAATATGGATAGCTGAAGCAGCCTGCAACGCTTCTACGCACAAAACCTTCATTAAATTCCTGAATCGTCTTTTAAAAGTAGGTATTCTGGACATGGAAGCCACAATCCCTTGCAACCTGACAAATGAAATGTATTGAGAGAGAAACGCTCAAGTTTATATTAGGGAACATTGTGATAAAATGTATGTTAATACTAGAGTGGCTTGCTCTTTTTGTTCGGAATTCAAATATGAATCTAAGTTCAAGTTCCACGTGAAGTAAAAAGAAAAGAAAGTTAAATACCATATTTATAAACACATTGTCTTAAGTTTTGAATTAGTTGACAATCATTTTAGGTAGAGTCATGTCTCTTTAGTGTTATATTTTCTCATGAATCCTTCCTCAAAAAATCCATTAGTAGTGTCAATTTCTTGTTTCAAGGAGGAAATACCAATATGAAAGGATTCACACTTGAAGAGGTGATTGTTTTCGTGGGAACCCTCCCTCGAAATACCCATCACTTTTTACTTGTATCATTTCTCTTTTCACTACACTTGACTTTCTTGAGTTTTGGGAGAGTCAGATATAGATGGGGAGGAATACCAGAATTTTAAAGGGTTAATTTATGGAGTGCCCAATTTGAAGGAAAAATTTATTGGAACTCAACAAAAGTTATTGAGTATCATTTAAGCATACATTAAGAAATTAGTGTAATTTTCCGTTTCTATCTATTATACTTATCATGGTTGATTACGGTAAAAACATCATCTGTTAATATTGCTCTGGGTTCCTCAGTAAACTAGTAGAAAATGGAACTACATAAACTTCGAAGGGTAACCTTTACCCATTTTCCTTCTTTTTCTGTTAATCCATTTAAAAGAAGAGTTCATACGTAGTAATGCTTGCATGCACAGTGCCTCTAGACACAAGCAATCAAAAGCTTAGGATGAATTAGAGTAGTTATGCAGTTTGCTAAAATATTTTTCTTCTTAATTTTTTCTCATATAAGTGTTTATTGACAAATATATCCAAACAGGTCCAAAATTATTTTAACATTATTTAGAGCTTTTGATTGGTTCTGTCTATACTGTACTCACACAAGAATTGGTTTCACACACAGTTAATTTGAGCAATCACATTCACATAAGCTGTGTTGTTGAAAAAGTTGGGATCTAAAAAGAACAAGTACTACTTCCTCTTAAGGGTAAAGCTACATGAGCTCTCTTTAGAAGTTCTTTTGAAAGCTTTTGTACTGAAAAAGAAAAAACTATATTTTTGGTAAAAAAGCTGATAAAAAGTCTTGATGTTTGTATCCAAAAAAGCATGTAATACTATTTTCCAAACATGTACCTTCTAATCACGGCTTGCAATTGTGCTCTCCTAACAGTGTCATCAGATGGGAAGTCGGTGCTATCCCACTCCTCCGGCAATTCATTTTTGCATCTTATTACCAGTTCCTTCAAGCAAGTTTCTTCTGCTTCTTCCAACTCCAGGTTCTTTAGCTGCTCTTTCATGATTAATAAAGGTTCAATAAACCACTCAAACACGCTATCCTTTGGTCCATTCGTTCTTGTCAACACTACATCCTCGGCTGCAGAAGCATGAATATACTTATGTTTTGCAATGGAATAGAGGCTATTTTTATGTAAATAATAGGAAGTGATTATGTTGACAATGATTTATGATTTTTTTTCTTAGTGATAGGCAACCAGAATTACAAAAAATACAATCTTGCATGCTTATTATGAACAAAATTGCTCTACCAAAGTAGTAGGAACAGGCAACAACAATGTACAACAGAACCAAGGTCTTACGGGAGGTCCTTTCTTTCCTAACCCACTTTCCTCCAAACAATCTAAAAACTAAGAAAAACAACCTAATCACAGACTACATATATAATAGTCTCTGTTAGGCCTGTTACAACAAGAGGTTATAACTACCTCCTTATTTTTTCTCCTAGTATAATCTCTACCGCTGAACCTATCAATACCCCATCAAAGAAGTTTTACCTAGTCCTAAAGTTGAAAATATGGAAACTTTGTGTTGATAGCAGTAGCAGACGCCCAACTATTCACAACCTTAGGAAGTTGTTGCCATTTGAGCAAAACATCCAATTCACTGGTTGCACTTCAAGTGTGTATCAAGCAACTTTTTGGGAGTGACTTCCAACATATATTCTTCAGACAACATCGGGGGCAAAGGCTGAGGTGACTGCACAACTTTTACTGTTGGTTTAAGCAAGGAAACATGGAAGACTGGCTGAATGCGGTTGTGTATGATAGGAGCAACTTATAAGCAACTTGGCCAATACGTTCCACAACCTGATAAGGTCCATAATAGCGAGGACTTAATTTTTCATTAGGTTTTCTTGCTAAAGATTTGAACCTATATGGTTGAATCTTTAGAAAAACCCAATCTCCCTCATGATAAACCACATCTCTCCTGTGTTTGTTGGCTTGAAGCCTATTTTGTTTTTGTGATTTGCACAGATTATCTTTGGACGCTTTTAAGACCTCATCCCTTGCTTCTTGCATCTAATTTACACTTTCCACCTTAGATGGAATGGTTGTGCCTTTCAAAATGGGATAAAGATAGTTTAACCCACCTTTTTTAACCCACTTTTAATCCATTCCTTCAATCACCATTAGATCATTTATTTTGATTCTTTGTGATAATCTAATGGTGATTGAAGTAGTGGGTTAAAAGTGGGTCAAAAAAAGTGGATTAAAATATCATTGTCCTTCAAAATGAGCGGTAGATCACATCCGTATAAAGCCTTGAATGGTGTCATCTGAGAATAGGCGTTGTAGTTGGTGGTATAAAGCCTTGAATGGTGTCATCTGAGAATAGGCGTTGTAGTTGGTGTTAAACCAAAACTAAGCCCAAGGTAACCAAGTGGGCCATGGCTTAGGTTGAGTGTTTGTCATGCATCTTAAATACGTTTCAAGACATTGCTTCACCACTTCAGTCTGGTTGTCCGATTGTGGGTGATAGGCAGTGCTATACTTCAATCTATCCCTGCTTGTTTAAAAATTTCTTTCCAAAATTGGCTGAGAAATAATTGATCTCGATCTGAAACTACAGAAGAAGGAAACCCATGTAATCTCACCACTTCATTCACAAAGATTTGAGCCACCTCCTGTGCTGAGTATGGATGAGATAAAGCAAAAAAAACGAGCATACTTGGTAAATCTGTCTACAACTACAAAAATAGTGTCTTTTTCTTTTGCTTTGGGTAGTTCGCCTACAAAATTCATAGAGATGTCATACCATACTTGTGTTGGAATGAGTGATGGTTGCAATAAGTCAACAGTAGCTAACGTGTTAGCTTTGTTTCATTGACAACCTTACATTGCATCACGTAATCTTTATATCTTTTCTCATTCTTTCCCAGTATAAAACTCCAACAACTCTTTTGAGAGTGCGAAAATAGCTACTATGACCTCTCATAGGTGACTCATGAAGATCCTTATGAATAACTGGAATCCTGGAGTAATGTTTAGGCAACATTAATTTACCTTGATAATACAGCCTCCCTTTTCCGAACTTATAATGTGTATGGGCATTAGGATCTACGAACAAATCTTCAATGATAACACTCAATTTTATTGTCTTTCCGCACCTTTAATTCCCAATCCTCCCATTCTTGTGGTTGCAAAACTGAGATGTTGCTAAAATAAGCGTGTTTGGAAAGTGCATCAGCCTTTGTATTTTCTCTACCAAGTCTATATCGAATTTCAAAGTCAAATCCGATTAATTTAGAAACCCATTTAAATTATTCTTTTGTCAGAAGTTTCTGCTCTGTTAGAAATTTCAAACTTCTCTAATCTGTCACTATAATGAAATGAGCTCCCAACAAATAATGCTTCCACTTGTGCACTACATGAACCACAACCATCACTTCCTTCTCATAAACGAATTTGTTCTGGGTCCAGCCTGACTTAAAAAGGATAAAGGCCTACCTTCTTGAAGAAGAACTGAACCCAAACCCTTGCTGAAAGCATCCGTCTCAACCATGAAAGACTTGGAAAAATTTGGAATGGCCAGGGTGGGTAACCGTGAGACAACAACTTTCGAAATTTCAAAAGTTGTTTAAGCCTCCGTCTAATGAAAATCATCTTTCTTCAATAGTTGGGTTAAAGGCTTACTAATTTTTTCCATAATCTTGAAACAAATTGCCGATAATACTCAGTAAGGCCCAAAAATTCACGTAAAGAGGAGGCATCCTTTGGAATTGGCCAATTCCACATTGCTTCTACCTTCTTGGGGTGAGCAGATACCCTTGCACCAAAAATCCATGCCCTAAATGCTCAATGTAATGTTGGCCAAAGCTACACTTCTTTTTATTGACCTTCAATTGATGCTCACTCAGCTGCTCCAAAACTTGTGACAAATGTTGAAGATGCATTTGCAATGAAGGACTATATATCAATATGTCATCAAAGAACACCAAAACAAATTTCCAAAGAAAAGGTCCAAACCTCATTCATGAAGGATTGGAAAGTAGCGGGAGCATTTGTTAGTCCAAAAAACATGACCAGGAACTGATAGTCGCCTTCATGAGTGCGAAAAGAAAAGTTGTTTTCTCAATGTCCCCTCCTTCATTTGAATCTGGTGGTATCTAGATTTAAGATATAGCTTTAGAAAATATTGATTCCTCAGCCAACTCATCCAGCAGCTCATCAATCACAAGAATCAGAAATTTATTTAGGATTGTCAACTTGTTGATAGCCCTATAATCCACAAAAAATCTCCAACCCCATCTTTCTATCTCACCAAAATTATAGGGCTAGAATAAGGATTGATGCTAGGACGTATAGTTCTTGCCTTCAACATCTCACCTATCAACTTTTCAATTTCATTCTTTTGTTGATGTGAAATTAGGAATTGAAGAACCCTCTATTAGAGGAATTGGTAATCTTGTAATCTTTTTATAGGTAGCACTTCCAAATTCTGGAAAACCTACACGTACAAACCCAACACCTTGTCCACTTCTTTTGGCACTTCAACTGACCCTTCTGTTGTGCTTTCTTTTACCATATCAACGAAGAAACCTGTGCCACCTCTTTGCAAGTCGATGATTAGTCCTTTAAAGGAAGTGATAGTGGTAGAAAGAGTAGGATCTCCTACCACTGTTATTTGATTACTCCTTCCCCTATGGCTAACTTTAATTTGCCGCTATGGCTAACTTAAATTTGCTAAACTCTGCAGTGGAAATATTTTAATATAATTTAAAAAATAAATGATTAAATTAAAAATTCTCCTGTTACTCAAGTTTTTATGAACTTTTAATTTTACTCAAGTTTTTATGAACTTTTAATTTTTATAGGTTAATGTTATTTATGGTTAACAGCTATATTTTTATTTCAATTTATTCATTTATCTCCCTTTTCTACCTATAAATACCACCTAAATACATGGGGAAAGACACGACAACAAAGAACAACAAACACTATAGTTCTCTCTCTCAAAAGTGTTCTTCTTTTTTTAGCTCTATTATGTATTAAAAACAATGATGTTCATAAGATTCAGAGATCCTTCGCTGCACTCGATGTTCATAAGGTTCAGAGATCCTTCGCTGCACTCGATCGATCTGACGAGTTGTATCTTGGGACAGAAACACATATGATTGTGTATTGTGTATTTGTATTGTCTTGTGCAGTGGAGCGTTTTATATCTAAGGATAGTACTATGCGTGCCTCAACCTAGGCTATTTCTTCTTCTTACCTCATTTATTTTTTATCTATTTTTTATTATTGTTTTTATAATAATTTTATTATTAATAGTATTATATCTTCGATTAATATTCTTTGATTTATATACATGTCAGTATTATTATTGCTCTAATAATTATTATTATATTATTTCAAATTTTTTATTATTAATAGTAATATTTCTTTAATCATTTTCTAACACACCTCACTCAAAGTGGTCAACCATTCAAGTCCCAGAAACAACATCCGGCCCCCAATATCAAAGATTAAGAATTCTTGACGATTCTTTAATCCTTGAATCTCCAACACAAAATTAGTGCATTTACCTTGACATTTTCGCCTTCTTCCATCTCCAACTTCCACCAAATAAGTAGGAATAACTACATATTTCAACCGACTTCTTCCTATTAATTCTTGGGAAAGAAAATTATGGGAAGCACCACAATCTAACATGATAATAATGTGTTCATCACCTATGCATCCCCAAACCTTCAACGATTTATTGGTGGTCAAGCTAGCCAAGGTAAACGTGGACAATTGAATAGTTTTCACACCTTCATTCCCTTCCTCCAATTCCTCCATCTCCTCTAATCGCCCATTCTTGTCTTCTACCTCTTCTTCCTTGATCAACATCACATGAAACTGCTTGTTGTGGTAGATATGATTGGACTAAACTTCTCATCACATCTAAAACACAACCCTTTTTTCATCTTGTCTTACATTTCTTCATTTGTCAATTTCTGAAAAGATTAGCCATGATTACGAGTCAAGCCTTGGTTTCTCACAGGGCAATTCGCTGCACCTCCTATCTCTTCCTTCCCTCTACCCATAGCCACTAGATTATTTCCTTCTCGTGAAAAACTCCTTGTCATCCAATTAAGTTTAGTACTTTAACTAGCCTTATGCTCCACTGGACCTTTCCCTTTAGACAAAACGCTAATTTTTTCCTCTACCATTTGAGCCTTCATTATTAATTCTGCCAAGGTTGTAGGATCATACAACTTCACCTCAACTTTAATATCATCCCTTACTCCATTCAAGAAAATCCCAATAAGATAATCTTGATTATGTTAGGTAAACTTAAATAGAATAAAGTTTATGTTATAGTCGTTGTTGGTAGTTAGTATACTAGTCGTTTATAGTCGTTTGATAGTTAATGTACTAGCCGATGGATAGTTAATGCACTAGCCGTTGGGTAGTGACGAAGAAAATAGAATGTATAAATTGGAGTTGAGGTGTTTGAAATTAGACATCGACGATGAAGCCATGAAGTGGCATTTTCGATTCGGCATCTGCATTTCAGAGGGTTGACCGAGCTAGCACAAAACTAAACGGTGCGTGGATTGCCAAACATAGAAATTAAAAAGAATTTTTGTGAAGATTGTGTACTCGGCAAGCACCAAAGAGCCACGTTTCCAAAGACCACCTGGTATCAGGTGAAGGAACAGCTCGGCTTGGTGCATACAAATGTTTGTGGATCAATTAATCTTGTATGCTTCGGTGGTAAGAGGTATTTTTTAATATTTATTGATTATTTCTCTCGGAAGACATGGGTTTACTTTTTGAAGGAGAAATATGAAGTATTTGGGGTGTTTAAGAAATTTAAAGTAATGGTTGAAAATGAAACGGGCACAACAATTAAGGTTGTTCGGTCAGATAGAGGAGGTGAATACACATAACCGAGTTCATGAGGTATTGTGAGGAGCTCGACATTAGAAGACTTTTGATAGCTCCATACTCACCACAGCAGATTCGAGTTGTTGAAAGGAAGAATCATACCATTCTTAACATGGTTCAAGCAATGTTGAAAGGTAAGAATGTGTCAAAAGAATTCTGGGCTGAAGTAGTACAATGTGCAGTATATGTGTAGACAAGTGTCCTCATGCAAAGCTCAATGGATAGACACCATATGAAAGCATGGATTGGAAAGAAACCATGTGTATCTCACTTGAAGGTATTTGGCAGTGTAGCATATGCTCATGTTCCAGCGCAACAAAGAAGCAAGCTCGAGGTCAAGAGTAAGAAACTTGTTTTTATTGAATATGATGAAAAAACAAAAGGGGTATAAATTATTTAATCCAGTAACAAACAAAGTTCTTGTGAGTCGTGATGTTGTAATAGATGAGGAGAATGAATGGAACAAGTCGACAAAAACAAATGAGAGCTTGACAATGACAAGTGGGAGCTTAGAAACAATTTTTGGAAGCTCGACAAGTGAAAGAAGAAGTCTGGCCAATGTTCTAGCAAGACAACAGGAGGTCTCTGATAAGGAAGAAGAACCATTATAGGCCAGAACTCAGCCTACAAGACATATATAATATAACTAACGAGGTACATGTTGTGTGCCTTTTGGCAGATTCTGAAGATGTTAGTTTTGAAGAAGCCATGGTGAATAAGAAATGGAAGAACGCAATGGACGAGGAGATTGCTGCTATAGAATGCAACAACACGTGGGAACTATCTATGTTAGCCACATGGAAAGCGAAGTACAGGTCAACCACACACAAAGTGAAAGTGAAGTCAGCCATGAAAAAGCAAAAAACTTGACTATTCATGAAAGGGACAAGCATAATGTGAGAAGAGTTATTGCACATGGGAAGTCGGGATGAAGAATAAAGGAACAAAGATGGAGAATAAAAGAAGTATTTAAGTTTATGAGGGAGTTTTGTTTGGTAAACTTAAATAGAAGGTTAAATTATTGCTTTAGTCCTCTAATTTGTTAGCTATTTTCAAAATGGTCCTTCATTCTGGTCTTTACCCACCTCGTTTTGTGTGTCAGGCTAGACCTGCAAGACACCACTCTTAGGTTGTACCTATGATTCACCTAGATTCTAAACCTCAACCTCAACACTTTCAGGTTGGACCTGTTCTGCACCATTAAATTGCACCTGTTCTAACACTTCAGCCTCACAGTGCACATAAGCCTCATTTACTAACACTTCTGCCTCACACTACACCTCAACCTCACTACTTTCGGGTTGGACCTGTTTTGCACCATTACAATGCACCTGTTTAACTCTTCTGCCAAACACTACACCTCAACCTCATTTCTTAACACATTTTCCTCATTCTTCACCTCAACCTCATTTCCTAACTCCTCTACAGCTTTAACCTTAGTGTCATTCTCCACACCAGTATTTTCTTTACCATTATCCTTAACTGGATAATATTCCAACATATGTACCTCCTCTACTACACAAACTGAGTGAATGACATACATATGGACTTCACCACATTGCTTCATGATTTGGACCATATGCGGTGCACCAACATCATCAACGAAATGCCGCAACCTTTCCTCCAACACTGGACAACCTCCTACTAAATAGCATAGGTCCTTCACATTAATATAACCCATTTCTCTAAATATAGATAGCACCTCGAAATAAGACCATCTGTCTCAGTCACACGATAATTAGCTTCTTTGGCCATCAACATACTTAATTCCCTCCTCATTCACGAAATGTCCTTCGTGGTGAATAACCACTTCAAACTTGTCATCTTCCATCACAAATAGTGAGTACTGCTTGTAAACCTGTGAAATTTCCACATACCCACAACAATATACTTTTATTACAACCAATACCACCGACAAACCGACAAGATACACTAACCCCATTAAAGGGGGACCACAAACTACACACTAATGTGAAAATGGTGGGACAACATAGAAGCATCGAAAAAACTAAACTTATATTAAAATGAAAACGACACTCAAGCGTCTGAATCAAAAACCTATACCCAAAACCCCCCAATTTCAGTAATTAAACACAAAATCCATAAAACCCCAAAACGCAAATCTATAAAATTGGAAGCAAAACTCACCTAGAATGCTCGACAACTTCGATTACAGACGACAACCACACGAACGAAATGCGTGTGCTGCTCCCAATTAATCACACCAACACAATGCCTCGAGAAGTTTTTCTCCACCTGATCCCAATTCCACCATCAGTAACCCTAATTCGATTAAAGCAATTCATCTTCCACATAAGCGTAGTGTTACGAGCCACGTAATTCAAAGTGAGACAGAGTTAAAGAGCTATGTCACTGTTCCGTTATTGATTTTAACGTTAACTTTGAGGACTAAATTGAGTCACTTTTGAAAACATGAGGACTAAATTGAGACACTGAATAATTGAAGGACCATTTTGAAAATAGCTAACAAATTAGAGGGCTAAAACAATAATTTAACCTAAATAGAATAAAGTTTATGTTATAACCATTCTTGGTAATTAGTATACTAGTCGTTTATAACCATTTGGTAGTTATTGTACTAGCCGTTTGATAGTTAATGCACTAGCCATTAGGTAGTTAATGTACTAGTTGTTTATAGCTGTTAGGAGGAACAAATGAAAATTGTAAGCCTATAAATTATATTGTTGATAACATGAATAGAACAACAAAAAGTGAATAAGTTTTTCCTCCAAGAACCTCTTTCTCCTAACATATTAATGCCCTGTATTAACCTCTCTTATTGCACGAATTGCTCAGTATATTCTTCCACCGAACCTGTCTGAGTTAACGAAATAAGCACCTCAAAAGGCCGCAACATAATGGGTTGGAAAACGACGCACCATAACCATTTTAAAAGATTCCCACTTAGGATTTGGATTGCAAGATTCCCACCATTGGAAACAAATTAAAGCATTCCCCTCCAATGTGATCATCACAACATGCATTCTTTCCATTTCATTGACTTGTAGCAGGCCAAAATACCGTTCCAACCTGTTTGTCCACCCAAACGCGTCAGCCCTAACAAAAATTAGAATATCCAACTTTCGCCACCATGATCCATCCTTTGGCTACCATTCTTGATCTTGTGCAGCAGATTTTTCTCCACGACCCCCGTAACCCCACTAATCATATTCTCCAAGCGTTGCATCCCATCATGTTGCTCATTCTCTGCTCTATCTCTGTCACGCATAGATTCTTGATACATGCGTTCCAACGCCTCTAATCTTGCTTCCATTGTGGTGTGAACCATAAGCTTCCGACACCGCTACCACATGGACCAAGAAAGTAGCTCTGAATACAAGTTGATAGGCAACCAGAATTACAGAAAATACAAGACAGTTCTGGTATGTTTATTATGAACAAAACTGCTCTACCAATGTAGTAGGAACAGGCATCAACAATGTACAACAAAACCAAGGTCTTTCGGGAGGACCTTTCTCTCCTAAACCCCTTTCCTCCAAACAATCCAAAAACTAAGAAAAACAACCTAATCACAGACTACATATATAATAGTCTCTGTTAGGCTTGCTACAAGAACATGTGGTTATAACAACCTCCTTATTTATTTCTCCTAGTATAAACTTTACCGTTGAATCTATCACTTAGTAATGTTCATGAAGTATGCTTTTAATTCTAAAGATGTATCTTACACATGTTGTATAAGACATGTCATATATATGCATAACAAAACAGAGGAGAGAGTGAGTAAGGGCAGTACAGATAAGCAATCCATCTGAGTTGGATTTTGCAGAAGTTAGAAGACATTGCAGGATAGACCAAGCTGGTAACTTGATGCTTAACTTTTTGCAATTGCCTTTCAAAATGAATTCCTCAACTTCCCCAACGCTTACGAGAGAATCACGTAGGAGTATCCTACCATTCACCTCACAAGACTTGAACAGCCAGTCCCATACCTGAAAAAGAAAAAATTACGTTCAAGGTACCGAAACTCATTCATGTTGTGTTACCATGGAAGAATCACCTGCACTGGTCTATATTGCTGAATTCTCCATTTCAGAGTTCTGGATTGTTGCAAGGTGTGTTTTGAATTTTGTGAACCTTTTCCAGGGTTTTTCCTCTCAACAGCATGACTCTTGTTTCTTCGGTATATTGGCCTGGCTGTCACAAGGACTAATCAGAATCAGTGATAATGGTCATTGTGAAGTACATTGAAGAAAAAAATTGATGCACCTGGGCAAGCAGGACCCCTCTCGCAAGTAGAGCAAATCGTTTACATATTCATCAAATAGTGAAACCACAGACACAATGTAGGCGAACCCCATCTTCACCGAGTTTTCCTGAAAGTAAACAAAATCTTCACTGAATGAAATGCTCAGAGAAGTTAGAGCATGATGCTCCTACTGAATACTGACCTGATGGACAACAACTCCACTGTATAGGGCTAGAAAAGGGCTGCAAAGGGTTGCTGCTAATACAGCCACAACAACAGCCAAAGGCCAGAGGAAGATTGCAAAGGCAGCAAATGGGACACATTCAGTTTCTAGGAATGGTCCCTTTCTACCAATCAAATCTTCTGATAGTCTCTTCCACCCTCTCAACAGCATATATGGGCTCTTCCACACAGCAATTGAGGTTATTAAAGCTGTGTCGAATGGCACCCCAACCATGATCACCAACAAGCAACATGGCAATATTGACATTCTAGCAAGAAAACAACTTAATTTCTGCAACTTATTTTCTCAACAAGCCTCCCATTTCATATCACACAAGTTATTGGAGGAGAGAAACTCACCGGACATCTAACGGCTTTTCTTCAGGGGGTAGCTTTTCTCTTAGTTCATCCATATATGAAAAATAGGAGTGGAAGCACAAGTCTCTCACATCTTCAACCACTGTGCAGCTTCTTTCAATTGTTGACCAACAACCATCCTGGTATCAGAATTAAGTAGCTCGTTAGAAACTACACACCATACTTACCTTTCAAACTAAACAAAATCAACTACATCACATAAAGCATAAAATACCATATGAATGATATATGGTAGTCTCTTAGAATGGACCATGTCCAAAACAGAAATTCTCACTTACACTGAAGCAATGATAAATTTTTTTACTAACATTCTCTCCCTTCCCCACAGCCTGAAAAGTTGCAAGAAGTGGAGAAAAAAAACCATATCCAATTCCACCTAAAAGGCTTCCAACAATACCCACTGTTGGCCAAAGTAACAGAGGAACTGGCAAACACATGAGCACTACAACCTTGAAGACCAGTCCAAACCTATTTGTCCTGTTGTGAAAGGTCAAGGATTTCAAAATGGTGAAAAGAAATTGCAGAGAAAGATCAATAGAAGAACACGTTGCAATTTGGAAAGAAAAATACAACCTTGCCACACAGTAATATGTCCAAAATACATGTGCAGTCCAAAGTCCAATGATAACAGCTGAATTTCCAGTGCCAATAATGGCAAATGCAATTACACCTATCACTGCACCTGCCAGAAAGGAACCACCACCTTGTCATCATGAATGTAACAAGTAACTTTATTTATCAAAATATATTAAAAAAATGGACAAAATTAAAATACAGAACGAAAGAGGAAAAGGTAAATGAACCTTTTATGATGCCAAGGATAAAGAGCAAGAAGAAGAATGGAAGGAAAGAAACAAAGCTCCAAAGCTTGCTCAGTATATCTGCAGCTGCCATGTCTTAGAAACCAACAAGTGAAAGAAAACTAAGAGAAACCAAAAATTTTTTGTCACCGTCCAAAATGTTCTAGCTCCACTCATGCATTAATTCATGGTACTATTATTATTTATTTATGAGATAAAAATAAAGAATTTTCATTTGGTTCTATTTTCTCATACATTTACCTTTGAAAACTTATATAAAATTAAATAAAATCATTGTGAATGGATTTTAATCTTCATAACTTAGTATGTGCATAGTTTTAGTTTTTTCTAATTTTAATTGTTTACATTATATATTTTTAATGGTAAAGAAAACAATGTATAAAATATTTAAATTCCAAAAATAATAGAAAAATCCGTGTATATAATATATTTTACTTTTACAAATCCATACAAATTAGTTATGTACATTAAAATTTAATTTAAAGAGTTTAGATTTTATAATATACAAATATAAATGTTGTTACATTACAAATTGGTAAAAAAAAATGATTTCAAATGATTTTAAAATGAAATATTTAAGATTGATATGTGATTCATACAAAAAAAAATGCATTTTATATAAATTCTAACTAAAGTATACTTATATACAATCAAATGATGTAGCGTACGATAAAATTAGTAATGTTTACAATAATAACTTGGGAAATTATATTAAGATGATTTTTAAATAATTTATAATGTAAAACTTTTTATCTTAGAAATTATATTAAGGAAAAGTGAACAATATATTATAGATTATGAAGATGACTAATACAACATTGTTAAAAGAAGGAGAAATAGATAAATAAGAAATGTGATAGAAAAAGTAATAAAAAAAAGTGTTAGATTTATTATAAAAGTAATGCACCTCTTTTGTTTTTCAAGGAGCTATGAATGATAAAAGACTTATTAAAAGTGATGATGTTGAATTGGCGAGGTGGCATGTGAGAGTGAATCGTGGCATGTGGGAGTGAATCGTGGCAGCAGTTTGAGAAAGCAACGTAAAACAATGTAAGTAGCAAGTCTTCTGTTCATCATCCATTACCACCCACAACTTGGAAAAAAAAAGTTCTTTCCACAATTTCAAGTTAGGAATATATTTAACTCAATTATTTTAACATAGGCACTTAAAAACAATTCAGAAATTAATAGTTAATTTTTTCATTTCTCTCAATTTTTTTTCTCCAATTTCAAATATGTTTCGATACGTAGGGTCGATCGGCCTCTTTTCAAGTGTTGGTCGTACATTGTTCCTCATTAAGCTTGTCTCTTATCCATCAATGCTAATTGAGTGAGTACGTGCCAAAGGTCTGATGCCAAAGTTAGTTCGGTTCGAATTCAAGGGTAAATGTGCAATTAATGCGTAACCTCTATCTTATGTTCAATCTCTATTTATAATTGAGTTTTCTATTATAGACAATCTAATTACAGTTCAAACTTCACTGATTTTCTCCGATTAACTATTTCACCTTGACCAATTGATCTTTTTGGTAAGAAATGCCACGTTGGTCAATCGATCAATATACTAGGAGTAAAATATGTTATATTGATCGAAAGGTTGACCCTCTAACCTACTAGTTGACCGGACATACTGTACAAAATATAGAAGAGAGAAATTTTTGTATACACCTTTTTGTTTCTTTTACCAAAATAACTTAATCCCTTTTAAAAACAAAGAAAGATTCATAGTTTGCATACATATATGACTTTCTTTATGAGTGTTGTTCTACAAGACCCGTTAGACATTTCTAATTCCTTGATGTTTTAGTCTTCAGGTCACTCCAATATTCATAACAGATATGTATCTAATGTCATTTTATATGAAATAGGAAAAAGAAAAAAAAGTATAAAATACTTAAATTATAAATCTGGGCCTCCTCACTCAATTGTTGATGGTATGATGTGCACGTCTCTCCTTGGCTTTGTAAGATCTTTAAGGCCTCTAGGATTTTCCCCATTTGCCCTTTTTACTCCTCAACATCAGCTTTCACCACTTCTTGAGCTTCTCCTTGTTCTCCATGATTTTTCAATTGACTCGTGCCCTCTAAGGTTTCTAGGAGGTTTTGTCGTACTATTATTTTTGCTGAATTTTATTAAATGAATAAATTAGGAAAATGAAAAGACTAATGAAATGACAACGTAATGCAAATACTCTAATTAGAAACTATAAAGTTGTGAAAACATTATCAAAAGTATAAATTGGAAATTAACACAAAATAGAGTCCACAAAATAAACGTCCACACTATTTATAAGTTCAGGACACGTGAAGCAAAGGAAGTTATGATCAACTATCTTGAGCTCTAGCCATCACATTCTTCATTTCTCCTACCAACTCCTGGCAGTGATTGTGGAAGGCTTTAATCTCCCCAGGAGGATTAAAGACTAGCATTGCAAATTTAGCATCAGCTAATAACTTGGGGACATTTTCCATAACTGCATTAGTAAGGGAAGCTAGTTGTGAGAAACATCTCTTCCAATGCTCTATATCTTTTCCTTTTTCAATTGTATATTCTTTCATCTGAACCATCAATTTTTGGTGCCTTTTTTATGATTTTGCATGATTCCAACATTGCTTCTCTAGTTTTGTCATTGATTCTCTCACCTATTGATTAGTGTCATCAAGTGTTATCTGTACGTTATGCAACTTCTTCAATGCTTCTTCTTTTTCTCTCTTGAGTTCATTAGACATTTGCTTTCAAACACGCTCTGCTGGCTCAAATATACCACACTCTAAGGCTTTAAACCTCGGCTCAGTGTGGGCTACAGCTAGGTCTTGCTTTTGCTTTCTAAGAAACTCTTCATATTCTCCCGTGCTTTCCAGTCTAATCTGTTTCATGTCTGTATATTCTTGTTGCAGATTCTCAAGGTCGTTAGTCAAACTGATATTCTCTTGTTTCACCCTCTCCATATATGCTCTAAAAAGTTCCACCTTTTCGATTTCACTATCTGGTGGTGGCTTTTCGGTACTCGGACACGCAAAAATTCTCTTGAATGGCAATTTAATTTCCTGAACTCTCTCTATAACCCATTTGTGGTAAGAGACTCTTTCATCTATGTTGCATGGTCTTAGATCCCTCTTGGCACGAACCATTCTCTTCCAAGCATTTCTGATCTAACGAAGAACTTCAGCATGGAACCCTTCTTAATTATTTCCGCCAGTGTCAGGACAGGAGTGTATCATCAAAGGTAGTTGTATGGAGTTTTTCCTTCTAGAGGTAAGTCCAAGATTTGCTCAAATTCTTCCACTGTTGGTACTAATTGAAAGTCTTGAAAAGTGAAACATCTTAAAGGTAGGTTCATATCCCCTTCTAAAATATCCTTCTAGGTTGTCGTCATTTTGTTGATCAATTCTCTCAAGCCATTCACATTTCCTTCCTTTACTTTGATAGGTATTCTTTTCTTCAAAGTGTTTGAACTTGAATGTGTTAGTTTTAAAATGGTAATTTAAGCCAAGAAGGGGGGTGGGGAGTTAAATTGGCTTTATAAAACTTTTTTGAAAGCTTAAACCTCTTTTCAATTGAATCAAATAGACTGGAAAGTTAGGATGTAAAAGCAGCAAACCAGTACACTTCCAATCGATTAAAACATAAAACAACAGACTAATTTGTTCTTGAACTATAAAACAGTCGATTAAAAAGACAAATCAGTCGGCTAAAATACCGAAGATTTATGCGAAATACAAAGTTCGCAGATTTAACTCAAACAACAATCTTTTACATACAAGACTTTTTCCAATCAATATTTTTAACAAGAATAGAACTTCAGATTACACAAGAACGCATTAAATCACACCAAAGAATGAATTACTTGATTTTCTTGAGTTTTTAAAGAGATTCAAAGTGAGTGAGATGAGGGAAAGAGAATTGCACAATTGTTTTTATACTAGTTCAGTCAATCACAAAGCTACATCTAGTTTACCAGGACAACCTGAGCCTGGTTTCCACTATATTCAAAAGTTTTACAAATCACACACCAAGAATACACTTTTGAACAAAGAAACTCACAAGATTTTTAACTCACACAAAAATCTAAAGACCCACCCTGCAAGAATCACACTTACAGACCTGAAATCACATCAGGCAAAACAACCAGAGGCACAAGAACGTCCAAACTTGATGGTGGTTGTCCCTAGCCAACCATACATGTGTTCTTCAAGCTACTCACAAGACAAAATGCCTCCAAGATCAACCAAGATCTTCAAACCACGAGTTACAACTGTGTATTGCCGAGAGAGAGAGAGAGAGAGAAAGAGTTTTCCAGATAAGAATGACAAAGTTTCGTGCTCAAAAACTCATATTCGCACCTCTGCTCTCAAAAACCCAACATATATAGTCTGATTTAAGTGAAAATAAATAATTGAATTTTTCGTATAGTCAGTTGATTTCACTTGTCTTAAGTGAAATCAGTCGATTGAAAAATAATTCAACTGACTGAATGCATTCATACCAGAAACTATATACAACAAGCCTTTTAACCTGTTAAAACTCATTTTAACAGATTAAAAGAGACACACTAAGGCACACAAGACATTTAACCTATGTCATATAGCATAACAACATGATATAACAACAAAACATTACATTTAACATGTTATTTTCATATTTAACACACTAAAACTTAATCTTCAAGTGAATCTTCATCAATCTTCATCAAACACCTATAATCTTCATGCACATGGCTTTATCAATTCTTTGCTTCAAGTTTGCTTGTGCCAACAAAATGCCCCTCAACTTCAACTCTTGTGTTAATTTCCATTTTCTTTTAGATCCAATCAAAAGTTTATAACTTCTAACATCATATCAACCATATGTAATGAGATGATATTACAAAATGCATGTTGAACATGAACAAATTAAACAACATGTCATGAAATTATGTATAAATCCATGACTTTTGAAATTGAAAAGAAAAATGAGAATTAATGTACACATCTCCCTTTGTGCCCTAACAAAGGTTCAACACTTTATTGTGTTAAGGTTAAGTACATGCGCTCGCCAGAAGGGTCTCCTACTTCCTAAGGATCAAGGTCATTAGAGCTATGGCCCACTTCACGGTATTTCCCACAACAGTTGGTAAACAACACGATGTGAAGCAAACAAACTCTAGTTGGGGTTCTCACAATGACACTTGGGAAGTACATCCATTGTGGCACTATTACACAATCCCCTTCTAATTCTAAGCTACTCAAACCCGGATACAGGGCCCACTCATGTCATGTAAATAATATAAAAGTGAGTATGTGAAGGGAGAAAAATGCACACCTAAACCCCCACTTGCAAAACAACCAGGCAAAAAAACCAAGCAGATACAAATATATTTTCTACCCGGGAGTCGATTACGTGTAGGGAAGGTATTAGCACCCTACAATGCCCGCCCAAAGGTGGTACCTTTAATTAAATTTGCAAAAGACATGTGTTTATTTTATAATATTTATTTTCCCAAAAATAAGAAAATATTGAAATAAAATTATTTTTGAGTGAAAAGGACTCGAAAAGGATTAACCTTGGTCCTACGTATTCTCATTAAAAATGAGATATTAGGGGTACATAGTTCTTTGTAAAACTATTTGGAAATGACATTTTGAAAGTGAACCCGACAAGGTCTAACCTCGCTCTTACGTATTTCCATTCATAATGAAAAATCAGGGATCACGTAGCTCTTGATAAAAAAGTTTGATTAAATTATTTAATTCTTAAAATTTGTCTTTTGACATTTTTGAAAATGAGTGTCATGCAACCCATGCGGCCGAGTTAACACCAAAAACATTTTTTATATTGTGTATTTTTGAAAACGGGGTGTCGTGCGACATGAGCGATCAATAAGACACTAAAACGTTTCTATGATTTTTATATTTTGAAAAGGAGTGTCGTGCGATGCGAGCGGTCGATTAGGTACCAAAAAAGTTTTTATAATTTTTGTATTTTAGAAAAAGAAGTGTCATGGGACGCGAGCGGTCGATTAAACACCAAAACTATTTTTATAATTTTTGTATTATAAAAAGAATAGTCATACAATGCGAACGGTCGATTAGACACTAAAAGAAAAATAAAGAAAATAATTTTAAATTTTTATTTATTCTTATTTTTATGATTTTTTGAAAACAATTTTTATTTTTATTTCAATTTAAAATACTTTTATTATTTTAGAAAATTATGTCATTGAAATGTGAGATTTAATTAAAAAAAATGGTAAAATTGGAAATAGAAATTGGAAGTGCATAAGTGAGTATGTGGGTGCAATGAGAAAAACTACACACATAGGAATGGGGTGCACAAATGTGTGGTGCATAAATAAAGGAAATTAAAACTAAATGCAAGGGGTATGAGGTTATTACACTAGGGAGTGAATGAAGTAAATAAAAAAAGGAACCCAATTTAAAAAGTAGGGGTGCACAAATTAAATTATGAAAGTGCGTGGAGAAAAAGATAAAATATGCCAAAACCCTAAGCCATATCAAAACGCAGCATCTAAAACTTAACCCTTAAACTTCATCTTCTTCCTTCTGCAAACGGCCACCACACAAACACCATAGATGCCTCTACTCGAGACCCATAACCAAGCCATCGGCGGTGACGTGACCAACAACGGCACTGGCCGCCATCGTCAAACCATCACCAACGGTAGCACATGCCACCACTTCACCTCTCTCAATCTCGCGCAGCGGAACTACACGACCTTCATGTTCATGTCTCCCCTGCTTGGCCAACACCGTCACCATTAGAGCCACCACCGTCGGTGCCTACCACCACAAAAACCGTCGACATCATCACAGCCATAGACTAGGGCATCCTCGTTGCCGCATTGTCGGCATCGACGCTTTCCTCTCGTTTTCCCCTCTCAAACGCATAACAGAGAGCGATACCATCAAATGAAGACGTTGTTGTCTTGTTGGGATGAAAACGACATTGTCGCGACCGCCAAGAGTGTGCACCACCACCACCACCTTATCCGTCGACGACACTCTAATTTTCCTCAAATTCCGTCTCCTTCTTTTCAACCAAGTTACTTTTAATTTTAGTTGGTTGATTAATTAATCTCGCATGATAATAGATGAGGAAATTGGCTTTTTTCACATGGATTTCATATTACAATTAACATTAACATTAACATACAAAGAACATAACAACATATCAAACTTGATGTTAATAAACCTGATTGTATTTCAATGTGCTTGTGTTTTCTTGGTCTTCATCTTTCAAATATATCCTTTGTATACCCTTTTGAATCGAGACTATGTGTTGTAATTTTGGTGTATTGTAATTCATGACCGCAAAGAAATTTTTAGTTTTCTATAAATGTAAACGATAAATATGTTCTCTAAAAGTTGTGGGAAAAGTGAGTGAATGTTCTCCCCTCTAAGAATGGATCAGTGTCTCCAAATTTGATGTCCCCAAGTGAATTAGAAGATGGCGAGAGCAGTAGTTGGAGGAAGTTGAGACCATGAGCAACCATTCTTTCAAGAACTATTTTAGTATTTTTTAATTTTTAATTTTTGAATTTAATTAATAAATAAACACAAAATTCTTATTTGAAATTCATGAAGACTCACAACAGGACTTAACCATACTTCCAACTCATGCTTCTTAAAGACCTCCAAACTATAGATATCCAAATTAAAATCAACTATACAAACTAAAGAGCAACATGTTATGAAAAAATATGAAACCAACGCCCGACGGTTCCTGCTGTGTGAAAAAATATGAAAAATAACGTTTTGACACATACTTTGATCAATTTAAAGGCACTCAAACATGTAGAATTTAACAAAGGTTCATCCATCATGCATAAAACTACCCAAAACCAAAGGTGCATGTTCAAACAAAACCACAAAGTTGAAGAAACGAACCAATCCAATTTGTATCGCCTAGCAAACCTTCATTGCCGCCAGACGGTCTCTGGGCAGAACCCAGAAACTGAGTTCAAACATCATTTATTGCCTAGCGGGCCTTCATTGTCGTAATGCAGTTTCTGGAAAAATTCCAAAACCACGAAAAACCTAGAAAATTGGCAGAACCAAAAGTCCACATGCATTTCATACAGTTATATAATATTAAAGATTAAGACACGACTGCAATTCTCTTTTCTCTCTATTGTCTCCCCTCTCTCGCCCCTTAACTCACTTAATTAATCCTAATTACTCCAAAAATGAAAATGACATTAAAATTATGTTTAAGTCATTCAAAGGCTGTTCCATGGTGGTTTTCCAGCCAAAAATTGGCTACCCCCCTTCTATCGACTAGGGTTTCTTACCTTTCTCATCCATGCCAAAAATGATTTTAGGAAAAAGAGAGCTTAATTCGTGTCTACAAAGGTTTGAACGCACAATCATGCAATTACCAAGCTAATGCATCACAATTCATGTTTTGTGATAACTATTATACATCTATGATTATATTATCACTCATCACGTTCAAGCCCATTATTATTAAAATAATAAATAATTAAAATAACACCCAAATGACATACAGAAGACTTGAACTCAAATCTTTTCATAATAATCAAGTACTTTCAACCATTTGAACTAGTACTATTTCACATCATAAAAGTCGGTATTAATTACTATAAAGGTTCCTACTACCCGCATTTATTAATTATTTATTTATTTAATTAATTAAATTTCTCGGGTCTTGCAAAGGTGAAAAATAATAGTGTGAATAAAGATGTGATAGATGTAAATACTATAGTAGAAATAGAAAAAGAAAAAGAAGGGAAGAGAAAAGAAAGAAAAAAGAAAGTTGTTGAGATGAGAAACCCCCTTGTGACACTTTTCCTTATCCTCATACACCATTAAGAAAGGATAGAAAAATGCAATTCACTAGATTCTTGGAAATGATTAAAAGGCTACAAATCAATATACCTTTCGCAGACGCAATGGAGCGAATTCCTACCTATGCCAAATTCATGAAAGATTTGCTCATAAAGAAAAGAAGAATTCAAGAGGAAGAGACTATGGAATGGGATGCTAGTTGCCTCAAAAGTCAAATATCCAAGAAGTTTCACACTTTGTGTACCATTGCCAGATTAATAGTGGGCAAGGCATTGCTGAACCTTGGAGCTAGTATCAATTTGATGCCTTTGTCCATGTTAAAAAGAATAGGAGATGTGGAAGTTCAACCAAGCAGAATGACACTTCAATTAGCTAATAGATCTACCAAATATCCATATGGAATTGAAGAAGACTTATTGGTCAAATTGGATAAATTCTACTTTCATGTAGACTTTGTAATTATGGATTTGGAGGAAGACTCAAAAGTACCTCTCATCCTTGGGAGACCTTTTATGAAAAAAACCAAGGTCATCATTGATGTTGGCAATGACAAAATAAAAGTAAGAGTGTTGGATAAAGAGATCATTTTTCATATGGTAGGAGTCATGAACATCTTGTTGACCAACAAAAGAAAGGACCGCTTCAGGATGGATGTGCTTGATGAGGTGTGTTTGGATTTCAAAGAAAATGTTGCAACAACAGACCCTTTGGAGAAGGCTTTGAAAAATTAACTAGAAGGATGGACTGCTAACTAAGAGGAAGAGATCTAGAAATGCTTAGAAGATCTGAATCAGAATAGAGCAATTTCCTCTACTATAGCCCAGATTTAGAGCTCACGCGTAAAAATGCATAACAGAGGCACCAATCCAATTTGGAGTTGAAACAACTGACAACACAGTTAAAATATGTTTTTCTTGGAGAAAATGGAAGCCAACCTATAATTCTCAACACCACCCTCACAAGTGAAGAAGAAGTTAAATTAAGGTATCGAAGGCCAACAAAGATGTAATAGGCTGGACTTTATCTGACATGAAAGGTATTAGTCCATCTTATTGTATGCACAAGGTTTTAATAGAGGTTGAGTACAAACTTGTGGCTCAACCTCAAAGGCATCTTAACCCCACTATGAAAGAGATGCTGAGAAAAGAAGTGACAAAATTGCTTGAGGCTAGAAGGATATATTCAATTTCAAATAGTGCTTAGGTCAACCCTATCCAAGTTGTTCCTAAGAAAGGTGAAATGACAATGATTCAAAATTAGATTAATGAACTAATTCCCACAAGGATAGTGATAGGGTGGAGAATGTGCATTAACTATAGGAAATTGAACCAAGCCACTAGAAAAGATAACTTCGTAGTCCCATTTGTAGACCAAACGTTGGAGAGACTTGCTAGACAACCATGTTATTGCTTCTTGGATGGATACTCAGAATATAACCAAATAACAGTGAATCCATTGGACCAAGAGAAGCCAACATTTACTTGTTCATTTGAAATCTTTACTTACAGAAAAAGGACATTTGGCTTGTGCAATGCTCTAGCAACTTTCCAAAGGTGTACACTTTCCATCTTTTCATATTTAATAGAGAAAAGCATAGAAGTATTCATGGATGATTTCTTTGTTTTGGTTCACCATTTTACAATTTCCTTGAAAACCATAATGTGGTTTTAAAAGATGTGTGGAAACCAATTTAGTCTTAAATTGGGAAAATGGCATTTCATGGTGAAAGAAGGAATTGTCCTTGGTCATAAGATTTCAAAAAAAGGAATAGAGTTTGATCCAACCAAAGTGGAATTGCTAGTAAAAATTTCACCCAATGTTAAGGGAATAAGAAGTTTCTTAGGACATGCTAGATTATATAGAAGGTTCATCAAAGATTTTTCAAAAAACCTCTGAGTAACCTCCTAATCAAGGACAAAAAATTAAATTTTGATGATGAATGTAAACAAGCCTTTGTTGCACTAAAACAACATTTGAGCTCAATGCCAATGATCACTGCACTAGATTGGACTCATAAATTTGAAATAATGTGTGATACAAGTGATTATGTTATGGGAGTTGTTTTGGCAAAGGAAGAATAAACAATTTCATGTCATTCACTATGCCAACAAGTGCTTAATGAAGCACAAGTTAACTATTCAAAAACAGAGAAGGAACTTCTAGCCATTGTCTTTGGACTAGAAAAGTTTAGAACTTATCTCATTGATTCTACAATCACAATTTTCACTAACCATGCAGCAATCAAATACTTGGTCACTAAACCTAACTCAAAGCCTAGACTGATTAGGTGGATAATTTTATTGCAACACCTAATCAACATCACTTATTTTTATCTTTAATTCAAACACTTTTTTTTCAAAACTATGAAAACCAATCCTTGTTATTGTTTCATTGCCAAACTTGAAGAAGATTACAGGTTACTACTTTATCATACTAAATCCATGTGGATATGACCTTGTTGTGCTACAATTGACCCAATGCACTTATTGGATAAATTCATAGACCCTCATCTGGGTCTCAACAATCGATCAGGCACTCCTAACTCTTTGATGTTTAAGTCTTCAAGTCACATCAATGTTCTACCAATCCAATGCTAGGGGGTTCTGATCGTCCAAATTGGTCGGGTGTAGAAGGCCTTATAGTGCTTAAGTCAATAGGTGTCTGAATACATGGTGTATTGAATGCTATAATTAATGTAACCCAACTACCTTACTTGGACTTAATATTTATACTATTTATTATAGGCTTTTACTTACCACCAACCTAATTTGTCCCAAACACACCTTAATACATTTGTTTAGTTTACTTACACTAAACCACTTTCAACTTGGTTAATTGTGTGGAACGTCTAACTGATCAGTCGCCTCTGGTGTGATTAGGTACCCTGATTGACCTCACAGTTGTCAAATGTTGCTTGGTATTTGATTAGGAGGTATATATTATACAAGTGTTAACTTTCGCAGTATATATTGGAGAAAAAGAAGAGGAAAATTGGTTAATATATTTACTAAATTGTATTAGTAAAATTATAATTTTTATTTTATTTATCATTGGATAAGACTAAAATTTTGATATAAGATTTGTGACTAGATTATTCATTTTGATTGATATGATAATCTATTGAAGATTTGGTTGAAAAAAGTTAATTTTGTACTATTATACTATTTTAAAATTTTCTTTTCTTTATTTTTAAATTTTTTATATTGATTTGGTGGATTAACTTATTGTAAACACTTGATTATGATTTTAATTTGACTCTCTTCTACTCCTTTAATTTTAGCAAATTTTGATTAATTATTTTGTAGAAGGATGAATTCATCCTATAAGAAATATTGGTACAAAAAAATTAGAAATTTATTTTAAATTTGATAGTTCTTTTAATGTATTCTAAATTATAAGAAAAAAAAAACTAAAACATGTTTAATTTATACAAGATATTATGTATGTACGAAATAGGACCAAGATGGTTCCATCCCATGGACATCATCTCGGTCATAATTAACAATACTAGTAAAACAATCACAAAACTAACTATTCGATTAAGTTATCCTAAGCACTCATAAACTAGGCCTAACGTACTTGACATAGGTTCACTGAGGTAAAAACCCACAAAGTAGGTATAAAAAGGGACATTATTTACTAAGGATGGCAACAAGATGAAACAATAACAAATTTAATTATCCCATATTCATCCCTGAAGAAAAAGTTCATCTTTATCCCCGTACCTATACCCAACAAGTGTAACATTTTTATCCCATCATCATCTCACTAAGTAACAGGTATACTAGTACTGATGCCCGCACCCACTTTCTTACTATTTCAATATCAATTAATTATTTTTTATAAGAAATTAAAAAAACATGGCAAAAGAAACATTATATTATCAAATATTCCATATCAAAAGAACGTATTTTTGCTTTCTTAATATCAAATATTTAAAAAGAAGTTACAATTATAATTGTATACATTTCAAATTATAGTATCAAATTATAAGTTTCCAAACGTTAATGAAACAAAGTTGATAAAATTAGAAAGTATTTTAAAAAAAATAAGTATCCAAGTTTAATAAATTTTAAATTTCTCTTTACTTTATTTCTCTAAATTATAATAAAATATTTTATTTTCTATACTAATAAAAGTTATCGTACATCATTTGAACGAAATCACATAAAGAACATAGATTAAACTAATAATAATAGAAAGTTAGCATATATATTTCATCTTTTAAACTTTAATCTATGTTGGATAATGATAAACAAGATTCATGACAATAACATTAAGTTATTATATTATAATAAATAAAATGTCTTTATACAATTACGGTAATAAAATTACACTTATGATAGTGAGTTAGAAAATAAAAAAATTATATAAAAATCATCAAAACAATATTCCACATGATAAAAGTAAGCAACACATAAAAATATTAAAAAGAAGTACAATGATCAAATGTGTGTCTTAGAAACAAATTGATACACCATTCAACGAAATCGCATAAAGAAATACAGATGTATAATTAAGAGTGTGATAAGAGAAAAGTATCTTGAAGATCTAAGAAAAAAATTTTAGACCATAAACATATTTCCACACATAAGAAGTGATAATCATCTTAGTTCCTTTAACCCTAGATTTGAGAACATTTCCTACGAACTAAAGATTAGTGTAAAATACCTTTACCCTAACAACTCTTAACAACTTTTAACAACTATAATAGAACATTTCTACTAGCTTCTAACAACTCTTAACAATCTTTAATAGAACATTTGATGTCTTATTAACAATAGGACCCATTCGAGAATAAGCATCCAAGTTGAGAGCCAATACAAGGTACAATTCAAAGGTTAAGTTGAAAGCATTTTCACAAGGATGAATGAAGGAAAATTTTCTGCTAATTAGGTAGGACCCTTTAGAATCAAAGAATCAATGGGAAAAGGAAGGTATTGGTTGTAATACTTACTTGGGCAACCCATCTTAAGAACATGGAATGTTATGCATCTAAAGTTTTATTTCAATTGAATATTGCTCCAATCTACGACGCACTATTTCCTACCTCGGTCATTTTTTCCTAAGGTTGATTTTTGCTAAGGAGGTTTTAAACCGGCATCAATAAAACATGACACTTCTTGAGAATGATTGCTCAATTATTATGTTATATATATACTAAAGTTAAGGAAGCCCCACATGGTAAAGCACCCCTCCGAGATGTATCTCGACTAAGAAAGACTTTTATCACATGATCCTTGCTTTAGCAACTTTCTAATTAAGGAAGATTCACCCGTCGAGATGATCCTCTTGTGAAAGAAAATGTAATAAATAATTTCCAAGAATATTTCATTAAAGAACACTATGTAAAAAATGAATGAAATCAATTTCATTAAAAACACATTTGGTCTAGTACATAAAAAATAAAAGGCAAATCATTACACTGGCCTGAAAGAAAAAAAAACAAAAAAAAAAATATGTTAAAACTTTTCAAACTATGCACCACCATGACCATCATAAGTTGATGGGTTTTCGATGTTGTCTTCGCCACCATCACTGTTATGGGTGATAAGGTTTTCAATGTTATACGGCCCCTCCTTGGCCTTATTCGTAAAAAGGGGCTCATCTATAGGAATTCCAAAGGTAAGATACTTGGTGAATCACCTTACTAAAACCTCTTCATGTTGAGCTAGTAAGAACCTCTTCAATTAGTGAGAAAAGACCCTAAGTCAGTGGGGGCCACTAAAAACTTTTCAAACTACACGCGACCATGACCATCACGAGTTGATGGGTTCTCGATGTTGTCTTCACGACCATCGTCATTATGGGTCATAGGGTTTTCAATGTCATGCAGCCCCTCCTCAACCTTATTGGTAAAGCGAGGATCATCTACAGGAATCCCAAAGATAAGATACTTGATGAATCACCTTACTAAAACCTTTTCATGTTGAGCTAGCAAGAACCTCTTCAATCAACGACAGAATACCCTAAGTCAGTGGGGGCCACTAGAAATTATTTGGGTTTCAATCCAACAACCTTTTAAAGCAAAAGTAAAGAATTAGGTGGACTAATAAACCTTGCGTCGCTTAAGATTTAGTCAAAACTGGATTTCCTCACTAACTAATGTAGTGTAGTGATTAACCAATGATCAATCCTAGGAAATGCAACTCAAATTCGAAAGATTATTGAGTAATTTTCGTGAAATGAAGGAAATCGACCTAAAATATACTAAAACAAATGCTAAAATTAACTAAAAATGGTATATAAATGTATGTATGCAAGGTGTTCGATGAAATGACTAAGAAAACTAAAATGCATGTAAGATATTTGTAGAAATGTTAATGTGCACTACGTATAGCAAAGAAATGTTTGTAGAATATGTTCCCTAATGAATGAATTAACTAAATGCATCCACTGAACACAAAATTAGAAGATGATATGCATGAAATCGGAATCTGAATGGAGGATATGAATGTTCAAGAGTGCGAAGTGCAGGACAACTTCACAATTTGATCTAGAATGGATGAAATGAAGATGTAATGGTGCGAAAATATGTGAAATGACCTCTATTTAAAATAGGAACGTAAATCATACAAAATGATTGAGTAAAATGTAAAATCCCAATTCACGAACCCTAATCTAACGAAATTAACCTTAATCTAATTAAATTAATGGTCAAACATGTGAATGCAAAACCAAACGTAATGATTCATGAAATTTCTATGGAAATGGTTTGAATGAATCATACATTGCATCATAATTGGTTTATAAACAATAAATGAGCACAAAACATACCAAAAAAAATCGAAGTGAAAATTAAATAAAATATTGTACGTGTGTGCTCTGCGAAACTGGAACTAATGAATGCAGAATTAATTGCTAGAGGATGTGATTATAATCAAGAGACACTTGGTAAAAGTTATAATATTGTTCATCTTATGGAGTTCAACATGTTTCTAGATTGAATATAGTAATATTGTGAATCAACACAACTCAAACCCTTAAAACTCACTCATGGTCCAATTTAGTAAAAAAGAAAACTGAGAAATGGAAGAATAAGTAATATAGAAATGGAAAACAAAATTTCATTCAGTAAAAACAATAGAAACATGTTTACTGTAAGACCTGTGAAATTTAATTAATTAAATAATTAATAAATAAATATGGGTAGTGGGGGCCTTTATGACATTAAATATTAATTGTTGTGACGTGGAAAAGTACTAGGTCAAATGGTTGAGAGTACTTAGTTGTTATGAAAGGACTTAGGTTCAAGTTCTATGCATGTCATTTATGTGTTATTTAATTGATTATTATTTTAATAATAAAGTGTTTGATCATTATGAGTGATAATATTATCCTAAAATTATAAGAACTATCACAAAACATGAATTGGTTGAATGGGGAGCTGTACTTCTTTGTTTATCATGTGAGTTGTATGTTTTTCATGTATGTCTGAACTAAGGATGCCAAATTCTACTTGAAAATTTTGGTTACTTGCGTTTTCTGGGTTTCTACGTAGAAACCGCCTGGCAGTGTTCTTGGGGTTGTTAGGCGACGCATGGGCGAGATGAACATTTTTGGGAATTTTCCAAAAATCGCCTAGCGGTGGCTTTGGGCTGCCAGGCGACACGCAAGGTTTTAGGGCTCTTTGGAGTTGTGATGAGATGCGATGTTCGCGTGACCCCTTAAGTCTTGTTGAAGCATTTTCTTTCATCTTCATTTTCGTTCTTATTGTTAAATTCTGCACTTGCTTGATGAGGACCAAGTCCTACATCACAAATTTGAGCTATGAACTTCAAGTGATGCTTGTGGATGTGTAAGGCAAAGGTCTCACTATTTTTCTTCCATTTCATCGATTAGGTTATGCTTTAGAGTATCCTAGATGTTCATCTTGGTCTATGCTTGATTTTATATCATAATCAAGCTCCAATCGAATTGATTTGTCCATTGAACATCTCCCACTTTCAATCTGCTTTTGCTTCAGTTTTCAATTTTTTTTCCACTGCACACCTTCTGTTTGAGAAGTGTCACGAGTGACTCAGTGCACCAAATTTTAGTCTGATTGTTTCTTTGGAAAGATAAGTCATAGACAAAAATTCTCCAACAATAATCATTCAATTATGTTGAGAATTCAATTCTATACAAATGTTTGAAGTAGAAGCAACTTTCTGCGTTTTTCAGTGCAAATATGTTGCTGTTTTCACTTGTGTCCTGATGCACACTTTTCATGGTTGATTTAACTGGAACTATTCATAGCACCGAATCACCTTCTAATTTTTGTCTACTTTTCCTAACATCTGGATGAAAAATTAGCAAAAAGAATCATTCAAATATGTCCAGTAGAAAAAATATGATAAATCTTCAAAGTTAAGGCATCTGTCAGCGTTTTCTGGTGCTGTGTTTTTGGGAAAATCACTATTTAGTGCGTTTTTGGTATGTTTTGCTTCAGAATTTCAGTGCTCTTGCTCTATAAATTTGCTTGTTTATGTGTGTATTCCATATTTCCATCAATTGCTTTCAATTGGAGTGGATTAGTTCCCTCAAATTAGCACCAATACGATGAATACCATAAGCATTTTATGAGCACTGTAGTTTTTGTTTTCAGTTTTTAATCCATTCTAGGAGTCCTTTTGATGTGCTTTCCTTTCTTTCAAGCCTTAATTTCTTGATTGTCCTTTTTGGCTATTCAATTCAGTCTTTTTTCATGAATTCCACTTTGGTTTAGCATTTCCAATTGGCTTTTCTTGTTTTGTTTGTTGTTTCCTTCCAATTATAATGCTCTCGGTTTTTGTGGTTTGAATTGGTGATGCAATGCTTTCTTCTTATTGATAGATAGTGGTAGCATCTTAGGTGATGGATGTGATTCAATGCTTTAGCTTAATGCTTTCAATTGGCAATTAACTTTCCTCCCACACCTAGTCCGATTTGAGCTACAATTTTTTTTAGAGTGTTGAGTGCTAACCATTTGAATTTGGCAAAGTTTTCTTTGTTTTTGTTTACTGTTTTGTGCAATTTCTTGCCGCTGGTTGGCTATTTGGTGCTGCAATTTTTTTATCCACAAAGTGCCCAAAGGTGTCTAATTTGGTGTGTGCACATAACCCATCAACTAAGGCTTTCTTTACTAGCGGTCAAGGGTGCTCATTGAACCATCTTTTTGAAGAGTTTTGTTTGGCCATTTTGGCTTGTAATTGTTGCATCTTCATAGTTTACTTCTTTCTCTACAATTTGGTCACTTCTTTTGGTATATTTGGAGCTTCCTTAGTTGCCTAATTTTTTTACCCAAAGTTCACTAAAATCATAGTGCTCTTGGGTTGCTCCTAAAAGTGCCAAATTTTGTGTTCCAAATTTGTTTGCTTTTACTTGTAATTTTTGGCTTACTTAGGTGTCTTGGGGAACCACAAGGTGTTGAATCCCATCTCCTAAGTAGAACCTTTGCATACTACATAGTGAGTCGCTTTAGTTGTAAGTGTGTTGAAAGTTTTAAGTGCTTTCTCACCTTACATTAGGCTGCATAGCTTATATTCATGTTTTCTTGCAATACGTTTTAGAGGCTTAAGTTGTGAGACCAAAGTCTCTCATATTTTTTCCATTTAGGGGTCTGTTTTAGTGTAATTTTTTTTCTTGTTTTGCTTTGTGCTTGTTTGTGTGTGTTGGTGATCTAGTCTCAAGTGATCTTCTCCATTTATTGCTTGTGTAATTGAATGAGCATTTAAGTAAGTAGAAACAGTAACCTTGGCAAGGACAATCTTTGGTACTTAAGTAGTCCAAGTGATTTGGTACTTAAGTAGTCCAAGTGAGTCATATCGCTTACCTAGAGGTGAAATTGTGAAAGTTTTTCTTGCTCTACTCTTTGTCCAAGTTCTTAAGTTGTCAAGATCACCATGAGTACCAAATCTCCACTAAGAAAGAGAGTTCCTCGCCATAATGGGCTTCTCTCACAAAAAGATGACCTTGATCTATCAAAAGAGAACATCTTTTGTACAAGATGTGACATTTTGGGAAGTACATGTTTTCTTATCATGGACCGTGAATCTTGTTGTAATTGTTGTAGTACTAGAGTGGTTGAAAAGTTGAACTTAGCTATGTTACCTCATCCTAAACCTTACAAACTTCATTGCCTCAATGAAGATGGGGATTTCATAGTTAAAAATCAAGTGAAGATACAATTTTCCATAGGGAACTATAATGATGAAGTTTAATGTGATATTAATAATTGTCATATTTTATTAGGAAGATCGTGGCATTTTGAAAGACAAACTATCCATAATGGTCCTTCTAACAAAATCACCCTCTATCAAAAGAAAAAGAAATTTATCTTTCATCCTTTTACCCTAACTCAGGTGGTTGCGGATCAAGTACAAATGAAAATAAATAGGGAAAGAGACCAAAAAGAGAAAGAGGAGAAGGAAAGAAGAGATAGAGAGAAAGAGGTGAAAGAAAGAAGAGATAGAGAGGAAGAGGAAAGGAAAGAATATGACAAGGCGTTGAGAGAAAAGAGAGAAAAAGTAGAGCTTGAGAAGAAAGAGAAAGAGGAAGAAGAAATCCTACTCAAGAAAGGAGTGCTACTAAAGGCACCTTACACCCCCACAATTCTCATTGAATCAGGAATTTTAAAGGGAGTGCTCAAATCTTTTAACTCTTCTCATTTCATCAATCATTCTCATTTTCTCAACCCAATCTTTACTTTTGTTGTGTTTTTCAAGCCAGTTTCCCTTCCTATGGTTTTAAACTCCTCAAAAGATTTTGCAAAATCATATATTGAGTTAATGTTGCCTACTAGGTTTCAGATAACTCAAAGTACACCAAATTGTTTTTGTGAAGTATGCCTTGTTTATTTTCAAGTAACTTTCAACAATACAACAAGACCTTCTTCTTTTGTTCTCTACTTTAGATATACTATTGCTCTTGTACAGAAAACTCTTCAACTTTTGTCTAATAGTTATCATCATAAGTTTATACTTGGTTTTTTATCACTTCCACAAGTGGTAAAAGACAAAGAACAAACTCACTTAGTCAATAACATAAGACAACTAAAGGATGTGTTCTTTCCAATCACACCTTCTATACATGGTCCTTTTCAAATACTCAAGAAAATTAATGACAATGCTTATCAATTAGACCTTCCTTTTGAGTATGGTGTTCATTCCATTTTCAATATATTTGATTTGATTCCTTTTGTAGGATCCATGGATGATGAACATCAAGATTTGAGGGAAAATCCTTTTCAAGGGGGAGGGGATGATGTGACCCCAACAAGCCCAACATCAAGCCAAGGTACACCTTCAAGCCCAAGCCCATCAAGAGGCCCAATAATAAAGGGCATGCTCAAAAGGATCCAATTGGGCTTCATTCAAGATGGCCCAAACCCACATGGGCTTCTCACACTCTTCACATGGGCCAAAGAAGATGTGAAGATTTGAAGAGGTGTATCAAAGAGTAGTAGAATAGCAATAAGATTGGCCCATTGTTTAGGTCTTTCTTTCTAGAATAATAAGTCAAACAATGTGTAGTTGAATTGCTAAAATTGGGCTTGACTAAACCCAATAGGAGATTTTCCATGAGCTACCAAAGGTCCAAGGTGGACTAAGTTGATGTCAAAATTCCTTCCTACACCTCACAGATCTAAGGGCTAGGAATGCTTCCTCCTTTTCCAAGGCATCATCCAATGGTCGTGAGCATTGCTCCTTCTCCAAGCCATCTTCCACGGCCAAGATTGAATGCCTTTCTCATCTAAGGCTAAGAGTGCTTATGTGTATTTACTTTCATATAAAAGCCTAAATTTTAGCCTATTGTAATCACTCTTGAATTTTAAGCAATAGATGCCTAGTGTTGAGAGTACTTCACTCTTATTGCCTTTTGAGAGTCACTTGAGCTGGAGGATTGAATCATCTCCTCTAGCCACCTTCCTCTATCTTCTCTAAGATAGACTTCATTACTCACCTTTCACTCCAAATTCTGAGAACAACCTTCAACCTTCACCTTGCTTCTGCCAACCCACACTCTTCCATTGAGCTCTCTTCTTCACCTTCATCCAAGGGGTTCCACCATAATGGTATCTAGAGCCACTCAAGCCATTGTTCATCATTTGTGTTGGTTTGAGTAAGGTTTCCTTCCATATCTTGTGTTTTTCTTTTCA